>JAAUYH010099306.1_pt1 | contig 18684 bp, 16 predicted proteins | sample 7278061 | NCBI WGS metagenome assembly JAAUYH01 (sample SAMN14350203, study PRJNA611818) | marine sediment metagenome | isolation source: surface marine sediment (0.6m) | place: French Polynesia: Moorea | collected 2018-08 | reverse complement strand
CACCGTCTCACTGGCGACGGAATTTACAAGCTGGTACGTAAATATTGTCAAAAAGCTGGAATTCCCAATTTGATGAGTCCCCATCGCTGGCGGCACGGTTCGATAACTACCCTACTCGAACAAACTAATGGCGATCTGCGTAAAGCAGTCAAATTTTCCCGTCATAAAGATCCCAAAGTATTGATGAGTTATGACGACAATCGCACCCTTCACCAGCAAGAGATGACTTCTTTGTTATCGGATTTGATTGATGGTTAGTAATTTGTAGACTTTTTCAGTAAGCTCTATTAAGTAATATTTAACTGTTTTAGATCTATTTGATTTCAGACAATATCATGAATTTATCTAGTCTTATTGCAGTTATGCATAAATCTGATGGTCGATTTTCAACTAGGTTCAACATTTCTTGATTCAGTAAGAGGAACGGCTTTTGGTGTTTGGGCTCCAAATGCTTCTAGTGTTTCTGTTACAGGTACTTTTAATAGTTGGTCTGATACAGTAAACCCCTTAACAAAAGATGGTGATTATTGGTTTGGTGTAATATCTAATGCAAATGTTGGTGATGAATACGAGTATGTAATAGTCAACCAAGATGATGGAAAAAAACATCACAGAATCGATCCCTATGCCAAAGATGTGACTAGCTCCGACCCGAGAGGCGGTAAATCAATTATCGTCAATCCTCAATTTAATTGGGGGTCAGATAGCTATCAAACTCCAGCCTGGAACAAGATGGTTATCTATGAATTGCACATTGGAACGTTTAACGACCGACCAGGCGGCAAACCAGGAAAAATTAGCGACGCAATTAATAAACTCGATTACCTCAAAGATTTAGGCATTAACGTGATCCAAATTATGCCTTTTGCAGAATTTCAGAATGAATGGTCTTGGGGGTACAATCCGAGTAATATTTTTGCTGTCGAAAGTGCCTATGGTGGGCCACATGAATTCAAACAGCTGGTCAAAGAAGCTCACGCTCGCGGGATAGCCGTTATTTGTGATGTTGTTTATAATCACTTCGGTCCCAAAGATCTCGATCTATGGCAGTTTGATGGTTGGAGCAAAAACAATAAAGGTGGGATCTACTTTTATAATGATTGGCGTAGCAAGACACCTTGGGGAGATACGCGCCCTGACTATGGTAGATCGGAAGTACGTCAATATATCCGCGATAATGCTTTAATGTGGCTTGAAGAATACCAAGCCGATGGGCTGCGATGGGATTCCACTGTCAATATCAGAACTAAGTGGAATGGTGAAGGTGGAAAAATTGATAAGGGGTGGCCTCTAATGCAGCAGATTAATGATGAAGTCAATGCCAAAAGTTCCTGGAAAATTAATATTGCAGAAGACTTACAAAACAACGAATGGATTACTAAAGATACTGATGTAGGTGGTGCTGGATTTGATGCTCAGTGGGACTCTGGATTTATTCATCCGATTCATCATGCGATTATTCCCCCTAGCGATCGCCAGCGCAATATGTATGAAGTCCGCGATGCTATCTATCACCGCTATAACACTGATGCTTTTGAGCGAGTGATTTACACCGAATCCCATGATGAAGTCGGTAAGCTCAATCACAAAGTTAGAGTGCCTGAAGCGATCTGGCCTGGAAAAGCTGATAGTTGGTATTCCAGAAAGCGTTCTACTCTAGGAGCTGCTTTAGTTTTTACTACACCCGGTATTCCGATGATTTTTCAAGGACAAGAATTTTTGGAATACGGTTCATGGCATGATAATGACCCTATCGATTGGAATCATTTAAACAAATATTCGGGTATTCATAATATGTACCGCGACCTGATTCGACTTCGACGCAACTGGTACGACAATACCAGAGGTTTGAGCGGTCAACATGTAAATGTTTACCATGTAAATAACACAGATAAGTTAATCGCATTCCATCGTTGGGCTAATGGAGGCAAGGGCGACGACGTTATTGTCGTAGCGAACATGGCCAAACGAAGCTACAGAAGCTACAATATTGGATTTCCTCGGGAAGGATACTGGAAAGTACGTTTCAATAGCGATTGGGACGGTTACAGTTCTGATTTTAATAATCATCACAGCTACAATACAACAGCAAGTCGCGGCACTAAAAATCGGATGCCTTTTAACGGCAACATAGCTATTGGTTCTTATAGTGTAATTATTCTTTCTCAATAAGCATTAAAGCTAAAGTGACCAAAGGAGCAGTTAGAAACAGGCTTATTCTTCATCTTTGCCAAAATTTTCAATACGTTCTAGATATTTTACCCCTTTACCATGGCGGTCTCGCCAGAGGCGAGGCGCGATGGCACTTGATATGATGAAAGCAATCTCGAACATAACTATTCATTGCTCAAACAGACAGCCTTAATTGTTGGCATTAATTTCTTGTTTCGATCCCCAAGTATATTCTTCCATGTCCTTTGGCCAGGGAAATGTCTCTGATTTCGCTTCAGCAGCAGTTATCAATTTAAAGGTACCCTTACTTAAAGCTTCGTAAAGACTTACAAAGTCACCGACTTGAAGATTATTCTTAATAAAGCTTTGTCGCAGTAGTTCAATAGTGTACATCATGTTGTGAGCTTCAAAGTCTCCAGATTCAAAAATCGCTTCAAATACCAGAAACTGAATATCATTGCGTTTAAGTTGTTGAGCTTTCTTTGGATTGATTCCAATCTTTGAGGCGAGAGGATCTCCATTAATAAAAACCATGATATACTTTGGACCTTTGACCCATGCTTGATAGCCGTTCCCAAAGGCAAACACATTAATGAATTGATGAGACAGTTCTTCCCAGCGTTCTTCCCAGTGTCGACGTTCTTTAAAATTCAAAGTCAAAGTATGACTTTGAATAAACTTTTGTTTAGCCGCATGCAATCCACGCCCTAATAAAATTGTGCCATGACTGTCCGCAGCAAAATTGATAACTTGATTGTGGTTAATGCCATAGAGAATAAGTCGCGCACAATTCTCAATTAGAGGACTTCCTGAGAGACCCAGACGATGAATCGTTGCATCTATCCAATCCAAAAAGGGATTAATTTTGGTCAAGATTGGGTTCTGTTTGAGATAAGAGCCATTATTGAGATTAGCAATGCCTGTGAGTAAGCGTTCTGCATATCGACGGCTCCGTTTTGAGGAGGTTGCTTCTGTTTGACCTAAACCAGGGATAAAGATGGTATATAATTCTCGTTCATCTCCCGGCGGATAATAGACAATATTTTTTTCAATAAATCCGAACGGGTCTGAATCTACCATAACCAGATCGTCAAAATCAAACACTTGCTTGGTTCCAGGATTTTGAAATTGGCCATCGAAGGTTTTGTCAGGGAACAACGCTTCGATGGGGCGACGCCACCAGTTAGAGTGGATAGCCTGTTCTTTTTCTTGCTTTGGTTCTCGGCTGTTCATAGTACATTCGTGATTGTTTAGCTCTGTGAGTGCTCGCTCGGCAGTGACAGACTATTCTTTTAGAAGTTGGACTTGAGCACCTAAACGCTTATTGCTCATCGAACTGTGGCGAACTGTACCATCTACCTTGGAGGGTAGCGACATGACTATTTCTTAGAAAATTTTGGGGAATTTTCGTCGATCTGTTTTGATAAGAGATCTAAATAAGTTTCACCAGCATCTTGCATCATCTTGTTACCAATAGAGGATAAAGCGTGATCTTTAAGACCATCACTAGAAGGATCTAATAAATCAGAGTATCTACCATTAACTCTATCAATCATTTTTTTTATTAATGACAGTTTGCTTCCATCTTTTAAATTGCCATGGGCATCAAAATATTTTTCTTGTCCTACATGCTCCCAATCAAATATTCCTAGCCGAGGAACAATGTCATTATTATTAACAAATCTAAAAGTTTTAGCTTTCAATTTATTATTAAAACTCTCGGCAAATTGACGATTACCTACTGGAGGCTGACCGTAAGTGTAAATTCCTGCTACATTAATTTGAGGTTGGTTTTCATAACAAGATGCTCCTGCTAAAATGGCTAATGCACCACCCAAGCTATGACCAGTGATCCAGAGTTTTAGAGCTTGATTGTTTTTTAATTCTGTGAGCAGAATTTTTTTAATGCCGTAATCTTCAGGCTGTGTTCTTTTTTGTTTTGATTCCCAAATTGTTATGAATGCCCGATAAAATCCCTCATGAACTTTACCTCCAAATTTATTGATTTTAGAGAGAAAGAAATTTGTATAAAACCATTCTCGCCATTTAACTTCTGTTCCTCTAAAACCGAGAATCATTTTTTCACTATCAACTAGCAATAGTGCTTCTATATCATTTCCCCAATCATAATGAATAGGAAAGTCAAAAAAATAAACATTTTTAAAGCCCCATTGTTGCACTTGCTCTCTAATTTGTTTTTTGAGCTTAGGCTCCTTTTCAAAAGGTTCGTAACAAAGTTGACTTATTAAAGCAAATGAATGGGCATTAATAGGACTGTAGGCAGATACATTGGATTGAAATTGAAAATTTCTATTCATTTGATGACCTCTTTAGTATCTTTAGTAAATCAGGCAATGGTTCCTTAAAGTTTATTAGCTCAGAACAAGGAAAAATCCTCCTGAAATGTCAAAATTTAAAGTCCTAAAATAACCAAAATTCCTTGTCAAAATTTGAATTTAAGATCCAAATTAGTTACCAATGTTTAACGAACCATTGCCGCAGTGTACTTCAGGTTGTAGGCTTAATGACACCAAGCAACCGCACGTTAGATTCCATAGCTATAATTTATTTAAATTTTATTTACAATTTCCGCAGATCTCCTACCAAGCCCTTGACTAGCCCGCCTGCGATCAGAACTACAATTGCTGCTAGTAAAATATAGCTACTTCCTGTAACCAAGATTGTTAACAACCATGAGGGAAACAGCCCTACCCCATGATCGGTGAGGGCCTTTAATAGAGAAAGCTCTGGCAAAAAAACAGCAAAAATTAATTCTCCCAGCAAGCAGCTAAACAGCAGTGCTAGTAGTACCCACACAGCCTGGCGTACTATAATGTAAACTTGCGTCAATCTAGGCCCGGGCCAGCCGGAATTTTCCTCTTTCTCATTTATGCTCCATTTTTGACCTGTTAACAACCAATCGGCAACTTTATTAACTAATCGGTTATTGTTGCCTTGATTATAGGTCAAGTATTTCGTGTGGCTAATTAGGTGAAAGCAATCAGCTCTATAAGCAGTATCGATCGGCTCTATGGGAGTTGCTAAAGCATCTCTTGAAGAAGAGCTTTTATCTGTTGCCGCTGATAACTTATACCAAAGATCCCCTCTTATCTGCCACTCAGCTAGTTTTGCTGTCAATTGATTATCAGTTTTCCGAGCGGTGGCAGATGTTTTGTTCGTTCTCCAGCTGTAAAGTTGGCTTTTGTTAACATTCAAGATTTGGGCTAATTCCCGATCGCTGAGTCCTTGGCAAAAAGACTTTGTCGGCCCTGCAACTGGATCTGTCGGATCGTAGACATTGAACCACTGGAAATTTTTGTTAAAGACATCCTTTTCTTTGTTAAGAAGGACAATCTCTGGCCACAATGCAGCGAATTTACTTAAAGGAGAACCGTAGGTTAATAAACCTCTTAATTTAGCAAATAAGAACTTGCGATCTAAGATATATTCCTCATCTCGCCAAGAAGGAAAAGGAGGCAGCATTGTTTCTTTTTCTTCTTGAGAAATAGCTTCGTTTCCTCGTACAGGTCGAACTAAGTTCTCGGCTTTGGCTTTGTCCCAAAGTTCTTCGCTCAGATAATTGGGTAATGACTGAGCTGTTTTCATAATGCCGTTAAAAGCAAGTACGGTTCCTTGGCTGTGAGCTAAGATATACCATCGGTCATACTTAGCTAAGGCCATCCTGACTAATGCTCGGATCATTCGCCTCTCTATTGTTACCCGTGGTGGTAAACCTAAATCTGCTAAGGGACCCTTGCTAACTCGAGCTTGTTGCTGGAAAAGTTTTACATCTCCTATATACTGAGCGAGGATATCTGGTCGTGGCAAGATTTCGATCCCCAGCAAACGACGAAGCACCAAATTTAACAGGGCAAGAGTTGGAAGTATTAGTAAAATGACTAAAGAAACCCAAAACAATCGTACTCTTTGAAATAAACTAATGTATGTGTTCTGTTGATTGTCTTTAACAGTCTTCGGTGCTTCCATTCTTTCTTTCTCACCAAAGCTTATTGAGTCGAATTTACCCTTTATTGTCCATAAAGATAAACCCCAAAGCCAAAATCGCAATTGAGTTAACAAGCTTGAAGGCTCGTCCAAATCTGACCACCATACTTGATGAAAGTGAATCTGAGTAACTTCTCGATCTTGATTGTTATCTTTAGTTTCAATCACTTCTACCATTAGAGGAGCAGGCTCCCAAGCTGACCAGATTTCTTGGGAAGACCCAAAGACTCCCTCAGTTTTTGAATTGACCGTAACTCTAACAGTTAGATTTTGGTTTTCCTTTGCCATTTCTTGAAGTGAGGAAATAATATTTCTGGCTTCAGATTCAAGGTGCTCGAATTGGCGTTGCTCGCCGATACCGTGTACCAGTAGTACTCCTACTCGTCTGGGTTCCTTTTGCTTCGCTTGTTGATTAAGATTTTCCACTACCTTAGTCCATTATTGCTAGATATATAGCAATCCTATTTGATTCGTGAAGAGCGATCGGGCTGCGTTTTACTTGCCTAAGAAATCTCGATTTAACAACTGAAATAGGATTGCTATAGTAATCGCCACAATCTGCTTTGAGAGGAAAAATTCTTTTCTTTCTAACTGAAGTTCGACCTCTAGAAAGGAATCTTTGGAGTTGTAACGCCTACACCCTCACCGTAAATATCGTAGGTTACATTAGTATTATGAGGAACTTTGATTTGCATCCTCCCATAAGCAATAGAACCACTACCGACAGATAATTTTTTATATTCTGAACCATTTAAAGTTTGTTTCTGAGTGTCAAAACCTAAAAAACCAACTCCATAGCGAACTTTAATTGAAGCATTTGCGGGTCTCTTAAAGAAGGCCGTGCCTTTAGCATTCCAAAAACTTTCAACTGTTCTCCAATCCCCTGCTTGAATAGGTTTGCTGCGAATCATAGGATTTATCCTCCTTACAAAACAAATAGGATTAAAATCTTGTAAATGTTAAGTTCCTTTGTCAATCGATCTCGTATTGAAAGCGAGATTAGTTGCCGACGTTGTAGCAACTAATGTATATTTCAGCGTGGTCACCACCAAATGTCTCTGTATTCCTAAGTTGTACCATTTTTGTGGAAGGCTCAAGATGATTAGGAGTTAATGCGGGTACAGTTAGGCTTACAGACTTTGTATCTTCTAAATCCTGAGTACTTTCGCTAGTACCTTCATAAAGCTTGGTTTCACCCTCGATGACGATTTCTAGATCGCTTGCAAGACGAGCTTTGAGCTCTGTTTCTATTCGACATTCGCCGCCCCATCTCACGTCTGGAATATTAAGATGTGCTGAAGGTTGATTTTGGCTAAGAATCAAAGATCTTTGATATTCTCTTCTGACGTGCTCGTCACTTTGAGGCCACGATTCATCATCAGTACCTTCAATAAGTACCTTAGCAATTAACGTTCTTACAGGATTAGGCATAACGATTTCCTCTCACTATACATAAACCTACTTTTATGGTAAGTTTAATTGCTTTGGTAAGGATAAAACGCAACAGAAATATATAATTCAATGGGTTTTTGAAGATGTTTGAAAAATACTATTTCAAACCGATCGATTTAAAATAAGTTTAGAAGAAACTATCTTTATCCACAGTTTCGATTGTAAACAATGAGTCGAAACATCTCGTTTAATACCCTGTTAATATAATAGCTGTTAAAATTTGATAAAATTGTCTGTTTGAGGTTAAAAGTGGGCAATCAGAATATATTGAATCTCTTGAAATTATTTTAATAAATGTAAGAAATATCTGGTTTTATTTAAGAGAAAGACTAATAATTATTTTGAGAATTACTATAAAAATATTTTTTTTAAGAAGGCAGAAGACCCGATCGAGCTTGGCAATTTTTTTTATTTATCTATGGCTTTGTTGCACAATTAAATCCAGTCAGAGCGAGGCTTTCAGCGATTGGATTTCAAGAAAATCAAGTTTTTTCCAGTTCAAGGGAAGCTGAAACCATTATGCTGTAAGGCTTCATTTCTGCAACAAAGCCTTTATCTATTACAAACATGGTTGAATTCATATTTCCACTTCATAATGCTCCAAGTGCTGACTATCATAAGAATTCCAGATATTTTGGAGCTTGGCTTTCAGGTGGGACAAGAAAACATGCAGGTTATGATTTAAATCTAGGGGAAACTATCCCAGTAGCCGTCAAATTAGATATTAGCTCTGAAGATTTTCAAGGTGGTTGCTATCTCGAAAGATTGGCCAAGGAGATAGGTAAACGGGTTAAATATATTCCGAATAAGCTCAGAGAAATAATTTCAACAAAGCGATAAAAATTAGCGCAAATATAACAATCTATGTTTACTGTGTATAGCAATGGCAAAAGATAGATTATTATGTAGTTGTAAGGAGAGTTGTCGAGCAATGCCTTAAAGCTGAATAATATCTTCTTAAAATGTTTGCTGTTTTAGGTGAATTACTACTTCTTTCTGCTAACGGAATTTAAATGCGCTGGGTTAAGTTGTTTGGCTGGAAGTTTGGGGGGGTATCTCACAAAAGTATTAACCACTTCCCATGCAAGACATCAGTCAGCAGATTGAAAGGGAGGATGAGTTTATGAACTCTAACGATATCCGTTCGCAAATCGAGAAGGCACTCGAGCATGAGGAGCAAACCCATTCGGTAGCCAAACTGCTCGCTGATCGGAAGAAGACTGGCATCTACTTAACGTCTGCACAGCAGACAAATTGTCTGAACTTCATCAAAGAATACATTCGCGAGACTCCAGACATAATGGATGCGGTGTATCATGCAGCGCAGCAAGCTGGAGCACTGAATCAGGTCAGTCCCATTTTTGATACAGCATTCAATTACTGGACCAACCAGTACGATTACATTCCCGATACTCTTGGTCTTTTAGGCCTGATGGACGATGCCTATCTGACACGTATGTTCCTAGAGTCCGTTTCAAATATCCATGCTTTGAGCACTGGTAAACCTCTAGTGTCAATTGACTTGAGATCTCCGAATAATGCTATGCGGGCTCTTATTGGTGAGCCAACTGCCACTATGCTGGATACGGTTGTAGGTCAAACTATCGCCGGTCAGATGATTCAGGCTGGATTACAGCAACTCGGAAGAGTCGGAGTCCTCAATCTCAATATGCCCGGATTGTCGCAATACGATATCCAGGAGGAGGCAAAACTTAGGCTTGGAGCTATGGGAGTGGTTTAGCTCTGCTCAGCTAGTCAGTTATCCGATGGGCTCTCCATATTAAGCTTTATCCTTTTGGGTTGATGATAATTCCCAGAAATTATTGAGAGATCGATTGGTTGAACCAGAATTTTCCAAGGAGCTCGAGCTTGTGACAAAAGATTTAAATCTAGGATCATAAGGTAGAAATGGCCCGAAAAAGTATATTTGAACGTATTGGCCTTCCGAAAGAGTTTGGAGTTATCTTACTCACCTTTGGATTGATTCTCTTTCTCAGCCCCTACATGCCAGACTCAACTTTTGGTATTTTTTCTGTGCCAAAATTTGATCAAAAAGTAAGCAAAAAGCTTAAAGTTATTGGCCCATTCGCATTTGGAACAATCGTTCTACTGTTTTTGCCAATCTGGAAAGATGGCAGGGCAATCGCATCTAATTCCCAGACTATGTGCGGGTTATAGCTTCTAGCCATGGCCATTGATTTTTCTTGAAATCGAGGATGCTTTACTGTATGCGGCGTTCAAAATTTAGATGCGATTACCCTGGGAAAGATGGGAATGATGAAACAGCCTCAGAATCAATCCCATTTATTCCTTGGGATGATCAAGTTTCAAACCTACACTTATCTCAAATAAACCAGATAAATGAAATGATCTTATCGCTGAACACACAGCGAACAGCAATGAAAAGCAAAATCAATGATATAGATAACAGGATAAAAGAACGATCTACTCAACTCACGGGGAATTTAGATGATCTGGAAAAGACCATATCGCAACTAGAAGAGCTTCGTGTTAATCACGTGAAAGAGTACTACATTCAATTGAAACGTGCAGTATCACAACCGCTAGATGAACATATTAGGAGAAACCGCTAGATGAATATATTAGGGGGATGAAAAATTAATGATTATTCTGCATAAAAAGAATCTATAAAATACTATTCTTGAGCTGAAAAGATTTGAGATGTCGGGTGAACGAAAAAAGCTGTGGGAATATCGAGGGAAAACGCTAAAAAGCCTACTGTCAAATAATTTGGTCGTTTTAAATCAAAACCCGCCACACAAAATTTCGTTCACCCTGAGATGTCGAAAGTTAGAAGTTCTATGAAAAAAGCTCTCAGGAAATTTAACATTTTTCGATATGTGGATGGTGAAAAGTTGGATACATCAAACGGTTAATACTCAAGCCTTCCAAGACTCATGTCACCTAGCCTGGATACGCAAAGATTTGGATAAGTGAGGTGGATAATGAAAACAATAACGAAGGAACAGGTTTTAAACTTACTAAGGAAAGGAACTTCTATAAAACGCCTCGAGTTTCTGAACAACCTTCCTCCAAATAGTTTCAAGGAGGCAGCGGCTTCTCTGATAGTTTCCAATAATCCGACTGTAGTAATACTTGCACTCACGTCACTAATCTTAGAATATTGCCAGGGCAAGAACCCTGAATATGGTGCAATTTTGGCAGAAGCTGTGTTTGAGCGGGCTAATGAAATTTGGAAGACTGTTCAAAATCACGGTTTAGAAAAGACTACTTTCTCAAACTTAGCGTATTCCCATGTTAAAGCTCTCTCGCTCCTTGGGTATTCAGAAGAGGTGATTAAGAAAGCAGATCAATACATCGAGTTCTTAGAAAAGCTTGAAGAGACCGAGGGATTAACATCCCTAAAGGTTTTAAAAATTGAAGCTCTAATCAATTTAAAGGAAATTGACGAAGCAGAAAAGGAGCTGCAAGATGATTCTTTGTTCGAGAACCCGATCAGTGGTATAGAAGCAGAACGTCTTAAGGGGTGGATAGATCAATTTAAGATAGATGCTACCACATTGAGATCCCAGGCAAAGCATTCACCTGAGCCGCCTAGTCCCAAAAGTCTGCTTGACATTATGAAGGCGGCTATCGACCTCGGCTTTGAAGGCGAGGCAGGCCGGTCTTTAAAACAGCAAGTCGATCAGCTTAACCTAGACAATTCTATCAGCTCTATCATTCATAAAAAACCAGCAGAATATAATCAAGAAGATATAGAAAAATATAGTCGAATGCTGGAAGCTCTAAATCAAGGTGAAGAGTTTCTGGGAAAAGAAGGCAATGACTCGGAACTCTCTGTAGGTGGTAAGATACGCAACGCATCCGCAATCTTCGTTCGCGGTAAGATTCGCAATGCATCCGCAATCTTCGTTCGCGGTACACCAGCACCGGACGTAATCAGGGATTCTCTGTCTGTGCTCAAATCCAGTCTGGAATGGGCTAATCAACACGGGATTACAGAGCTTGAAAACGATGCTTTATGGGGCATCTACCTTTGTAACAGCCGACTAAATCAGCCCTCTGAGGCAGCCGATGCGCTCATCCAATTGCGTGGAAACCTTGAAGGCATGCGTCGTGGCATTAAAGAGCCGCTAAAACGAGGAGGTATATTCAGCACTTATCCCTATCTTTTCAATGCCTTGTGCGAACATCTACAGAAAGCGGGCCGAGCTGAGGATCTGCTGGAAGCCATTGAGTCTTCTAAGGGACGCGTAATCGCTGATCGGCTTACAGAACAATCTGATGCAATTGTCTCAGACAAAGCGATTTATGAGAGCGTTAAACGCTTGCGCGACCTTACCCAAAGCAAAAGATTCCACTACCTCACCTACTTTGTTGATGAAGAAAGGGTATATGCATCCTTTGTAAGTAAGCAGGGTAAGGTCTACGCGATTGATCCAGTACCTATTAAGAACAGTGTTCTGCAAAATGCGGCCAAAAATGTGGATCCCAAAAATTGGGGTAATCCCATTCCAAGTCCGAGAAATCCAAGAGCTAAGATCCCTAATGTTTCGGACTGTCTTGCACCGCTCGTAGTGTGGCTTGAAAACTTACTCAAGCAGGGCATCATTCAGAAAGATGATCATATCTGTTATTCGTCCGATGAAGATTTTAATAACGTGCCGCTTCAGTATCTGCGCTTCAAAGATGGCATTTTGCTTGACTGGTTTTCCCTCTCACGAGTTCATTCCGTATTTCACCTTGACCTAGTTTTGAGAAAGAAAATTAGTTCACCGTCAACCCAATACCTGGGTGTTGTTGTTCCGCGCCTTCAGGAATATGAGGGTAAAAAAGAGTTTGTAGCTAATCTCGACGCACCAATTCAATGGCTCGAAGAGCACGGGTGTGGACACTCAATTCGTCTTACTGATGCAACTCTTGATCGTGTGACGATAGAGTCCTTAGACCACCGTATCGTCCATTTTTCAACTCATGGTCACTTTCCAGTAAAAGGGAATCCTTACCATGATTCCTTTCTATTATTAGCCGACGAGCAGGGTCTACCGGACAAGAAGCAAAAGATTGAGAAACTCAAGGGAAAATTAACGCCAAAGGTGATCCTAGAAGAACAGCTCAATCTCCAAGACAGTTGTGTTTCTCTTATGGCTTGTGTTAGCGGTCTTGCCAAGGAGGGCATTGCTGGCGATACCCTTGGGTTGGATTGGGCTTTCATCCAGGCTGGTGCTTCAAGTTTAATCTCTACCCACTGGGAAGTTACGCCAGCTTGTGCTGCACAATTCTTTATACGTTTTTACGAGAAATGGATCCAGGGCAAACAGTCGCGAGCCTCAGCCTATCGAGAAACTACCCTCGAACTTCTGAACCAAAACTACACTCCGGATGCGTTTCAAAGTTGCACTCGGGATGCGCTTCAAAGGTGGGCTGCATTCAGCTTAACTGGAGATTTTCGCTAACGAGACAGATCACCATTTAGACAAGGAGAACTACCATGCAAACTATTCAAGCAAATATCCAAAACCTTTCCGACTCAGAGGTGGTCAAGGTCACCAAGGAACTCTTCAATATAGTCTACACTCGGGTTCCTTATGAGGAAGTACTCCAAAATTCTGAGGGACTTACAGAGGCAAACCTACCATTATTACTGAGTCCCGAGAGTTTAGAGTATGAAATGACGACCGCCGAGTCTGCCGAAACGTGTAGATTCGTACTTGAAATGTATGCGAAAAATCCTGAACTCGATTCATTTGTACAACAAGCTTGGGAGAATGTTCAGAGTACCGACACCCTATTCATTGAAGAGGCTATTCTCTTAGGAATACTTGTCAATTTGACACTGCTCAATGCAACGACTACTTTCAAGGGCGTAAAGGATGCTAATGGCATTACTACTTGGGAGGTCAATAAAAAAGAAGCTTCTCCAGAGCTTGTAGAAGTTCTGTTTACGCCTATAATTGCATTAGCTAAGAAAGCTACCAACTTAACCCGGGACAAGAGGCAAAGAGAAGGATCAGAATGGGAGTAAGGCAATAGTTCGCTGGGAATTAGGGTGTTGATGGGACTTGAATGGCGTGTTAAATTTGTGAACGAAAAAAGGTCGTTTGAGACGAGATAATTGAAATTTGCTGGTTAATTTTGATTCAAATCAGGGAAAATTATCATCCAACTTTCTGTCCCTCTGGGGATTGAAATTTGAGAAAATCTTCACCCCCAACTTTTAGTCGAAAATTTATCGGTATATATTTCGTTATTTATATCGTACTGTCAAATCCCAGAGCAAATTATAACGATACTATCGGCTATAATATCCCGATAATTTTTCCTTGAAAAAGATATCTAATATGCGTTAATATGTTAAATTATCCACTCACTCTTTTCCAGCAAGACTCTCAACATATTGAAGGCGATCTCAAGGAGATCCGCTACGCGGTGCGCTAATAAAATTGAAAAACCTGACGACATCCGCTTACTCTTCTTTCGATGACAACTGTTAGCATATATTGTGTGATCGCCTAGGCTGTTGATTATCGAAAAAATAATGAATAAAAAAACTTATCAACTTTGCTATTCTGCGATCGCGAAGAGATCCGCTACGCGGGCCGCTAAATCAAATCCAAAAACTTAGCGACAATATTGTATAATCGCAAATAGTAAAATTGAAAAATCTCGCCATATCCGCTTACTCTTATTTCGAGGCTAACTGTTGACACATATTTTGCGATCTCAAGGAGATCCGCTACGCGGTGCGCTAAAAGTGGGACTTGAAATCGAGCAAAACCGCCATACAACTTTTTGTCCGTTTAGAAAATTTTTTAATATTAAATAAAAGCTTTAAATACAGATATATTACAACAAGCTGTAAAAAGAATTAAATATTAGAAAAAGCTGCCTTTCGTTTAGCCATTATCGATTCACCAAAGACTTCTTTTATCCATGCCTTAAGAGTAGAAGTGCTGATAGAACTCATAGCTTCAAAAACTATTTTAGGTGTTATTCTTATAGTAGCTAAAACTATTGATAAAACCATTTCATTAATCTCTGAATAAGGAGAAGAAGCGGAAAAAGTTTTATATTTACTAAATAAGGATTCAATAATATCAGAAATAGCAGGAAAAGTTTTATTATTAGGAATTTTTGCGCCTTCAGTAGTTAAATACTGTGTAACTTTGTCAATATTTTCTTTAATTAAAGGAGAATCAGGGAAGCTTTTAGATAATTCTAGCCAAAGTTCAGAAGAGTTTTGATGTAAGAACTTTTTAGCAGCACGAAAACAGAGAGACTTTCCTCATAAAGAGAGATTTGAGCTTGGTAATCTAGCACCCAGCCTAGTCTATTTAAAAATTTATTTTTACCAGTTTCAAAGTTAGAACTAATATGAGAAAAGTCTTGTTTGTGCCAATATTTAAGAACTCGATGAGCCATTTTAACAAAAGCCAATAAATCTGTGCGCTGGTTTTCTAATGCTTTTCTGATGGGTTTAATCCCAATACTGCTCGGTTAAGGAGGAGGAGGAAATCAGTTCGCGAATAATCTCCGCGAAGTAAAACCGAGAACAGTGTATCAACAGAATTGCTCTCAAGTATTCAAAAATAATAAAAATTCTCTCGCTGCTTAATTGGTGCGAAATAGAAAAGAATATTAAGATAAAAATTTTGAGATAATTATATAGAATAGAACAATAAAATTAGATGTCAAGCAGCTCGACAAATCTGAAAATTAAACTGCTGTAACTGAGTTCCTTGACCACGATGAAAAGCTTTAGCACTTTTAAATTTTGAGCGGGATTTCTTCACAACTCGCGGGTCAGACTTTTGGTCAAATCGTTCGCAAAAATTGCAGTTTAACTAATTTTTGAACTAGTGAAAACAAATCACAAAAAAGAATCCGATTTAGCTAATCGTCTCGAACAATTAGCAGCTAAGCTGAAAGAAATTCAGCGAGAAATTACTAGCATTCAATCTTCAAAAAATTTAGCTCCATTCGGGTGTTGGATTGTTCGTTATCGAGCCAAAGGCACAGGAGGGGCTTATTGGTACTATAAATGGCAAGCGAAAGAGCCTATTTTTATAACTAAAACCGGAAAAAAATCTTGTCATCAATATATCGGAAAAGCTGGTAGTCCCGCATTTTTAAAAGCTGTTGAGATGATGGAGAATCGGACAAAAATAGAGGCTCTACAACAAATCATTAATACCTTACATTTAGGATTAGACGATCTAATTGAAGAAGCAAGCAAAATAAATCAGAAAAACTTGGATAAACCACCCACTCGTTCGGAATAATTGTTGAGACTATGGCCAGTACGCTTACTCTTTTTTTGTATAGTTAGCGGATTTCACCCGCTAACTATAATCCCTTCCCTTTTCCCACGCATTTTTTCGCTCACCCGATTATCGATCCCAATATATATTTTCTAAATTTTGTCAAGGCCAAACTTCTGGATGTCTTGAATGCTCAATTTGAGAAATATTTTTTAATTGGTCGTTAACAGTTTCAATTAAAGAACGCTTACGAAGTAAAATTTTATCAATGAGGTTAACTAATTTTTATTTCATTTTCTTTTATAACGAGTAATCAATTGAATACCTCGCTCGTAAAGTTCTTCAAATAATTTTTGAGAGATATAACCTCGGTCACCAAATAATTTACCGACTAAATCTTTAGTCAAATCAGGTACAAGTTTGCGGTCATCAGTTTAATTGTCGCCCCGGCAGATCCCAGCTAAGTAATTTGTAATATATTTGTTTTTTACAACTGCTTATAATGAAAGTGAAAATCCCTTAAAGCCTACAAAATTTATAAACTTCAACTTTAAAAAGTTTTCCATACTTTAAAAAGGAAAAGAGGAGGAGGTTAATGAAAAAAATACAATCTCCAAAACAATTAAAAATACAATCTCCAAAACAATTAAAGAATCGTTGTCCCTTTTGCCACGGTACCGGTGGTACATCCAGACATACCTGCAATGATTGCCACGGTACCGGTGGTACATCCAGACATACCTGCAATGATTGCCACGGTACCGGTCGTTCACCCAGGCATACCTGTAATGATTGTCACGGTTCAGGAAAGTGGTTTTTCTTTTTCGATTGTATGAATTGTGGAGGCAAAGGGTATATACCTAAGCGAAAATGTTCCAATTGTCATGGTAAAGGCTATATACCTGAGCGAAAATGTTTCAATTGTGACGGCAAAGGCTATATACCTGAGCGAAAATGTTTCAATTGTGACGGCAAAGGCTATATACTCTATACACCTACTGAGCAACTATTATCCCAATCAAAACAGTTACAGAGGTCATGCCCAGTATGCGGAGGCACTGGAATTTCAAGAACCTATGGAATCCCCAGTCCATGCCCTCGGTGTAGATCGCAGAATCATGGCGTTTGGATGAGACGAAATATACCTCCATCTGGATGGCCAGGTTTTTAGTCATAGGGAATATTGGCTGAAAAACATCATTCCATAAACCTTCCAGAAAAGTCTTTGATTTACTGACTATGATTTCAAGGAAACTATCAGAAACAAGAGTAAAAGGAGGTGAATATTATGGATCCTCAAGATTGGCGTGAAAAGGGGATGCAAATTGACTGGGACACTCGTAATCGCGCCAGACAATCAGGTTGCCTTGGTTGCTTAATGAATCTGATCTGGCTTGGTTTAATTGTGTTTGTAATTGTTCTAATATTTGGGTCATTAGGATGTTCTCCAAAGTTACAAGAAAAAAATCTGGTCAAATCTGGAAACCAGGTTTCACCATTACCTCAAAAAATACTTTTGTAAATGGTTCTACAGTACTTGAGTTGCGAAACTCAGTACTTGGAAAATTTTCTTCACAGCGCGATCGCGCTATCGAAAATATTCTTTATCCTTTAAACTACTCCAATCAATTGGCTTTATAACCACATCACTAACTCGAGCTGAAAGATTAGCCATAACTTCAGAAGGCAGATCGTCAGGTGCAAAAACTATCATATTCCCCTCAAATTCGATCTCCTCAATTAGTGCGATCGCTTCCGATTCAGAACTAGAGATATCGAATAGGAGAAGATCGAACTCTTCAAGCGATTCAGGCAGATTTTTAATACTTGCAACTTGGATATTATCTGGCTCTAGTTCGAGGTTAACAGCTAGATTGGTGGCGTAGTTGGTGCCGATCGCTAAGTTTTCAGTTTCGAGGATTATGCAAACGATGAGATCTTTGATTGTTTTTATGTTTGGATCTGTAATTTGTTGTTGTGTTACTTTTTCTTGAACACGATCTGATAACCAAGCTAAAAGCTTAACTTGATCGTTTAATGGAAGTACATTAGCTCCTGATTGCAATTTAAAAAGTAAATTATTTTCATTTTTTAACTCTTGAAGATCGAGGTATATGAATAATCGTTCAAGTGTCCATCCTTTTTCTTTAGCAAGAGCAATAATAGTTCCAATAGGTATTCTTTGTGGATTAATATTTTTTTGTGAACTAAGCCAACCTGCAATAGCTCCATAAGTAACGCCTAATTTACTACCTAATTCTTCCATAGATTGACTAGACAGTAGACTTTTAACTAAATCTTGAAATTTACTTAGGATTTTTGCTTCAGAATGACTTATCATTCCTAACTTTCTAGCTAATTCATCACTAGAAAGTTTTGCAACTTGGGATATACGGAGAAAATTGATCGATTCTAAAGTAGCTGGATCTACTTTACCTTGAAACCAACGAGTCAAAGTAGAAGAATTAATCTCTAATTTTTGAGCTAGTTTAATTTTAACACCTTGATAATCATCCAAAAGTTCCTTCAGTAAAGCGATAAACTTTTCTTTTCTTTCATCAGCTTCCATCGATAAACAGCATACTTTACCGATATTAATCATAAAAAGATAATCGTCATAAAAATATATTTTTGACATAATCATATTTTTTCTTCTATAATTTGCGTGAGACTAAGATTTGAGAGTAAAGCAAAAATGAGAGTGAATAACAAGTATCCCTCGACAAAGAAATGGAATGTAAGTCTTAAGGTAAGTGTCGAAGAAGAAAAGAAAATTAAAATAGGTGCAATTCAAAAAGGATTAAGTGTCGCT
>JAAUYH010153389.1_pt1 | contig 18685 bp, 15 predicted proteins | sample 7278061 | NCBI WGS metagenome assembly JAAUYH01 (sample SAMN14350203, study PRJNA611818) | marine sediment metagenome | isolation source: surface marine sediment (0.6m) | place: French Polynesia: Moorea | collected 2018-08 | reverse complement strand
TTGCAAGCGACTCAAATCTGAAGGTACTAACCGTTGGAGTTGAGATATGAGATTTTTACCCTGAAGCGTAAATTTACCCATATGGGAAATGTCAAACATCCCTGCAGAGTTTCTCACAGCTTCATGTTCTTTGGTAATCCCGCTAAATTGTACCGGCATTTCCCAACCACCAAAACCCGTGAACCGCGCTTTAAGTCCTTGTATTGGCTCAAATAAAGGGGTTCTCTTTAAAGATGCATCATTCATTTTGATTAGCCACAGATGATTTCGTTGCATTTTCAAGTCAACATCTTTATATATATCAGCTGTAGGTCGTGTTAGGTGCACGACAATACATTTGTTTTAGCTATACAAGAGGTACAGTGAAGGCTAATTCATATCAGATCAGACTTGCTTTAATCCAAATCTAGTAACCTGCACCCATTCATCCCACGACTGGAAGCCGTGGGCTTTTTGCTCCGATACTGTAATGATTTAGAAATCTATATAAACAATCAGAAAAAGTAAATAATTTACAATGAACTTATGTAAACAATTAGAGTGAATATTAAGTAGTAGTATCTGGAGAGTAATTAGTGGTCATTAATGCGCCTCGCCCCAAGCCGGGTAGTCAAGAAATACCAAACGACAGAAGCCAGAACTCAGATAATTTTGTCACAAGACATATTGGACCTTCCCCTGAAGAGATCCAAAAAATGTTACAGGTACTGGGACTTTCTAGCCTCAATGACCTGATTGAGCAAACAGTACCACCTTCAATTAGACAACATCATTCTTTAAAATTACCAGCAGCTCAAAGTGAATATGCTGCACTGGCTCAATTAAAAGAACTTGCAGGTAAAAACCAAGTTTTTCGCTCTTTTATTGGTATGGGTTACTACAATTGTATTACCCCACCAGTCATTCAACGTAATATTTTAGAAAATCCCGGTTGGTATACTGCATATACTCCCTATCAGCCCGAAATCGCTCAAGGAAGATTGGAAGCGCTGTTAAATTTCCAAACCATGACCATCGATTTAACAGGTTTAGAAATTGCTAATGCTTCCTTACTTGATGAAGCTACAGCAGCAGCCGAAGCCATGAGCATGAGCTACGGAGTATGTAAAAATAAATCTGATACCTACTTTGTTTCCCAAGATTGTCATCCCCAAACGGTCGCCGTGTTACAGACACGGGCCAGACCTTTAGGTATTAAAATCATCATTGGTGACCACAGAGAATTTGATTTTTCCCAACCGATTTTTGGTGCTCTCCTACAGTATCCTGCCAGTGATGGTAGTGTTTGTGATTATGCTCAATTTATCGAGCAAGCACATGAGCAAAAAGCTTTAGTGACTGTCGCAGCCGATCTTCTCAGCTTAACCTTACTCAAACCACCAGGAGAATTTGGAGCTGATATCGTTGTCGGTAGTACCCAGAGATTTGGAATTCCCCTTGGTTATGGCGGACCCCATGCTGCTTATTTTGCGACCAAAGAGAAGTATAAGCGCCAAGTTCCGGGAAGAATTGTTGGTGTTTCCAAAGACGTTAATGGCAAAACTGCATTACGTTTAGCATTGCAAACCCGCGAGCAACACATTCGCCGAGAGAAAGCTACCAGTAATATTTGTACCGCTCAAGTATTACTAGCTGTAATGGCAAGCATGTATGCTGTTTATCATGGTTCTAAAGGTATAAAGCAAATTGCTGAAAATATCCACCAAAAAACCAAAATTTTAGCAGCAGGATTGCAAAAACTCGGTTATAAAATCGTTAACGAATATTTCTTCGATACTTTAAAAGTTGATTTAGGAAAAATCTCCTTAGAAAGCATTCTGGAAGCTTCCCAAGCTCGTGAAGTCAACTTACGGGTATTTAATAATAATACTGTGGGCATTTCCTTAGACGAAACCACAACAAATCGAGATTTAATTGACTTATGGGAAATATTTGCCCTCAAGAGCGACTGCGAATCCTTCTCTTCTGAAGAATTACTTACTGATTCTTCAATTCAAAACTTAAAGTCAGTTATTCCCCATAATTTAACTCGCAATACTCCATTTCTTACCCATCCAGTATTCAATAGCTACCATTCAGAAACTGAATTATTACGCTACCTGCACAAGCTTGAAACTAAAGACTTGTCACTAACAACATCAATGATCCCCTTGGGCTCATGTACGATGAAATTAAACGCGACGGCAGAAATGATACCTGTCACCTGGGCTGAATTTGGTAATATTCATCCATTTGCACCACAAACTCAAACTCGGGGTTACCAAGTTCTGTTTACACAGCTGGAGGAATGGTTAGCAGAAATCACAGGTTTTGCTGGAATCTCGTTACAACCTAATTCTGGCGCTCAAGGTGAGTATAGTGGTTTGCTCGCCATTCGCCAATACCATGAAAGTCGTGGCGAATCCCATCGTAAAATTTGTTTGATCCCCACATCTGCACATGGAACAAACCCTGCAAGTGCTGTTATGTGTGGGATGAAAGTGGTTGCGATCGCATGTGATTCTGAAGGTAATATTGATGTCACAGACCTAAAGACTAAAGCCGAAAAATATAGCCAAGAACTAGCGGCTTTAATGATTACCTATCCTTCTACCCACGGCGTATTTGAGGAAAAAATCAAAGAAATCTGTGCCATTGTCCACGAACATGGGGGACAGGTATACATGGATGGGGCGAACATGAACGCCCAAGTTGGGTTATGTTCTCCCGGAAATATTGGTGCAGATGTTTGTCACCTCAACCTCCACAAAACTTTTTGTATTCCCCACGGTGGTGGTGGTCCCGGAATGGGTCCCATTGGTGTTGCTTCCCATTTGGTTCCGTTTCTTCCCGGACATCCAGTTGTAGAAATGGGTGGAGAGCAAGGAATGGGTGCTGTTTCTGCTGCACCTTGGGGTAGTGCGAGCATTTTAGTTATTTCTTGGATGTATATTGCAATGATGGGTGGAACTGGCTTAACCCAAGCGACAAAGGTTGCAATCCTCAATGCAAATTATATAGCTAAAAAACTCCAAGAGCATTATCCCGTGTTATACAAAGGCAAAAATGGGTTAGTCGCCCATGAATGCATTTTAGATTTGCGATCGCTGAAAAAATCAGCCGGAATAGAAATCGACGATATAGCCAAACGGTTAATGGATTATGGTTTCCATGCGCCTACAGTATCTTGGCCAGTAGCCGGTACCATTATGGTAGAACCAACTGAAAGCGAATCTAAACAAGAAATAGATCGATTTTGCGACGCCATGATTGCAATTCGCCAAGAAGTTGCCGAAATTGAAGCAGGTAAGGTGGATACTGAAAATAACGTCTTGAAAAACGCACCACATACTGCCGAAAGTTTAATTATTGGTGAGTGGAATCATCCATATTCCCGCGAACAAGCAGCTTATCCCGCACCTTGGACAAAAGATAACAAATTTTGGCCTAGCGTAAGTCGGATTGATGCAGCATTTGGCGATCGCAACTTTGTTTGTTCTTGTTTGCCAATGGAAGCATATTCACAATAAGTGATATTATATCGGTCAACAGTATGAACTGTGTATAAAGTACATGGATTTATATTTTCTTCGGACTGATAGTTTTTTGGACGAATAGTTTTTAATGGGTAATTGTTGATTTGATATTTAGATTATCGATATTAACAATTACCCATTACTAATTAGAAATTACTAATTACCAATTACCAGTTACCAATTACCAATTTTGAAATAAACTAAAATCCTTAAAATGGGATTCTTCAACTAACAACCAACAGTTTTTACTGACATTTTTATGGGGTCATTTTTCGTTTGTGTTGTTTTGTTGTTGTGAATGAAAAAATATGTTATTAAAATCGACAAAATTGATTTTGTCTTGGTTATCGGTGCTTATAGGTCATACTATTATTTTATTAATAAGTATGGTAGCAAGTACTCTAATTGCATTACTCTTCTTTTTTATCCCCCTCAAATCTTTTTCGTTTCATTGGTTTGCTTCTTTTGTTGGAATTGTCTTAGGAGCAGCATTTGGCGGTGCTTTACTCGCTAGTTTTCAGAAATTTGCTTTCAAAGATTCTCGTTTTAAAAATTGGTTAGCCGTCAGTACTTTGAGCGGCGCAATTGGTGGTTTATTATTTGTTCTTTACATCCATAACGTACCAGTTAGTCATAAAATATTAGGAGCAATTTTCGTTAATGGACTATTAACGTTACCCATTAGTATTCCATTCGCAGGAGTTGCCCAATGGTGGATTCTGAGAAAGAGTTATAAAAAAGCTAAGTGGTGGTTATTAGCAAATTTATTTGGTGGGTCTTTTCTTTTATTTATATCATTACCATTAGGACTAGCATCTCATCACTACAGAGCCTTAAAAGACACTGTTGAACCATTTGATTTACTACACTTTTGGATTCATTATGAAATCAGTGGTAGCAATCATTATTTACCTTTAATTGTCAGTCATTTAATATTTTCTGCTTTGATTGCAACTGTTGTGGTTTTTGTGCCTAAAAAAGCATGATGATTGGTAATGGGTAATGGGTAATGGGTAATTAGAAATTTTAAGGGTGCGGCTCTTTTAGAGATAGAAACTTTTAGAGATAGAAATTTTATCTTGCCATAAGCCCTAAGATTTATGCAGGATAATAAACACAGCCCTTAGTCATCTAAAATTACTACAAAAGACTAGGAGAGGGAAGGGTGCATCAATTCCCTCTCTTCAAAAGAATTATTATCATTATTGAAGATTTATTTTTTATTGATTGGAATTCCCGAAAAAAGACTGAATACTGTCGAGTTCTTCATTCAAATATACCCTACTTTTAAAGCATCCTCTGAAATACTAAATCTTCAGGTAAATAGGAAAGACTAATTTTATTACGATTGATCGCCACAATGCGAGCCAAACTAGTAAATCTAGATTCAGAAACAATAAAAATGCGATCGTGCTTTGTTTGTAAATATTCCTGAAAATACCTTAAGGTTGCGCAACGATGTTTAAAATCACGAACTTGGGTATAGTTTTCTAATCTGCGCCACAATTTAGGAAATATTGGTGGAAGTTTTGCCAAAGAACGAGCACCTCTCCAGGTTGCACCTTTTTTTGTTCTGTCTTTAGGCCAAATTCCTAACCCCGACTCTCGTACTGAAGCTGTTGTCGAAGCCAATGTCTCTCTCAATTCGGGAAAAAGATTATCATAAAATAATGGATACACTAAGCCAATTTTCAATAGTTTGTAGTTGACACTATCCTTCATTCTTTCTGGATCGAGGAATATTCTGGAACCATCCTTCTCATCTGTTGTCCCAGAAAATACAAAGGAAATTGGTCTACCATTAGTTCCAATGTGGCTAGCAAGTATATAACCTTCAGTTTCATCATTTACTCCTTTTAAACCTAATAACTTTAGGTTAGTTGTGGTAGCTTGAGAAGCAAAGGATTCAACAGCATCTTTTTCTAAAGCATCAATTCCTTCGTAGCGTAGGGAAATTGTGCCATTATTTGAGTTTATACGGGGATTTTTACTTTTTATTTCTAACCTTAGTAGAAGAGATGGATCGAATGGAGCAAATCGAATCGTATCACCGTCAGGTATACCAGCAGCAGGTTTGAAAATACCTTTGATCAGAACTACTGGCATATTACTTTCTCTCACTGATAAAATGCATTAATTTTTGGTGATAACTTTATTTTCTAGCACCTATAAGACTTAGGTTTTTTTCAGTATATTACTATTAGAAAAATGGGCTACTTTGCTCCAGTCCTAAGAACTTGAAAACTTAGCAGATAGACCTCTTTTAAACTGTTGTAAAGCTGATTAAGTCTTGCTTTTACAAAATAATTAAATTAACGATTTTCTTGAGATATATTTGCTGTTGTTGAGATTTGAGTTGAAGTACCAGTTCCAAATCCAAATAATTTAGGTAAAATTAATCCCGAATTAGCTTTATATTCCTCAAATTCTGGATAGCGGGAAAGTGATTTATCTTTTTTAAGCATATTGGGAATAAATACTATTGATGCGAAAAAGCCCAAAATACCAAAAGGAATCCAACTTTGAACCAACATCGCAAAGCTAGTATAAGTAAGGATTTCTCCTAAATAGTTGGGATTGCGACAGCGAGCAAAAAATCCTTCTGTAATTAGTCCCGATTTATATTTTAGGGTGTAGTGTTTCTGTGCATCGCTACCAAAATGCAACAATACCCCTAATAAGTTAACACAGACAGCAGCCGCAATTAACGGTGTTGAAGGCTCCGAACCACTGCTAACCAAAATAAATGGAGCGACCCAATATAAACTGATGAGAATTAATATCCCGAACCCCTGAGGAATTGAAATTTCTAATTCCCATTGTTTATCGGGAAATATACGGTCTTTAAGAAGCCACATTATCCCATAAGTACCGTGCAAAGCTAAATAAATCCAAGGTCCAATGGTAAAGTTTTGATATATCACCATTAGTCCTAAAATAAACAGAAAACTCGTTCCTTTATGGAAGTTTATGATATGTTTTGCTTTCATTGTTTACCTAACACCTAGAAATAAACGATTTTTTTAAGATTGAAAATATTGTTTGAAAACAAAAGTTTAAGTAGAACTCGAATAATTTTGCAGGTTAATTTGGTAATTATCTTTGAGTTTCTTTAAGGGAAACTGTACAAATGAGGCTTCTCCAGGCGATCGCCAGTTAAATAAATTTATGAGATGTGAAGCAAAAATTTTTGTTATTACCATTGCCATTTGTGCGCCTAAGCAAGCATGTACGCCACCACCAAAAGGAATAAATTCGTACATTTTACCTTCATTCTTTGGTGCGAAAAAACATTCTGGCTCAAATTTTTCTGGATTACTAAAATGTTTCTGCATGATGTGTGCTATTCGCGGTTCGGCAATGATAGTAGAATTTTGAGGGTACAGTACTCCATCTAAAACTACCGACTTCGTAAGACGACGGTTTGCAGTGGAACTAGGTGGTAAAGTTCGCAGAGTTTCCTTGATAGTTGCTTCCAAAAATACCATCTGCTTGATTTGTTCTGGCGAAAAGCTATGGGAATTACTTTGTTTATCGTTTAATTGAGCTTGTTCTTCCCGTAGCTTTTTGAGTACCTGGGGGTATTGTCCTAACTGATAAATCAGGGATGATACTAAACCTGAAATTTCGTAATGGGAAGCCCATAACTGTAGCAGACATTGGTTTTCAACTAAAGTATCGCTAAAGACACCATCGGGATTCTCCTGCTGTTCTGCAAGCATCATCCCTAAAAAGTCACTTGTTGGATCGATAGCTTTTTCTCGTCTTTGCTTCATAACTGCACGCATAAACTCTAGCAGTTGTCTCCGTGCTTTAATGCCTCTACCATAAGCAGTTAAGGGTGATTCCCATTTCAATAAGCCATAGAAACCATCAAAATAAGTCTTATATAAAGCTTTTAGTTCTATCTGACTAGATATAGGTAAACCTGCAAAACTTTTTGGATCGGTATCATCTAATTTGACTCCCAACAACAAAGGAGTCAGAACATTAAAGCAGATTTTTTCTACTGCTGGATAAATCCCAATACTTTGAGAAATATCCCATTGTGTTAAACCATTTCTAACTACGTTATTGATATGCGAAACATAACCTTCTAATAAGCGACCAGTTAAACCAGGTCTTAAAGCACTTTTACGTTGGCGATGTAAATCAGGTCGTTGAAACAAACTATACTCGCCAAACATATCCATAGTGGTGCTGGGTAAAGCAATCTCGGTATACTTTAAGTCACCATTAAATACCATTTGAATTGCTTTTGCAGAACCAACGAGAATAGTTGTACCACCAAAAACACCCGTACAAAAAATTGGTCCATACTTTTCTAGGTTATGACGGCAAAATTTATCTGGGTTATTAATATAGGTAAAAGTGTCGTACCACTGGGGCTTTCTTGGGGGACTTTTTGTTCCTGGTGGTGGGGTTTGTCCTTCTTCTAAAATTAATACTTCGTTAGTATCCTGAGACATAAAATTTTACTCCACCAATCTCGACTATCAGGTTTAAAAATTAACAATTATATATTTATATTTTTATATATTTTCTGTTTTGTGTATTTGTGTCTGGGGTTCAGTATTTTTGATAGTTTTCGGTACACCAGCAACTAATTCTAAATCCTGTAAATTTAAAGTTAAAATAGGTTTACCTAAATTTAAAGGTGCAAATGGGCTGGAAGTCGGAATTTCTAAATTAGATTTGAGCAAAGCGATTTTAGATTTAAATTGACTAGTAAAAAATAGTAAATCCGAACCCAAACTACTAAAGCAATTACCACTGACTTCTGGTTCCCACCATGTAGATAAATTAAATAATCCTTGATGATATTCTAGATAGCATAATTCATTGTTACCTTGAGAGTCCTGACCTTGATAGATTCTAACGCTCTCTTTCTCCCAGTTAAATTCAGCCGTTTCTTTGGGTAATCCCCAAATTTCTCTACCCCCAGCAACTGAATCTTCATTGTCAACATAAATATGAGAAATCCAAAATCCTGTTTTCCCTTGATACCGGACATATCCTGGAACAACTATTAATTCGTTGTATTCCACTAACGAACCTGGTTTATAGGAAGAGATATAAATTCCTCCCAAGGTTTTTCCTGGTAAGAATGAAACAATTTCTAATTGCGATGGGACAAAATCTTTTGCGACTTTACTATCGACTAAATTTAAACTTTGAATAGCAAAGCCTTGAAGTCGCCAAGGAGCGGGTGGATATGTCATAGTCATCTGAGACGCGACATGTCGCGTCTCTCTACAAGAAATTATTGATTTATAATCTGCCATTATTTTGTGGCGGATTACTAGTTAAATTTTAATTTAAAACAGATCCAAATCGGTTACAGCTCCCAAGCTACTAGAAGATACTAATTTGGCATATTTTGCTAATACTCCTGTATTGTAACGTGGCGATCGCGACTTCCAATTTGCCCGACGACGTTCTAATTCTTCATCGGATATATTTAATTGCAACAAACGTGCTGTAGCATCAATTGTAATGGAATCACCTTCTTCTACAAGGGCGATAGTACCGCCAACTGCTGCTTCTGGAGCAACGTGACCGACCACCAAACCATAGGTACCACCAGAAAAACGTCCATCAGTAATTAATCCAACAGAGTCACCCAAACCAGCACCAATAATCGCCGAAGTTGGGGCTAACATTTCCCGCATTCCCGGACCACCTTTTGGTCCTTCATAACGGACAACAACTACATCACCAGCTTTAATTTTGCCGGCTAAAATTGCATCTAAACAATCTTCTTCCGATTCAAATACCCGCGCAGGACCAGTAATTTTGGGATTTTTCACCCCAGTAATTTTGGCAACGCCACCTTCTTGTGCTAAATTACCTTTCAAAATGGCGAGGTGTCCTTGCTTATACATGGGATTATCCCAAGGACGAATTACATCTTGATTACTTGATGGTTCTGCAGGTACGTCTGCTAAAACTTCAGCCACAGTTTGACCGGTAATAGTTAAACAGTCCCCATGTAATAGGTCATGTTCCAGCAATATTTTCATTACCTGGGGAATTCCACCAGCTTTGTGTAGATCCGTAGCCACATATCTCCCACTGGGTTTTAAGTCACATAAAACCGGAACCCGGGTACGAATAGTTTCAAAATCATCTAGGGTAAGTTTCACACCAGCAGCGCGAGCGATCGCTAAAAAGTGTAAGACTGCATTGGTAGAACCACCAATCGCCATAATTACCGAAATAGCATTTTCTATAGATTTACGAGTAATGATTTGGCGGGGTAAAATTTGTTTGCGGATGGCTTCTACTAAGAAAAATGCTGATTTTTCCGTGCTGTCAGCTTTTTCTGCATCTTCTGCAGCCATTGTCGAAGAATAGGGTAAACTCATTCCCAAGGCTTCAAAAGCAGAAGACATGGTATTTGCAGTGAACATTCCACCACAGGAACCAGCCCCAGGACAAGCCTTACGTTCGATTTCTAATAATTCTTTATCGTCAATTTTATCAGCTTTGTAAGCACCAACAGCCTCAAAAGCACTGACAACAGTTAAGTCGCGTCCGTCGTGATGTCCCGGTTTAATCGTCCCACCATAAACAAACACAGCCGGAATATTCATCCTTGCAATGGCAATCATTGCACCAGGCATATTTTTATCGCAACCACCGATAGCTATAACACCATCCATGCTTTGAGCAGTACAAGCTGTTTCAATGGAGTCAGCAATAACTTCCCGCGATACTAAGGAATATTTCATACCCTCAGTACCCATGGAAATACCATCGCTTACGGTAATGGTACCGAACATTTGGGGCATTCCCCCAGCTTCCCGAATCCCAGTTTCTGCTCTTTGAGCTAACTGGTTTATCCCCATATTGCAAGGGGTAATCGTACTAAAACTATTGGAAATTCCCACGATGGGTTTAGTAAAATCTCCATCACCAAAACCAGTTGCGCGGAGCATGGCGCGATTTGGTGTTCTTTCTGAACCTTGTGTAATTGCTCGACTTCTCAAATTTTCTGACATTTAGATTCCTCTAGGGCTTCTCCTCTCTGAATACTCAGAGTATCAGAAAGTTGGTTGACAGTTGTCAGTTATTCTGCGATCGGTTGATGGTTGTTAGTACAAATTTAATTTTCAGAAGCATTGCTTGATAGTTGATAGTTTAGCGCTGAAAGTTAGTAATAATATACGAAGAAATTATAATGAAGTGTCACTATGCCGTTTAACTATACTAAATGGAGCTTTATTATTGGAACTGCGATCGCCCTAAGTGGGATAGGAGTTACTGTTGCTGTTCCAGAAGTTCCGTGTGCTATTGGTTTGGAGAAATACACAGTTCAAAATGAATTAGTTGATTTTATTGTCAAAGGGGACAATTCTCAATTCCTCCCAGGTGTAAAGGTTTATCTTGCTTCTAAGGGAGCTCCTGAAGTTGTAGAATAGGTTGGAAGTCCCTTTATTTTTATGGCGTGTTATCGCATTCGGTTGCAAGATAAAAATTTAAGGGATTGAAATCAAATATTGTTTATACTTAGATTATCTAACTTAATATGAATTCATCGCCACAACTTTAATGGTAAGCGAGCAAAATAAACCACCTAAAGCATCTTTCATTCCCACAATGCGTGAATTGGCGGCCACATATCAAGCATTTGCTTCTTATGCAGACGCCCACATTCGCAAACTCGGTTTGACTACCTGTCAATTTGACGTCATCGCCACCTTGGGTAATACACAGGGTATGACTATGACCGAACTTGCCGAAAAAACCTTAGTTACCAAAGGTACCCTGACCGGTGTCATCGACCGACTAGAACGCAAAAACTTAGTTTATCGCCAAGTCGTTGAAAGCGATCGCCGCAGCTTTCTAATCGTACTTACCCTCGAAGGCGAGAAAATGTTCGATCGCGTATTTCCTGTTCATATTGCTTACCTCAAAGAATGCTTCGAGCGCCTCGACCCCTCTGAATTGGAACTTTTGCGAGTTCTACTGGCGAGATTGCGCAACGCTTTTGAGAGCGAAAAAAGTTTTTAGATAGATAGTTGACACTCAAACTACTTTTTGTTAACTTAGCTTTAGAGATAGTTCGAGTTCAAACTATATGGATTGAAACAATTCTGGCTAAACACCGTTTTTATAAACTTAGATTATTTTAAGTTGTACCCTTTATGCTTAAAACTTTGGGTGCTTGAGCTTTGAAATCTCTTTGTCAGAGGCGATTGCGAACAAGAATGTAAAATCTTTATTCTTGTCAAAAAACAATGCAGCGAAAAAATAATCTCAGTTATGTCGATACCTAGCAAATAGTTTGTATTTAGAATATCTATATTTGAACTATTTTTACATGATAGGGAAAGTCTGCGTTCTTTAGGTCGTGCTTTTCCAGAACCCTACTTAGATGCTTTGAGTGCATGAAGTTTTGAAGCTAAAAAGTTTTGAAACCATAGCGTGACAAATAGCTTTGTCCCAAAACATTTACTTACTAAATTTACAAACACCAACAGTTAGCGAGGTATTTATGAGTACTGATTTGAAAGTTGCATTTGAAGACATCCAAAACCTAGTACTTCAAGGTAAAGCAATGGATGCATTTGAGAAATACTACGCAGAAGATGTAGTAATGCAAGAAAATGGTAATCCTCCAACTATAGGAAAAGAAGCCAATCGTCAGCGAGAGTTAGATTTTTTTTCTAAGCTATCTGAATTTCGAGGTGCAGAGGTAAAAAATGTGGCTTATGCAGATAATTTGATTATTTCAGAATGGTTTCTCGACTATACCCACAGTGAATGGGGTAAGCGTACTTATAATCAAGCCTGTATTCAAGTGTGGAAAGATGGGAAAGTTGTAGAGGAACGTTATTACTACGGAGCCTAATAGTCAAAAACATCTTCAAAAATTATGTAGAGACGTACCACGGTACGTCTCCAGAAATTAATTTTGGCTAAAAGTTATGTTTCTGCTTTATCAAAATATTCAACACTCTAATTAAAAGGAGCATCTTCCATGGGACTATTAGTTGATGGAGTTTGGCACGATCGCTGGTACGACACAGAAAAAACCGGTGGTAAATTCGTCAGACAAAATTCGCAATTTCGCAACTGGATTACAGCAGATGGTTCTAGCGGTTTTAAAGCTGAAGCGGGACGCTACCATCTTTATGTATCCTACGCTTGTCCTTGGGCACATCGCACTCTAATTTTTAGAGCACTCAAGGGATTAGAGGAAATGATTTCAGTATCTGTAGTCCATTGGTTTATGGGAGAACATGGTTGGACTTTTGATTCAGGAGAAGGAACCATCCCCGATCCAATTAATCATGCTCAATTTCTCCATCAAATTTATACTAAAGTAAATCCATCTTTTACCGGACGCGTTACAGTACCGGTTTTATGGGACAAGAAAACTAACACGATTGTTAATAACGAGTCTTCCGAAATTATTCGGATGTTTAACAGTGCTTTTGATAATCTTGGTGCTGTAACCGGTGATTACTATCCAGAAGCTTTGCGGGAAGAAATTAACGCTTTAAATGACCGCATCTATCACACAGTCAATAATGGTGTTTATAAATCTGGCTTTGCTACTACTCAAGAAGCTTACGAAGAAGCAATTTATCCTTTATTTGAAACTTTAGATTGGTTAGAAGAACGTTTATCAACTCATCGTTATCTAACCGGAAACCAAATTACAGAAGCAGACTGGAGACTTTTTACGACTTTACTACGTTTCGACCCAGTTTATGTAGGACATTTCAAATGTAACCTGCGAAGGTTAGTAGACTATCCAAATCTTTGGGCTTATACCCGCGAACTTTACCAAATTCCCAAAATTGCCGATACGGTAAACTTAAAACATATTAAGGGACATTACTATCAAAGTCACGGTTCAATTAATCCCACTGCAATTGTACCCGTCGGTCCTCAAATTGATTTTAGTACACCCCATAATCGGGAAAAAATTTCATCTGCACAATTCGTTTGATTGCTCCCTTAACACTCTCAAAAATCCTATCTTATTCTAGGCGCATGTGAGCGCCTAGATTTTTTAAGTGAATTTCTTGAAAGTAAATTTATTGAAATTAATTTTTTAGAACTAATTTCTCATAACTGATTTATTCGAAATATTTTCCTTAAATTAAAGGAATATATTTTGTGACACTTTTAGCAACGATAATGTCAGATAGACCAAAATATGGGGTGAATCTTAGGGTAATAACTGAAATTAATTTTAGAAGGAAAAATTGCCGCTTATAAAGTTTTTAGTAGTGACTCTATCAGGCTGAAAGCACGACATCAAGGGCGTTATAGAAGATATTAGAAATTATTAAAAACACAAAGACCAAGTGTTAACAAAAATAAAATGCGCCACAATTGCAGATTCAAATTCCCATTATTGACTGCAGCAGTCTGCTCTTTTAGATGAAATTCTTCAACCATTAGACCATCCCATTGGATATCATTAACTGAATTTTTCCATTGAATGTTATTGTTCATGGTTTAATCCCTCTCTTTGTAGTTCCGAATTATTTGAACAGATACACTAAATCTCAAGTAAGATACCTTTAACATAATTAACTGTTTGAAAAGGATATTCCCTATAAGGATTATTATAAGGAAACCCTTTTGAATAAAGGTTTATTCTGAGAATTGATACTGCAACTCTGGGCTTGATTTCCTGAGCTTATATATAAACATATCCATAAAAAATGACAAACTCGGGACAAATTCTTTTTTTAATAAAAATTTATATGAAGTAAGGGTAGAATTCTGACAGTTTTTACCTGCTTAAAGCACCCATTAATAAGCGTTTCATTGAATTAATGTAACCCACATTAAATTACTAGATTATTTAAGACATTTACCTAACTTCCCAAGCTGCTTGAAAAAACTCACATTCACATAACATTGCATAACGGTAAGTAGAATTTACTAAAGCTGAATCACCGACATAAGTTTCGACTAAATTTTCTAACTGCTTTACTAAGGGCTGAAAATCAGAACTACTGTAGGTTTGAACCCAATCTTTATAGGGGTTATCAGGAGCATCACCTTCCCTAAAAGATAACTCCGTACCTAAAAAACTATATAAAACCATGCAAGGAGACATAGCAGCAGCAGTTACACCTATATCCTGACCCCAAGCAGTTGCAAGCAAAAAATCTGTATAGCGACGGGTAGCGATTGTGGGTTTTACAGAATCTAAATCCACTTCCCATTTAGCTGCATAACTTTCATGTAATTTTAGTTCGTCTAATACACCCGTAGTTAAAGCATGAAAAATCGTAAATCCTTCCCAATTCGGTGCTTTAGCAGCTGCAATACTATAAGCACGGGCAAAAGCTTCTAAAAAGAAAGCATCTTGCCCAACATAATAAGTAAATTTGTGTTGTTCTAGGCTACCATCACCAATTCCTTGAACAAATGGATGTTCTAAGCAAGCTTGTGCTAAATCTTGATTTGCAGACCATAATTCATCAGAAATAGTCATGTTGGGGATTGGGAATTGGGAATTGGGGGATTAGATATGGAGGAAATGATAAATGAAAATTGAAAAATCATAAATAATTAAAATGGTAGAAATTGAAGTAACACAGAGCCTAAACTACCGACAAAATCTGTAAAACTTGGTTTTCCTTTATTAATCTTTGGTTCTAAAGGAGCTTGAAGTTCTTGAATAAAAGCTTGAGCAGTTATCAAACCTTGTTGATTATTTTGGGATGTAAACATTTTCTCCGCTAACTTCGCATCTTCGAATGCTCCCTTACGGTCAAATATTTGATAGCGAGCAATTCCACGAGCGAGATAAGCTCCAGCATAATCTGGTTTTGCAGCGATCGCTTGTTCGAAATAATCAATTGCTTGTTGTTGATTACCCTGTTCTGCTGCTGCTACTCCCCAAGCATAAAACTGCTTGGGTTGAGCACTTTGTAAAGGAATCCCAACTGCTCCTTGCAGGTTTACTCCTTTTAAATCTACACCCGCCAAATCTGCATTCATCAGGTAGGTATTTCTTAAGTCAGCACCCAGTAAATTTGCTCCAGTAAGTTTAGCAGCACTCAGGTTAACACCAAATAAACCGGTAGCACTCAAATTTGCTCCAGTTAAATCTGCACCACTGAGGTTTGCACGACTGAGGTTAGCTCCACTTAAGTTAGCTCCCCTCAGGTTCGCTCCTCTTAAATCTGCTCTCACTAAGCCAGCACCACTTAAGTCACATTCTTGACATTCTTTAGTTGCTATTAACTGTCTCAGGTGTTGGGGGTTAGCTGCTTGTGCATCTGTGGCAAAGGTTATTATGAAGCCAAATATAGCCGTAGCTAAAACTCGATTACTCATCATCAGCATAACAATATATTTTCGTAAGTACTCAACTTCTTTGCATAAAAATTGATACTTTAGCTTAGCCCATCTTCATAACAAATGCTCACAAGCGATATTGACTGAAGATATATTCTTCAAAGATGTATTATTCGAGGATCAGTTCAATCCTGTAGACTCTACCGTGAAGTAGTTACTACATGGCTCAGCAGAATGTAATCCTAAGATATCTGAAGCTTGTATCTAAGAAATTTGGATTAAATTAAAGTACAAAAGTAGGGTGCTGTTAGCATCGCGTAACGCACCACTCCAAATTTTAGAATTAGAAGTTATTAAATTCTTATAGCCTTGGAGCACAAAACTCACTTCTTCTGGGCGTGGTAGTGTTAATCCTAAAGCTTGAATATCCTATAAAATAGGAAAAATTAAAAAGCTACCCATACAAATAAAAATACGCCAATAAAAATAAGCAAATAAAACTAAAAATTTATTATCACCCAAAAACCCCTAATTTATTGGGGCTCAGGGGACATATAAGCAAGATTAGAGTTCAAATATATTTGTCTTCTAACCTTTTCTTATTTTTTAGGAGAAACAACAAGTCAAAAACAAACTTGTTCTAAATATATAGATCTTATTTAAGCCGAATAACCTTTCAGTTGCTCCTCTGGGTCAAAATCACGATAGCAGGTACTGATGAGTTAATTTTATCACCAATATTTTTAGGAGCAGGCCAACCGATTTTGACAAATAAGTTAAGAGCAAAAGTGAGGCTAAGGGCTAGCAACAATTTTTCTAACATCGTAATTCTTACCACCTCTTGGTATCAATTATATAATAAATTTGACTCATAAAAAAGTTTTATCTTTTAGTAAGTCTAGTTTATACAAACAAATAGGTGAAGCGATCTGTGGCTTATACTCAAGTGATACTTATCACTGTTCGCTGTTAAGCATGAAATATGTTTGTATGTTTAATATCAATAAATCGTGCTATTTACGTAGAACAATTAAGTTTATATTTTATGTATTAATTATTAATCTCTCTTTAAATTAAAGATATACAAGTTCTCAACTAATAAAGAGGGAATTTAGTCTAATAAATTATTTATTACATCACGTTCACAGCATAATTGAAACAGTATCGAGTCGGATCTAGAAGTTGCTAAGCAACCGCTATACATAGACTTATACATCTATATGCCGTAACATTCATCACAAAAAAATATAGAGCAAACACTCTTCATCCAGAGAAATTCTTACTTCAATCAGAAAAAATTCTTTAAGAACGCAGGGGCAAAAATAATTAAATTCAATAAGTAAATTCAAATCGTGATTCAAAACTTAATGTTACTTTGATTAGTGTTTTTGTACTACTTGTGAAGCTTGCTTAAAGAATTTTAATTAAAGTTAATGTATGACAACTGACCAACGAAACCAAATAAACTTATGTATTCTTGTGTATTTATGCTTTACATAAGTTAACTATTCTTTGCCTGAATTCAGCCAGTATGATGCGCTGTTTTAGTTGGTAAAAATATTTACCTAGGATTAAATTATCCAAAGGCTAAATAATCATAAACAAAAAAATATGTCAGCCTAAAAATATCAATTAATCGCTGAACAGCAAAGACTATAAATATATAGAACTAAATGAAAAACTCTTAAAAACTAATACTTACATCTCTTATAAATGATTTTAAAATTCTTTCTCTTAATTAAATTAAATATATATTAGCAATAAAAATTGAAATGATTGTCGTCATCAATTAACGCATATATATTGGCAAAAATTTTTACTCTTCTTTCCTATTAGTTATTCATAGATATTGCAAATTTTCAATCGTATAACTTTCATCTAAGTATTTACAAATAGCCATAAATATAACAGCTGCTTCCGGCAAAGAAAAAATAAATTCATGAAAGTTATTATTTAGTTTTTCCGTCACAAAACTTATTGAAAAAATGTAACTTAAAGAAAACAATAAACTTGACGAAAATGGAAAAATTTCACCCCAGAAAGGTCACTTACTAAGGTAGTCTAGATCCAGTGAAATTATCTCCTGATTCGACATATTTCCTTATGACATCAGTTATTTCTACTGCTAGGCGTACTATTCGCATCGGTTCTCGCAAAAGTCAATTAGCTCTGGTTCAAACTCGTTGGGTACAAAAGGAACTTGCAACCACTTTCCCCGAGATGAACTTTGAAGTTCACACCATGTCAACTCAAGGTGACAAAATTCTCGATGTCGCGCTGGCTAAAATCGGCGATAAGGGATTATTTACAAAAGAATTAGAAGTTGGAATGCTGAATCGGGAGATTGACTTTGCCGTGCACTCCCTCAAAGATTTGCCAACTACTTTGCCTGAAGGATTGGCATTAGCAGCAATTACTGAAAGGGAAAATCCTGCTGATGCTTTAGTAGTACATACCAAGTACAAAGATAAGCAAATTGATACCTTACCAGAAGGTGCAGTAATTGGTACATCTTCTCTTAGAAGACTAGCTCAATTACGTCATAAGTTTCCCCATCTAGCATTTAAAGATGTACGCGGAAACCTTAACACCCGCCTAGCAAAATTAGACGCAGGTGAATATGACGCCTTGATTTTGGCTGCCGCTGGTTTGCAACGTCTAGGAATGGGCGATCGCATTCATCAAATTTTGCCTAAAGAAGTTTCTCTTCACGCAGTCGGACAAGGTGCACTAGGCATTGAATGCCGTGCTGGTGACCAAGAAGTCATTTCCCTTCTCAAAGCCATCGAGCATAATACAACTCGCGATCGTTGTTTAGCAGAAAGAGCTTTCTTGCGGGATCTTGAAGGTGGCTGTCAAGTACCCATCGGAGTTAACAGCGAATTGGATGG
>JAAUYH010140518.1_pt1 | contig 18686 bp, 12 predicted proteins | sample 7278061 | NCBI WGS metagenome assembly JAAUYH01 (sample SAMN14350203, study PRJNA611818) | marine sediment metagenome | isolation source: surface marine sediment (0.6m) | place: French Polynesia: Moorea | collected 2018-08 | reverse complement strand
TTCCTTATTGTTAAAATTAGTATAAAAGGACTAAATCGAGTAGCGATTTAGGCATCCACCTTCAAGTAAAATTAAACCAGTTCAAGTTCAACCTCTACAGATCCGTTTCAAAACTCCCACACTTTTTGGACGAAAAATCGTGCGACTTAAAGTACGGTGAAATCTTACTAATTCTTGACTAAAGAGTGCTGGGACCTGTCCATTGTATCATCAACTGTTCGAAGGAGACAAGGTGTCATGTCCGGCTTCGAACCACTAGACGGGATATTGAATATCACTCGAGCATTGGGTGCCGTTCTCAAGCACGCACAATACCATAAAAGCATCTAGGAATTGCTGGAGAAAGCGCTAACGAAGGTTATAAGAATCTCAGAAAGCATTCGATTACTGGCGCACTTGACAACCTGCAATGGAGTAGAATCTCAATTCATGAAGGACTCGGTTCAAAACTTCGAAGGCATCCACAACGAACTTAAAGGTATGCAGGAGAAGCTAGAAAATAGGAATGTGGCGAGAATCTACCTTGCATCCCCTGAAACTCTGCGTTGTCTAAACCGCATAGAGTCGCACTTGTCGAACAAAGAACATAATATCCAAATGATGGGAATTGTTCTGAATATGACAGCAGAGAGTCGATGTAGAAAGGAGAGGGTCGACGAAATGTCAGCCAATGTCGTGGTGCTCAAGAATCTCTCAATCGATATGAGGCCTACCGAATCGGTACTTATGCAAGTCCGTCAACAGAAATACATGAAAACAAGCGGTGTCTTTGATTCATCGCAACGAAGAAATGAAGCGTGGATCGACAAAATCGATGCTATAGATAAACTGACAAGGGGCATTTATTTCTACAAAGGAAACAGAAGCGTTGGCAAAGACTACGAGAAGGCCGCACGCTACTTCAATGCTGCATTAGAGACCGGAAAGTGGGAAGCGAATTACTATCTCGGAATGTTGTACCGGAGAGGAAAAGGTGTGAAGAGATGTAACGTAACGGCTGTGCAACATTTTAAAAAAGGTACATACGCGAAAGACGCTAAGGCTATGACCGCTCTAGGTCAATGTTACATGTTTGGTGCCGGTGTTGACTTGAATGTGAAAATAGGCTCAGCTTACGTTAAGATGGCCTTAGCTTACAAAGATCCAGTTGCAATGAGCATTCGAAGCAACCTCAAACTGCATAGCGATCACACGGAAGGAAACCCGTCGCTTGCCTACCAATTAGCAAAGAAAGCAGTGAAAAAAGGGCACAAGCGAGCGAAAATGAACCTCGCTAAGTGCTATATGCATGGCCTGAATGTAGAAGGAAATGCAGCAAAGGCGGTACATTTATGGATTGAGGCCGTGAAAGCAGGTGCACTCTCTCATCTTAGCGAGCTTGCCGAATGTTACGAACAAGGAAACGGTGTTGAGGTCGATTTTAGGAAAGCTGTTCAATTATACAAGAAAGGAACCGAGTTCACTGGCAATTCTTGGAGGCGTGCATTTGTTCAACTTTATTACGGAAGGTGTTTGATTCTGGGAAGGGGTGTTCCTGAAGATGTGAGAAGGGGGTGGGGATTAATTGAGAGTTCGGTTCTATTGAACAACGGAAGTGGATGGTATGTCCAGGCGGAATGCTATCGGCGTGGATATGGAGTGGAACAGAATATGAGCAAAGCAATGGAAAGCTATTTGCTGGCTATTTCTCCAAGGGACTGCGTATTTAGCAGAATTCGTGTTCATTATGCACTTGGTTGCCTCTATGAAAGGGGCAAAGGCACAGTTCAAAACTTGGAGAAGGCGTTTACACACTTTGAATACAGCGCGAATCGAATGCACCGCGAGGCTCAGTGGAAAACCGCCTCGTTTTGTGAATCTGGGATTGGTGTCGAACAAAACCTTGCCCGAGCGGCTGAGTACTATCGACTGGCAGCCAATAGTGGCCACAAAGAATCACAGCTGAAGCGCAACGAGTATTATATGAAGGGAATGGGTATTCAAAAGGATAGAGCGAGATCTTCTGAAATACTGCGCTTGGCTGGCGAAAACGATGATCCAAGTTTAAAGCAGCTGATTCGTCGCATGAGAAGACAGTGGTGAATTCGAGGACGGCTGTCAAAATCGAGTAAACGATAGTGTGGGGTACCCAGGGACAACTCTAGAGGTCATGTAAAATGTGTAGATATTCAAATGAAAATGAGGAAGGGCATGAATTGCGTCCAAAAACAGGTTTGAGGCGCGATAAATTTCTATTGCAATTTATTGCAATTAGCAATTCAAATATTCAGTGTGCACACTGAATATTTGAATTCAACAAGTTGGAGATTTGGATTGGGGTTTTATATTCTTCTTGTTCGTATTGTTGTTTTACATCTCACTCATCGACATATTGCAACACGTATTCAAAAATTAGAGACTAAATTATTGCAAAGCAATTTGCAATGATGATGAACTCATTATCAAGCTCAACGGCGAGCACATTCACCTGCTATCTGGACAGCAAAAGAATAAATTTTGATTTGCTCAATTCCACAGTGACATCTAATCAAACCCGTGAATCTTTTTCGAGCTCAGTGAGGACAGTACAATATTTGGCTACAGAACCTCGTCATTGCTGCATCACAAAAACAGTACTACCTGTACTTCATATCGACGAATAAGAACGGGGAGGAATGAATTTTGAGTGTCGTGGAACGAAACACCCCACCCTTTCGGTTGGAATATCCTGCGACCTTTTGTAGAAATCGAATTCTTCTTCTCAACAGCGAGCTAGTGACTGCACTCTGCATCAAATACTCTCCGAAACAAGCAAGGGAGCATGTCTGACTTCAAGGCATCCACCGAGTTGTTGAATACCACCCGGATGCTAAGTGCAATTCTCCAGCTCTTGCAAGACAATGAAATTATCGAAGTGTTGGAAAAAGCTCGATTACTTGCGCCTCAGAAAACGCAGAATATGTTAGAATCTCCAATCAAGAAGGACGCAGTGCTTGACTTTGAGTACATCGTCAATGAGCTGTTGGCCATTCAAGAGAAGCTGTCAAGTCGAAATGTGGCAAGGACCTTCGCTACTTCTCCTAAAATTCTTTCTCGTCTACAGTGCATCGAGTCGCGCCTATTGCGCAAAGAACGCAATATTCGAATAATGATATCTGTTCTGAATATGACAACAGCGCAAAAATGTATAAAGGAGCGCGCCGAGGAAATATGGGCTAACCTCGTCCGGTTAAAGAGCCGCTCAATCGACAAGGAATCTACGGAATCGTTGCTCCTACAAGTTTTTCAGCGGAAGTTTGTGGAGACAAGCGGTGTCTTAGATGAATCCCAACGACGAAAAGAAGCGTGGATAGACCAAATTTACAATACGGAAAAGTTATCGGCTGGCATTTCTTTCTACGAAGGAAACGAAAGTATTGAAAAGGACTACGTGAAGGCAGCTCGTTGCCTCAATGCTGCATTAGAAGCAGGAAAGTAGGAAGCGAACTACTATCTCGGGATGCTGTACAGGAGAGGGAAAGGTGTGCAGAGATGTGACGTGACGGCTGTGCAACACTTTGAACAAGGTACCCATGCAAAAGACGCTAAGGCTATGACAGCCCTGGGGCAATGTTACATATTTGGTGCCGGTGTCGACTTGAATGGGGAAATAGCCACTGCCTATATTCAGGTGGCCTTCGCTTACGAAGATCCGATTGCAATGAGCATTCGTAGTTACCAAAAGTTGTACAGCTATGACGCAGAAGGAAACCCATCGCTCGCATTTCAATATGCAAAAAAAGCCGTCGAAAAGGGGAACAACCGAGCGAAAATGTACCTGGCAAAGTGCTACATGCATGGGCTCACAGTAGAACATCATACAGCTAAGGCGGTCCAATTATGGGCTGAAGCTACGAAAGCAGGTGCACTCGCGCATCTGACTGAGCTTGCCGAATGGTTTGAACAAGGAAACGGTGTTGACGTTGATTTTGGGAAAGCCGTTGAATTATACAAGAAAGGAACCGAGTTCACTGGCAATAGTTGGAGACGTGCGCATGTTCAACCTTACTATGGAAGGTGTCTGATTCTGGGAAGAGGTGTCCCTCGAGACGTGAAAAGAGGCTGGGAATTAATCCAGAATTCGGTAGTATTGAACAACGAAAACGGGTGGTACGTCCAAGCAGAATGTTACCATTATGGACATGGAGTGAAGCAGAACATGAAGAAAGCGGTTGAAAGCTATTTCCGAGCGACTTGTTCAGTAGAGAGCGTTTTTAGCAGAATTCGCGCTCATTACGCGCTAGGTTGCCTGTATGAGAGGGGCAAAGGCACGGTTCGGAACATGGAAAAGGCGTTCAAACATTTCGAGTACAGCGCGAATCGAATGCACTCTGAGGCTCAGTGGAAAATCGCCATGTTTTGTGAATCTGGGATCAGTGTGGAACAGAACATAGCCCGAGCCGCAGAATACTATCGATTGGCAGCCAACAATGGTCATGAAGAATCACGAAGAAAGAGCAATGAATATTATATGGTGGGAAGTGGCGTTCAAAAAGGCATAGTGAGATCTATAGATGCACTGCGCAAGGAGGCCGAAAGTGATGATCCAAGGCCAAAACGGCAGCCCATCGTATGAGGAAGCAATGGAGGATTCGTGGCTGGCTGTCAAAATCTAGGGAACGATAATGTAAAATGTTTAAGGATTACTCTCGGGTTTACGTTGTGTGGAATTCAATGAAAAAGGGAAACCGCAGCGACTAACTGAAAATATCAGTGATTAGAATATGCTTAGTTGCAGTGATTCCTCGATAGAATTCACTACTATCAGCAATTCACGGTGATAGACGGAGCAGGTTTAAGTTGTAACCCGTCAAGCACGTGGTAGAATTCTCAGTCGAAGGCTACTAATTGCCGCTTTTGCAATGCAGAAGTCAAAATTGCTAATTTTTCTATTTCATCATTCTCGTCAAAATTTACTTTTTTCATACTTCAGTTATAAACCGTCATCAACACGGGTTTCGTTTATTGGAGTGGAAAAATAATTTCTTGTCATTTCTGATACAACAAATAAATTTGGACAGGAAATTTTACCATTTCCTGTTCCCACTCAAACTGGTCTGACAGATCCTCATTCACCCCTGATGTCTAGAAACTTTTGACGATACTGATGTTCTGCGTTTCGTAATGATTTGAACTACTGAACTAGACACGATAACTTCTGCTCATGAACTAATCTTTTTATTTGTGCCACATGATATTAGAATAAGAGAATAGTTAGATCCTTCGATTATTACAATTAGATGATTATTAAATGTCCTTTGAATAAAAAATTGCTACTTCGATTTTCTACGTACGAACGGCGTTCGGTATTCCCGCAAAGTTAGCTAGTCGCAACATATTTCAAAAGTATTTGAAGAAGAGAAGATCCGAAAGTCCCGAAAGAAGGCCGATGCAAGCAGCAAAATGCCATGATCTTGCTCTGTACTATTGAAAATCGAAGTTGGTTTCTGACTGCCCTGTGTTCGCGTTGTGTATTTTTTTGAGAACAGAATTGCCATGTCATGAATAACAAATGATTTTTCAGACATTTATGAATCCTGTAAATGATTGATTGCGATTTCGTATAAAACCTAGGGAAAGTTGTTGATGACGTTTTCAATTGAATTTTGTTTTGATATCTATTTATTTAATTAGGTGAAAGATCGATATGTTGGCAATACTTCTTTACATGCTAAGAGCGACAGCGGATAGAGTCTTCCAGCAAGCGAGCTGATCTTCAAACTGGGCTAGATGTAGACTTGAAACCTTTAATTAGTGTACTGCAGCGCTCCCCAATCCACATAATCTTCCTAGCTTTTGCCATATATTGAGCCCAAGAAACGTTTCAGCGACCGACCTAGTCTTCTTAACTTAAATGATCCGTTTCAGTAACTGGGTCGAACCTAAACCGAATTACTGTACCCATATAATAGAAACATTGTAATGAAATGCAAAGTGATGCATGAAGTCGACTAACATTCCAGAAATCAACTTCAATATCATAGCGATGAAATGTCTCGGAAAGATGCAACTGGTAGTGAGTACATGTTTGGTTGCATTACATAAAAGATCAATGCGTCAGATTTCATTGAAATCAAACGTCCATAGAATAGATCAGAATTTCGAGTCAATAAATTTCGAGTCTGATGCGCACCAAAAACTTCGAAGCCATTTTCTATTGAGTTGTGATTGGATAAAATTTGTATTTAATTGCTTTAAACGAATATTAGTAGATAGCTATTCGCCTGTGCTTCATTTCGAATTGAATTTTCTATTCAAGAAATTTTGTAACAAGTATCCATCTATTCGTGAAAGAAACCAAATTGTAGATGTTCTTGATAATATTCTATTACTCTAGAATAGGTTATTTGTTTTAATTCGAGTCCAAGAAGAGATACTTATCCTTAAATAATTTTTAATACGTACATTTTTCTTATCTCAACCAGAATTGATCAAAAATACCGATTTGCGAGCTAGAATGTCGAGAATAACAAAAAAAAGGCGGCTGTGAACATTGCGAAAGAGAATATGGATAGGATTCGAGAGGGGCTGAGAAAAACATTAAAGACAGCAGACCTGTATACACAAGCAGATTATTGAAATAATATATTCCGAATATATTCTTTCACTAGAATCAGAAAAAATAGCAGGTTCAACTCAAATAAATGCCTGAAATCAAGAATTGTATTCTGAAATGAACACGAATACATTATTCCCAAGTTTGAGGAATTATACTCCTTGTACTTATCGATATCCCAAAACCGACTTATTTAATTCTTCCATGCCCCGTTTTCGAATTTACATATAAGATGAACATCTCAAAATTACCCGGTTGAATTCGTTGACGGCGGGTTATCTAGCGCATATCCAGTGATTCAAAAAAATCTCGCACAAGATGAGATACCGGTAATTTAGACCTGAGATACGTCAACTGCCTCTGAGTAGACACATGCAATTTCCTCTGCTTCATATCTTGCTGAGCAATTGTAACAACTGAATGAAAAGACCTGAAGGCTCCCCGAAATGGAAATCGAGTACATGCATGCAACTCACAGTCAACATGTATCACCCGTAATAACTCGTCGGAATAACTACATTACAGATATTCGAGAAGAAATTATTCTTTGCGCTCCAGAAAGAAAAATGAATTATTCCTGGAATAATTATAATCATGATAATTGGAATATATTTTTCCAAACCTCTGCACATAAGAATCAGGTAATGGCAAAACTCACAGTATCAAGTATCGAGCTCTGTGTACGAAAAGTGTCATTCTTTTTATTTACACCGCCAATCACGCATCGTTGTAGAGAAGAAATGCTGACCACGAATGTAAGAAATTAGAATGCCTAACTTCTTTCGAACAGAAACGATAGTGAAAACAAATCATATAATCTTGCTAAACAGTAAAATAAATTAGTCCCGGTTAAACTACAGAGGCTAAGAAACTCAGCATAGGAAAGGTGCAGAGAAATAAAATATAGTAAATTATTCCAGTTCTTTCTCATACAGCATTAACGAAGGCCAGTTCTTACATGAAATTATTGAGATATTGGTAATTTAAGATTGATTCCGAGAGTAGCTCATGAGCTTCCTCCAGTTTAGAAGTAGAATATGTTGACTAATGCATTTGGTAGTAGTTCTGCTTCAATCAAATAATTCAATGTAAAATGGAAGTAGAATAAATAGTTTTCTATCAAACAGCCATAAAAGTAAATGAATACGTAGTAATCTGGATCATTCGAATTAGAAAACAGTTTTACAAATTTCCACTCCACCATGCATATACGGGTTAAAATTCGACATTTCTATTGCAACATACATGCAGTTTACTTGGAATATGCAGGTGCTGAAAACGTTTTTATAATTGTTCGCATCGTAGACTGCCAAGAATCAGTCAGTTCAAAGGAGCAGTGCTTCTACTGAAATACATAGGTCCCTTGAATTACCTTGGGACGTGTGTACGATTCTTCACTTGCCTGTTCCCAATGCGAAATCGAATTAAATCCACGAATGTATGCCGAGCTCTAGGTTCACAGTATTCGGCTACAGAACCTTGTCAGTGTTGCACCACAACATGTCAATTATTTCGTATTGCCGAATAAGAACGGCGGAAAACAGATTTTAACACAGTATGTTGGAACAAACGAATCACTCCTTCGTGCAGAACATCATGTCAAACTCAGGGTAAAGTTTAACACTTCTACAAACCTGTGTCCTGACGACTGTCGTCTCTATCAGCCACCGGTCAAAGCGAGCAAGGAGTTATGTTGGGCTCTGAAACCCTCGGCGGGATGTCTGACATCACACAGATACTGGGCCTTATTCTCGAGCACGTGCGAGACCATGGAACTATTTCAGAGGTACTTGAGAAAGCAAGAACGACGGTTTGAAGGATTCACGGGAATACTGAGCTATTGGAGCCCTTAAAAACGCGCAATAGAGTCGAGTTTGAGCTCGTGAGGGACACAGTGCTAGACTTTCAAGACATTCGCAATGAATTTTTAGCTATTGAAGAAAACTTGACAAATTGGAGAGTGGCAAGAACCTTCGTTATTTCTGAAACTCTTTCTCGCCTAAAGTACATCGAGTCAAGACTATCCTACAAAGAACACAAGGTTTGAATGATGGGTATTGTTCTGAGTACAGTAGCAGACCAACGATGCACAAAGGCACGTGTCGACGAAATAAATATCTATGTTGTGGAACTCAAGAACCGCTTCGTCGATATGGAGCCTACTGAATCGTTTCTCTTGCAGATCCTTCAACGGAAATTCATCGAGAAATACAGCACCATTAATGAGTCACAGCGAAGACATGAAGTGTGGATCGACAAATTCAACGCTACAGATTACTTGGCAACGGGCATTTCTTTCTACGACAGAACCAAACCATTGGCAAGGACTGTGTCAAAGCGGTACGTTATCTCAATGCAGCATTGAGATCAGGCAGATGGGAAGCACTCTATTATCTCGGGATGCTGTAGTGGGGTGGAAAAGGCGTGCGGAGATGTAACGCAACTGCTGTACGCCATTTCGAGAAAGGTACCAAGGTGAAAGACGCTAAAGCCATCACTGCCCTCGGGCAATGTTACATGTTCGGTGCCGGAGTCGAATTGAATATGAAGATAGGGTCAGCTTATGTTCAGATGGCTACAGCGTATGAAGATCCGGTTGCAATGAGTATTCGTAGTTTTCAGAAATTAAACAGCTGTTGCACAGAGGGGAATCCATCGCTTGCATTTCAATTAGCCAGAAAAGCAGTGCAAAAGGAGAACAAACGAGCGAGAATGAACCTCGCACATTGTTATATGCATGGACTTTCGGTGGAACGGAATGCAGCTAAGGCGGTACAATTATGGATTGAAGCGTCGAAAGCAGGTGCACTGGAGCATCTTACAGAGCTTGCCGAATGTTTTGAACGAGGAAACGGGGTTGAGGTCGATTACGGGAAAGCTGTTGAGCTTTACAAGAAAGGAACCGAGTTCACCGGCAATACATGGAGGCGTGCCTTCGTTCAGCCTTTCTATGGAAGGTGTTTGATTCTAGGAAGAGGTGTTCCAGTTGACGTTCAAAAAGGTTGGACTCTTATAAGATCTTCGACGAAAATGAACAGCGGAAGTGGGTTTTTCATAGAAGCAGAGTGTTATCGCTACGGTTATGGGGTGAAACGTGATCTAGGGAAAGCAATCAAAAATTACTTGCGTGCAGCCGATTCCATCAATTCCATTTTCTCCCGAATTCGAGCTCATTATGCATTGGGATGTACGTATGAAACTGGAGAAGGAACTGTCCCCAACTTAAACAAGGCATTCCGACACTTTGAGTACAGCGCGAATCGAATGCAATGCCAGGCCGAGTGGAAAATCGGCTTGTTCTGTGAATCAGACTTCGGTGTCGAACAGAACATGGCTCGAGCTGCTGAATACTATCGACTGGCAGCGAACAGTGGTCACAAAGTATCACAACGTGAGAGCAATGAGTACTATTTACAAGGAATGGGTGTTCAAAAGGGCGTAGTGAATTCTACTGAAGTATTTCGCTTGGCGTCCGAGAGTGACGAACAAAGAGCCGAACGACTGCAACACTGTGAGAGAAAGCAGGATTGAATTGATTTCTGGTAATCAAAGCCAGACGACGATAGTGATGATGTTTAGGGACAGCTTCTAGGGCTATAGAATGTATAGGCACTCAATAAAAAAAGAATTCGCTGCCACGTAAACTATGAAACATGCGGTCACTTGGAGCCTCACCAATATGATCGGCTTATCGTTAGCTTCAACCCTTCAGCGTTGAATTTGTCTTTCTCAAGACTTCCATAGTGTTACCCTGAACAAGGTGAAATTATATCTAATCGGGTACGGGGTACAACTCTCGGTGGAAAGTAACTTGTTACAATTCTGCCCACTCACTTTTGAAACGCAGACGGCAGCATTCAATAAAGGTTTTTCTTTTCCTCAGTACCAGGGTACGCAACATTTGTAACATTTACGATGATTCCTTGTCAGGTTTCCTCAAATCGGTTCTCATGCTTAGATTTGCACTTTTCTGGTAGTTGCCGATTTATTCACGATATCTGAAGATCTATGAAGAGATTCTCTATTTCGACCATGGTGCTTCTGATAGTTTCAATATGAATTAGAGCTTATTAGGTGGTGCTTTCTTCGAAAGTTATCAATTCTCATTAAAAATTGACTCTTGCTTCCCTGTGCACCGCCCTAATTCTGCATGATTCTTGGACTGCGAATTAATGCAATGGTCTAGAAAAATCAACATTTCCTGAGAATTCGATTGGGTGTTACGGAATTACCTCTGCTCTTGATACTACTGTAGTCCCTGAAAAAATAATTTAGTAACTAGAAGGCTAAAAGCAGAGAATGGTGATAGTACATATCCCTAATTATCTTTTGCGTTGTGGGCAGAAGATGAATTATTTAAATTTGTTTATTGAAGTCGAGAGTACATATCGGTTATTAATTTATGAACTTTATCTGTATCTATGGAATGAGCATTTTGTTGCAGCCGACTCGAAACACTATGAATATTTAATTTTTGCAGATGACAACAGCCTAATGTTAGATTTATGAAGTTTCTTGATGACTTCATCAACTACGGCTCAAGATAATTTCGTGTAGTGCCTTAATCTCGTAACTCATTCTCTTTGAGCTCGCTAATAAAGCCATCAAGACGGCAGTTTTCATATTGTGAAAGTGATAATTTGTCACCTTATCAGATTGAATTGGTGCTTTCGTCACAGCCGCGTGGGGAATTGGAAACTCACGCTCTCCAGGAAGGAGAACCCACCCTTGATTAGAAAATCTACTGAGTTCCGTTTCAAAATATAAATCGGAGAGGAGTCAGAGGACGCAAACAAGCACTCAATACCAAACTTTTCAGTTTCACGATCAACTTGTTGGCGTCGCCGATAATTTCTTCTTCTGCATGAATAATGCCATGTATTCCCTCGGTAAACCTGTTATTGGCACAACCCAATAGTGGGATACTAGTCTTACATGAAATTTTTCTGTTAGCACTATCGTTGTCTCAGATCAATACACACCATTAGTAAAACTAAAGGTTATGAACTCAATATGCTCATTATCATCCAGTTTTGATTCATCATTCAAAGGTGATGTGAATAGTAATCGAGTACCGAACCTTTTTGAGTCGTCAGCAGGATAAGAAGCAAGTATTGTAATGTAGTTTAATGGAACATGTGTCCGAAAATCAAAGACGAGTGCCACTTTGTAAGACGTCAGTTTCAGTTAGCTAACGTAAATACAGCATATTTATGGGTAAAGGCATGTTTCGTGTTTAACATGCGCTCACATACTCGATTTACAACAAATCAAAGAATTAAGAGACCTTCGATAATGAGTTCTATCCAGCCATGCATATTTCAGACTTAAATGTACAAATGAGTCTGTCGAGTATACTCTTACGAACAGGACGGTCATTCAGAATAATTCTTTCGTATTCTGACTATATCGAAACGGATCACGGACAAAAACAGAAACTGTAGCTCGGCGTCGATGTCGTCCGCTACAGCCCACTAGGGACTGTGTTTCGGCAGAGCGAATGACCCTTCGTGGAGTATGCTTGTTCGGACAGCGAAAAAGTAGGCAGCAACTTGCAACAGATCGCAGGGGGTCCTTCTTAATTGTGAGAGATGCGCACTCACGGAAGTGCTTGGGACTGCGGTAAGACAGGTACAAAAACTCCTGTCTCGAACGCTGGGGTTGGTGATCGGGGCAAGCTTCGTACAGCGATGCAGATCAGCACTTAGGGAAGCTTGTCCTTCAGGATCGAGTGAACATTCCGGTCTGTTACAGGTTGTAGTTGATACAGACGAGAGCCGATCCGTTCTTCGTAGTATCCAGGTACTGCGCGCGGGTGGCAAACACTCAGACTGGGGGCCAAACTTCCTTTGGGGATTTACTCGGAATTCACTACTACCTAAATATTAATCTAGGCATAACTATCTACAGGTACGTAGCGTTGATCTAAAGTGCAAGCGTGGACTTGGTGCAGAAAATCCAAGTTCTGAATTCGACCTGATGGGCGGATATAATGGAAACGGTATAATAACAGTTTCTATTTCATTACACTGACTGCTCTGCTCGGTCGTGTAAAATGAGGTGCAAATGATTCGTTTCTTTTTTCTTGTAGTTCTGCACTTCACAAGATAATCTTACTCCCCGGGCTTTCCGGAGTGAAAAAAATTACCGCAATTATTTGTCCATACCCGTATGATCTCTTAATTTAAATATCAATATTGGAAAGTGCCAGATATTAGAAATGGCCCGCATCCTCTATCATGATATTTTAACGGCTCTTCTGTAATTGATGCAGGACTTAATTATATTTTAGTATTTTCTGATAAAGATATGTGTATTGAATACAAGATTTATGAAAAATATAGCTATTTTACCATACATAAGTGGATACATACTATCCGGATTATTTCAAACATATGTCTGATTAATAGTGCTGTGCCACCACTTCGATCTCGATAACAGCTATGGGATGTTGCTTAGCTCAATTTCATCGTGGAATAGGAGATATAGAAAGTTCGCTGATACCTCTAGATGTTTCAGTATATATTGCAGAACTAGAAGCTATTGCCACAAATGTTTTTTGGAAACTTATCATGGGACAATCTGAGCGTGGGTTTGAAACTAGTACATCAACGCTTACAATCTTTTGTAGAACTCCGTATGCTCTTTCTTGTGGCGCAAGTGGCTTGTAATATATTATACTGCATCACAATGGAACATTTCCAAGGACGTTTTCGGAAGCCTAGGTCAGGTAGAAAATAGGTCAAACGAATTTGCAGAATGGGAAAGTGAACTGGCAAGTAGAATAAATTGGAATCGATACGGACGATACAAATAAAACTACAAGTATGGAAGACTCAGAAAATGCTGCCAGATATTGCGAACATTCTGTTTCTCCTCTCAATTTTTTCCGGTAACACTGAGGATATGCCGGGATACAGTCTATGCCTACTGAATCTTTTTTTTACAATATGCTGCAAGCTCGTACAATCAAAGAGTTCAAAAAATAAGAATCTGCTCGGAACAGAACCTGTAAAAAATTAGCTTAGCTGTATATTTTTGAATACTTATGCATATTTATTTACTCTATCTATTTAGTTGATCTATTCATGTATTCAACCACTGAAAGTAGGTAGAACTACTAATTCACTTAATTCCAAATTGTACAGGTAAGCTATTAACGATTGCACGTACTGTATTCGTTAGCTAAACTGTCTGCACAACAAGTTCTACCAAATCGCAAGAACAGAATTTCATACAGTACAGCTTGTCGCATCAATGATTTTCAAATACTGGGGATCTAGGGAATAGGGACTGTTCCCAGCAGACTCACACAATACCCGGCTTAATTTGCCAGGTAGAGAGAATTTCTTTTGAATGGGCACTTTTCGTAATTCATCCGCACGTATTAGGTTCGCACGCATTTGTTCACCCTGCGTAAGATAAATAAATTTGCTTATGTAGCGGATGCTGTTGTGAAAGTCGATGGTTGTCTTTGCATGAATTTTTTTCGGAATACATGGCATGGAACTCACATTTGTTCTATCGCAGATGTGTAAACGATGTTCTTTCACGACGCAATTGTTCAGAATTCTGTATGAACAGATTATTCGATACATTATACTGCTGTATTTCCGCCGAGTGTTTATCGTCTTTGTTGTATTTCTGTCGAGCGGTTCAGTCCACCGGCAATAGTTGTGCTTGGGTTCAATTTTGTAAGGGTAAATTTAACAGGGAGGCAGTGACTCCATCATTCCAGAGCAATATGAGTCAGGTGCGCAATAACAAGCAGTCCTGCCATCAAGACGTCGATCCCTCTGGGCAGAAGAGACATGATGTGTTTTTGGCTCGAATAGTTGTGATCATTGTTGTTTTTTATTGCAATAACGTATTGCACAAATTCTAAATATTGCAATACGTATTGCGGATGGTTTAGGTATTGCAATACGTATTGTAGTTCTGTTTCAATTTAATTTGCATATTGAACTTCACATTATAGGAGATGTGTGTTGTCTGAGACCTTCCTGCAAGGGAAGGCATTCAAAATAATTGGGCATTAGCAAAGAAATTGCTAAGATAGGGTACAGTACTCTATGAAAGCGTCGATTTAGACCGGATGTTCGACAACGGAGACGAGAAAAGAGCTTAGATAAGTAACCCCTACCAATACAAGGAGTTTAGTGACTGAAGATGAAAAGTAAAAGAGGATCTGCGAAGTAAATTAGGAAGTATTGGAAACCAGGGTGTATTGCAATACATATTGGAGAACGGTTTTGAATTGCAATATGTATTGAAGCACAAAAAGGGAAAATATTGCAATATTATATTGCAGTCGAGCTACGCAATTGCTGGCAATAATATTGGTAACTCTGGTTGTGATAGGCTAGTAGCAAGAACGGTACACGCCATTTAATTAACGATTCTATTAGTCTTGACCGCCTTCTACGCTTTACATGATCGACAATGAGGCTTCAACTGCGATTTTTCGTCTTTCTAGTGGATTATTTCGAAGTCGATTAATCAATCGAATTAGCTGCGGAGTCTAGTGACTAGATCAATAATGAGTGCGAGAGTTAAAAATGCTCCAAGAGTTATTGCTAATTGTCGTAACAGTTTCTGGAAAGATGTTCTAGCATGAGCTTCAACGTACAAAATAGCGATCTAAAATGCTATACACAGCTGAGTAAATGACGAAATACAAGAAGAAAAGTAATTTCTACGAGATTTCTTACAAATGCTGGTGCACAGACGTGTATCTAACCATTCCCATCTAAATCATCTATCAATCGTAACACTTGAAATCACTTCCAAAGTATTTCAACTATGCCGACAGCTTTTTGTCCTTTCGAAAATAGCTTTGCCGGAAAGGGACACGCAAATCGCCTAAATGAGCAGTTTATCGTCAAGAAACGGATTCATTATGAAACCTATCGGCAGCTGTGATGTATTTTCAGTGCACTGAGCATTCCATTTCTTTGCTGTTCGCAATCCATCTAGTATTCAATACTTGGACTGGAGCAAGAATTTACTTGACGAGAAATCTCCGAAGTTATCATCATTCTAACTCTAACTGTTGGCAAATTTAATGCATTGTAGAACTACAAGACTCCCGTCAAATCCGGCATCGAAGCCAAAGACCTTGAAAACAAGGACTATACTATATTCCAAAACGATGACACTGATTGTGTTATATATTACGAAAGGCAGTGCATCTGAACCGCATTCTGAGAGAGTAACATTGGTTATGGAACGGAATTTGTAAATCTACTCTCAGCAGAGAGTGTGTTCGGTCGCTATGATTATTCATCTATTGGCCTAATACATTGGCTCCGTAGCTCACATGCTTTCGAAGCAATCCATCATCGCTCATGTAAATGTGCGCAACGACCGTAATCGGTGACTTGCAAATTTTAGGACCTTCGATCAGCGTAATACTTGCTAGTAAGTCTCAGCCTCCGTCATGCTTCAATAATTTCCTCAACAATCATGCCTGTCATCATTACCCACATGTATAGAACCTGATGTATCTCGGCACATCCCTTGCATCTAGTAGTCTCAGATATACATATGAAGGATGCGTTACGCATTGATTTACACACAGTTTCTAACTGGAACCGATGACAGACAGCTTGTACTGAAATCTGATGCACAGCACCGTCAAAAGGTGATGAAAAATAGTACCTCTGCTGATCAGAACATTGGAAATATTTCAGAGACGGGAGTAGCATTCATAATGATGTAAAAAATTGATGATGTTGTAATTATATATATAGTTTTATGCCGAGAGAAAGAAAGATAATTACCGACAGTTCGGAAATTTTTCCCTTCCGTGTGTTATTTTTCACAGACGGATAAGGAGAATGGCTGTACAAATCTGCCAAAGATTTTTCGTTGTTTACATTTACGATGTATATTCATGAGTGTATCAGTCAGAGGGTTCTCTAAATGTCTTCATTTTTAGAAATTTGGTAAATACTTTTAAATCCGACTGAAGGCCCTCAAATTTTCAGAAGTTAATATTTAGTGATTAAAGAATCATCAACAAGAACTGTATAGAGACACGTCTGTAGAATTATAAGACGATAGGCTGAATGTCAAACGGCATCGGCAAAAGCTGTTAGAAAAATTAGTACCAGTTATGTTGGTGTGTTAAAGACTGTATATTTGCAAACAATACAATTATAGTTTAATCTTTTGTCGTGAATGCAGTTTGCAATGTCAGTTATGTAATGCACAGCATCAAGAATAACGATAAAATAGGGTTACAAAACTAGTTCTGTAATAATCGTACATGAGTAGTTGGACTAAGTAGCCTGTACAGGGTTTCAGAAGATGATGAAGCGAGTTCACCCTCGACTCCAATTTCATTAGGTTCTGAAGATTGTATGCGTATGTTTTTGTGCAACTTAAACAAGTATAATACGTCTGTTTCGAAACAGACCGTCATCGACAAGTGAAATAGCATTTGCAAACGTTTAGAAAAGTTTTGGTATTCTAAATTGCACGATCTCATTTAGATAAGATCTCATGTTACATTCTGCGGGCGCATTCACGCGATTGTACTAAACTAACAGAGTGAGTAAGAGAAATAAGAAAATTAATTACGTGCAATTACAAAGCATACGGCTCATCGACTTAACCGGTTCCAATTTTCTTAATACACAACTTCCTAACTAAATCTGATGATGCATTGCCGCAATGTTTCGTTTCACAGTATGAATTGATAACCGATCCGAGGTCTGCCCGTTACACGTCTTTGGATGCTGGAATTCTCGCTTTAGTAGCCCCGCTTTTCAATCGCAGGCTGCAAATTCTTATTTTCGCTTAGGCGTGATGCCAAATTCATTTGAAAATACAAACCATTCACGCGTAGATTCTTCCGATAAAGCGCCACCTCGTATTAAGTGTATAGCTGTCTGGGTGCGCTTAAATTGGGGAACCTGAGTACCAGTTTCATGTATTCATTCTTACAAAAATTGAAATGTGCTCAATTCACTTTCAGCATGACCGTGGTAGGGTTCCACCCTCAGCTTTTTCAACTGGTTTCGAGAATGAAGATGGATTCGGTTTCATTCTATTGCAATCTATTTATTCGTGGAAGTAGCAATATTTTCATGAGACCACAATGTGCATTAGTTCGTCTGTTGCTAAACTGCTCCAGAATTCTTCATCGTCAAACAATCTCAAAAACAACCAATTTTGTTTTGTACCAATTTAACTTGTAGACCATTCGCGGCTTAAGGACAATTGATTCGCCCAAATTCAGTTATTCATTATTTTTTTCGGTAACTCAATTCCACTAACCATTATAATTTATTCTTCATATCCGCATTACCAAAAATTACGAGGCCGATCTTCAGAGGTTCGATTCGACCGGAGGTCGGCCTTGAAAATATTCAAAATGCTAAAAACTGGACTCATTTTTGATGTGCTCGAATTGGAAAATCCATTTCCCGTAGAAAACAAATGTTTGCAACGCAGTCGGAATGTGAATCGGGACATTACGTCAAGCAGTCTGCAAGTGAGGACTTCCGATAGTAGATCTCCACAGCGTAAACAACGTGCAGCACCTGCATTGGAAATTCGATTTCGATTAATTTGATTACCGGTACGCGCCATACAGTTTATGTGTTACTTGCGCAGTCGAGATCTATGGCCAGATGTCCGGCAAATTGCAGAGAGCCAACAGCAACCAACCATGTAGCAAAGAATGATAATGAACTGTTTGAGATAATCGGAACTTCTGACTATCCAGCAGTCAGAGGAATTGAGGTCCCTCCACATCAACCAAGTGCGTCGAGTCACTGCCATAATCTGCGAAATCCAGGTGCCAAGAAATTGTGATTCACCCAATCAGCTAACAAACCTAAATTGGGGTACTGTAATCCAATAGAGTCTACCTTCGCCACAAGTCAAAGTTTAGTTTCTCAGCTTCCACCCGAATTGACAGCCAGGAGAAAAGACGAATTCGTGATCTTTGCACCTCGGGAATGCCGATTCCCGAATTATTCGAGCATCCGACCACTAATATCTGGATACAGCGTGACACCACCTACTGGGGATCGACCTGCTGCTCTGAGCACTGTGTCGGAGCCGCGGCACCGACGTGTGCGAGAGGAAGACGCAAAAGTGC
>JAAUYH010127312.1_pt1 | contig 18686 bp, 20 predicted proteins | sample 7278061 | NCBI WGS metagenome assembly JAAUYH01 (sample SAMN14350203, study PRJNA611818) | marine sediment metagenome | isolation source: surface marine sediment (0.6m) | place: French Polynesia: Moorea | collected 2018-08 | reverse complement strand
CTATGACGCGCGCCCGTGGTATCAGCGCAATGATTATCTGGGGTGGATCAACGCAGCCAAGCGTGAGGAGACGAAGGCCAAACGGCTGCGTCAGATGCTGGACGAACTGGAAGCGGGGGATGTTTATATGAAAATGGCCTGGCGTCCTAGGAAGTGACCCTCCTCATCATTGCTCGCCGACATCGGTGAACGATCGTTCATTAGGCTATTGACCCTAGGCCGCGATGCTCGCACACTCTCGGAAAACGGGAGGACACATGGCCGAGCTGACCTCGATTCCGAGGCTTCTGGAGCGGAATGCGCGCGACTACGCCGCGCGCCCTGCGTACCGCGAAAAAGAGTTCGGTATCTGGCAAAGCTGGACGTGGAAAGCGGCGGCGGACGAGGTCACGGCACTGGCGCTTGGGCTTCTGGACATCGGGATCGCGGAAGGCGCGCATGTCGCGATCATCGGGCGGAACCGGCCGCATTTCTACATGTCGATGGTGGCCGTCCAGTCCGTTGGCGCAGTGCCCGTGCCGGTCTATCAGGACAGCGTCGCGGAAGAGATCGCCTATGTGCTGGACCACTGCGGCGCGGTCATGGCCATCGTCGAGGACCAGGAGCAGGTCGACAAGATCATCGAGATCAAGGACCGGCTGCCCGCTTTGCAGGACATCCTTTACGTCGACAAGCGGGGGATGCGGAAATACGACCATACGCATCTGACACCCTTCTCCGAGGTGCAGGATATCGGGCTTGCGGCACAGGGCCGTCACGAGGCCGAGTTGAAGCGCCGGATCGATGCGGCGGGATATGATGATGTTTGCGTGATGCTTTATACCTCCGGCACGACGGGGCGGCCCAAGGGCGTGGTGCTGTCGAACCGGAACATCATCGAGACGTCGAAAGCCTCGGCCGAGTTCGACAAGCTCACCGAGCGGGAAAGCGTGCTGGCCTATCTTCCGATGGCCTGGGTCGGCGATTTCATCTTTTCCATCGGGCAGGCGTATTGGTGCGGGTTCTGCGTGAATTGCCCGGAATCGACTACGACAATGTACGAGAACCTGCACGAGATCGGGCCGACCTATTTCTTTGCGCCGCCGCGCTATTTCGAGGAACGGATCACCATTCTGACCATCCGAATGGAGGATGCGGGCACCTTCAAGCGCGGCATGTATAAACGGTTCATGGCGCTGGCCTCGCGGGTGGGGCCGAAGATTCTCGACGGGGAGCCGGTCGGGTTCCTGGACCGGTTGAAGTATGCGGTCGGGAACGTCTTGGTCTATCGTCCGGTGCGAAACCGGGCGGGTATGTCCAATGTACGCGTCGCATATACGGCAGGTGAAGCCATCGGTCCGGAGATTTTCGATTTCTGGCGGTCACTCGGCATCAACCTGAAACAGCTTTACGGGCAAACGGAAGCGTCGGTCTTCATCACGCAGCAGCCCGATAACGAGGTGCGGGCGGATACGGTGGGCGTGCCAAGCCCTGGCGTGGAGCTCAGGATCGCGGAGAGCGGGGAGGTGTTCTATCGCTCGCCGGGTGTCTTCGTGGAGTACTACAAGAACGCGGAGAGCACGGCGGACACGAAGGATGCCGAAGGCTGGGTCGCGACGGGCGATGCCGGGTTCATCGAGGAAGGCTCAGGCCATCTGCGAATAATCGACCGGGCGAAGGATGTTGGGAAGCTTTCGAATGGCGCGCTTTTTGCGCCGAAATACGTCGAGAACAAGCTGAAGTTCTTCCCGAACGTCCTGGAAGCCGTGGTGCACGGCGCGGATCGAGAGTTCTGCACCGCCTTCATCAACATCGACCTGACGGCTGTCGGCAACTGGGCGGAGCGGAACAATATCGCCTATGGCTCCTATCAGGAACTGGCCGGGCACCCGGAGGTTTTGGCGACCGTGCAGAGCCACGTGGAAGAGGTGAACCGCTCGCTGGCCACCGATGAGATGCTGTCGGGATGTCAAATCCACCGGTTCCTCGTGCTCCACAAGGAACTCGACGCCGATGACGGAGAATTGACTCGCACCCGCAAGGTGCGGCGGAAGATCATCGGCGAGAAGTTCCATGATCTGGTGGCGGCGCTCTATGACGGATCGGAGAAGGTCTCGACGGAGACGGAAGTGACGTACGAAGACGGGCGCAAGGGGTCGATCAAGGCGACACTGGAAATCCGGGACGCGAAAGTTGTGCCGGTGACGGCCAAGACGATGGAGGCGGCGGAATGATCGTGCGCCGCTCGGCCTGCGGCAAGCCCCGCCCGTTATCCAGAAAGCGGTTGCGATGGGCAGCGGAGCGCGCGGCATGAAACCGGTCCTTTTCCTTCTTTGCGCGGCGTTCGTTCTTGGTGTGGCGCTTTACGGCAAGAACCGGCGGTCCTTTGTGATCTTCCAGGCCGTGATGCTGCCGGTCTTCCTCTGGTTCTTCGGCGCGGATGTGATGCTGGGGAAAGGCGAGACGACCTCCAGCCTCTGGTTTCTGCCTTTCGTGCTGGTCTGGATCGTGGGGACTGCGGCGCTTGGGCTTTGGGCGCTCAAACACTTGATGACGAAGGCGGCGGACTGATGTGGGGCGCTTCGTGGATCATCTCGCGCACATTCGCAGCCTGCGACAGCGCAAGGGCTTGGTTTGACATGAGGTTGGATCGTCTTGGCTTCGTCCTTTCCGTCCTCATCGCAAGCGGTATCGGCTGGGCAATCTTCGAAGTGGTGGGGCCCTGGTTCCTGCTCGTGCCGTTCGCGATGCTTCTCTTGGATTTCGGTGCGTCCTTGCATCGGAAACCCGAGATGCTCCGCCCACTCGGAGGCATAACGGAGTTGCCGACCGAGCGGGAGATTTGGGCAGGTGCAAGGTTCTGGATCGTCGTGCTGTCAACCGTGGTCGGAGCCATCGCTCTTTCAAAGCTTTTGCGCGCCGCGGGGAGTGGTTTGGCATGAACACGATGGCCGGGAATTATACCACCGCGGACGGGCGCAAGATCGGTGGCGTGATGATGGAGATGAAGCACATCACGCTGAAATTCGGGGGTGTGACGGCGATTGCGGATATCAGTTTCGATATTCACGAGGGCGAAATCCGCGCGATCATCGGGCCGAACGGGGCCGGAAAATCGAGTATGCTCAATGTGATATCCGGGTTTTATCATCCTCAGGAAGGCGAGGTCTGGTTCCGGGGCGAGAAACGGCCGGCGATGAAGCCATTCCAGGTGGCGCGGCAGGGCGTGGCGCGGACATTTCAGAACATCGCGCTGTTTGATGGGATGTCGACGCTGGACAACATCATGACCGGGCGGCTGACGCATATGAAGGCGCCGATGTGGAGCCAGGCGCTTTGGTGGGGCGCGGCGGAGCGGGAAGAGGTCGCGAACCGCGAGCAGGTCGAGAAGATCGTCGACTTCCTGGAGATCCAGCACATCCGGAAGACGCCGGTGGGGCGGCTGCCTTATGGGTTGAAGAAGCGGGTGGAACTGGCCCGCGCGCTGGCGGCCGAGCCGAAGCTTTTGCTGCTGGACGAACCGATGGCGGGCATGAACGTCGAGGAGAAGGAGGACATGAGCCGCTTCATCCTGGACGTGAATGACGAATTCGGGACGACGATCTGCCTGATCGAGCACGATATGGGCGTGGTGATGGACCTGTCCGACCGGGTCGTGGTGATGGATTACGGCCGCAAGATCGGCGACGGGACGCCGGACGAGGTGCGGGGCAATCAAGACGTGATCGACGCCTATCTGGGGGTGGAGCATTGAGGGTGCTTGCCGTTCTTCTTTGTTTCTTGCCGATGGGTGCGCTTGCGGACAACTGGCTGGTTTTTTCCGAGCGCTGTCTGTTCCCCATTCTGGATGGCAAGATGCCGGTGACAGGAGGTTTGACAGAAGGTCCTGCAACAACGCCCCTTGACGGGAAGTCGATCCTTGAGGCTTTCCCGACGGCGACGACCTATGTCGATGCCGAGCGCGGCTTCGAAATGGGCATCTTCCCAACCGAAGAGGGGCCGGGGTTTGCCTGCATCTTTTTTTCATTGCCTGGTTCCGAGATGGATGCGCAAGCGTTCGAAGATTGGATTGCTGCCCGTGTTGTAGCCGATGAATTCTATGAGGATAGGGGCGGAATTCTTCGCGGATCATACAATTCCAGAGGGTACAGTCCGAAAAGCCGGGTGTCGGGTCTTTACGGGTATAAGGACGGTCAATTCGCCGGCCTTTTCGCTGTATCGCAGTACACAAGGGAATAGGGGTACGGAATGCTGAACGACATCTTCATCGCTCCCTTCGCGGACATGATCGCGGCGCCGGACTTCCTGTTGCAGGTGCTTTGGGAAGGGTTGGTTTCCGGCATCCTCTATGCGCTGATCGCGCTGGGGTTCGTGCTGATTTTCCGGTCGTCGCGCATCTTCAACTTTGCGCAAGGGATCATGGTGGTCTTTGCCGCACTGACGCTGGTGGGGTTGCATGCGATGGGCGTGCCGGCCTGGGTGTCCTTTGCACTTACGCTGGGGGTCATGTTCGCGCTGGCCTGGAGCATCGAGCGGGTGGTACTGCGGCCGTTGGTCGGGCAGCCGGATATCCTTCTGTTCATGGCCACCATTGGTATCACGCTATTCCTGATCGGCTTCGGTGAGCTGATCTTCGGCGGTGAGACAAAGCAGATGATCACGTCCGAGTTGGGGATTCCAACCGGCTCAATCACGCTGGAGCCCTGGGGTGGACTGCTCATCCTTGAAGAAAAGGATATCACCATCGTGATTATCTCGGGACTGCTGGTGGCGGGGCTGCTGGCGTTCCTGAACAAGACGCGGATGGGCCGGGCGATCCGGGCGTTGGGGGATGACCACCAAGCGGCGATGTCGGTGGGCATTTCCTTGCAGACGATCTGGGTTCTGGTCTGGTTTATCGCGGGGATCATCGCGCTGGTCACCGGCATCGCCTGGGGCGCGCGGGCGGGCGTCAGCTTTGCGCTGGAAGTCATTGCATATAAAGCGCTTCCCGTTCTGATGCTGGGCGGTTTGGAGAGTATCTCGGGCGCGATCATCGGTGGCTTGATGATCGGCATGCTGGAGAAGCTCTTCGAGATCTACTGGGGCCAGCCGCTTCTGGGCGGAAACACGGAAACATGGTTTGCCTTTGTGTTGGCCCTGATCGTGTTACTCTTCCGGCCACAGGGCCTCTTTGGCGAAAAGATCATCGAGAGGGTTTGATGAAATCCAAAGCGCTCATCATCTTTTGCTGGCTGGCCCTTGGGGTCACCGCTTTGGGCGCGTTTTTCATCGCCAGTTCGGGCACGTTCTACGGAACCGAAGAAGGCGATGTGCCGTGGCTGTTCTTTGCCATGGCGCCGCCGATCATGATCTCGATCCTCTTGGTGCTGTTGCAGCGTGTGCGACAAGGGCCGGTCCAGTTCCTGACGATGATCGTTTCGGGCGCGGTCGGGGTCATTCTGACCGGGCTCATGATCTATAACCTGACGGTCAATCCGACGGATTGGCTGCTTTACATGGCGCCCCTGTTGTTGGGGCTGGGACTATTGGCGCTGGCGTTTGAACCGGCATTGAGGGGGCGCGGATGATTTGTCGGACGCTTGGGCAGTTTTCCATCGGCTGCCGCCCGGACCGCCGTGTTTCCACAGCGGCCGGCCTTATCGCCTCTGGATTGTTGGCGATCGCTGCGATCGTTTACGCCGGTCTGCTGGTGTCACTTCTTGGCGCAGCCCTCTACACGGCACCGTCGGCCTGGCAGGGCACGCCGACTTTGGTCTTTCTGGCGACCGGGGTCGCTATCGCCTGCGCATCGGCTGGTCTTTTTGTGCTTGCGACAGTTCCATTTCGGGCCGTCGCGCATTTCTGGGCTGCCGGGGATGCGATTTCACTCGGGGAAGTTCCTCGGAAAATGAAGCTTGGCACGTTCTACGGTTTGGTGTCGGTGGTGGCCATTTTCGCGGTGGCCTCGATTTTGCCGGTTCTCGACGGGGAGTATGCTCGACAACCGTGGATTTCCACCGCCTTTCAGATGACGCTTCTGGGCGCGCCATCCGTTCTTGCAGCCATCGCTCTTCGCGCTGAAGCGGTGATGCGGCGAGGCTCGCAACCGAGGCAGGGAGTTGAAGCCGAATGATCTATCGCACGGTCGGGCAGTTCAAGACGAGCTATCGCAGGGACCAGGCGCTCTTTCCGGTCCGGCAGGATGCGTTTTTGCTGGGCGTCATCCTGATCTTTGCCTGGGTGATCTTTCCGCTGACAGCCAGCGAGTTCGCGTTTCAGACGCTGCTGATTCCCATCCTGATCTACGCGCTGGCGGCGATGGGGCTGAACATCCTGACGGGCTATGCCGGGCAGTTGTCGCTTGGGACGGGCGCTTTCATGGGCGTGGGGGCCTATGCGTGCTATAAGCTGATCACGATTTTCCCGTGGATGAACCCGATCGTGGCGATCCTGTTGTCCGGTGTCTTCAGTGCGGGCGTCGGCGTCATGTTCGGCATCCCCTCATTGCGGATCAAGGGCTTTTACCTGGCGATTGCGACGCTGGCGGCGCAGTTCTTTTTGGTCTGGCTCTTCGAGAAATGGGCGTGGCTTTACAACTACAACGCCAGCGGGGCCATTCAGGTGCCGAACCTCGAAATGTTCGGTGTGTTCGTCTCGGGCCCGCAGGCCACGTCGATGACGCAGTACTTCATCGTGCTGGCCATTGTCAGCCTGATGACCGTGCTTTGCATCAACCTGACGCGCGGCAATCAAGGACGCATCTGGAAAGCGACGCGGGACATGGACATCGCGGCGGAGCTTATCGGCATCAACCTGATGAAGTCGAAGCTGACGGCCTTCGCTGTCTCGTCCTATATCATCGGGGTCGCGGGCGCGCTTTTCGTCTTCATGTGGCGGGGGGCGGCGGAGCCGAACCTTTTCGACATACCGCTGAGCTTCCGGGTCTTGTTCATCGCGATTATCGGCGGCCTCGGCTCAATCATGGGCAACTATCTGGGCGCGATCCTGATCGTCGGTCTTCCGGTCGTGCTGAACATCGTGCCGGAAGCGATGGGGCTGGATATCAAATCGGCTACGGTGGAACATCTGAACATCATGATCGTCGGTGCGCTGATCATCTTTTTCCTGATCATCGAACCGCACGGGCTGGCAGCCCTTTGGCGGCTGGTGCGCGAGAAACTGATACTTTGGCCCTTCCCGCACTAGGGGGGGCCGCAACCAAAACATCCAATGGGAGGAACCACATGAGATACTGGAAGACACTGACAGCCGCGGCGGTGATCGCTTCGCTTGGCGGGGCGGCGCTGGCCGAAGAGATTTACGTTCCGAACCTGAGCTATCGGACCGGACCCTTTGCCGCCACTGGCATTCCGCTGATGAACGGGCAGAAGGACTATTTCGAGATGCTGAACGCCCGCGATGGCGGGATCGGCGGCGTCAAGATCGCGTTCGAGGAATGCGAGACGGGCTATTCGACGGAAAAGGGCGTCGAATGCTATGAAAAGACGAAGGGAAATGCGGTGATTACGCAGCCCTGGTCGACGGGCATCACGCTGCAGGTACTGCCAAAGACCAACGTGGATGAGATTCCGCTTCTTGCCAACGGCTATGGCTTTTCGCCCATGGCGGACGGCAAGACCTTCCAATGGGCCTTCAATGCGCCTGCGGGCTATTGGGACGCGGCTTCCATGCTGGTTAGCTACATCGATGGGCAGGGCGGCATCGCGGGCAAGAAGATCGCGTTCCTGCACCTTGACCACCCCTATGGCAAGGAGCCCATTCCGCTTTTCGAGAAGAAGGCGGCGGAACTTGGCTTCGAATTCCTGCCGATCCCGGTTGGCCTGAAAGAGATGCAGAACCAGTCAGCGCAGTGGCTGCAAATCCGTCGAGAGCGCCCCGACTACGTCCTGATGTGGGGCTGGGGGGCCATGAACGCGGGCGCCATCACCGAGGCCGTGAAGACGAAGTTCGACATGTCGAAGTTCATCGGTGTCTGGTGGTCGGGTCATGACGCGGATCTCGCGCTCGTGGGCGATGCCGGCAAAGGCTACAAGTCGATCAGCTGGTCCTTCCCGAATGCGGATGCGGGCGTGATGGCCGACATCAAGACCCATGTGGTCGATGCAGGCAAATCGCTGTCGAACCCCGAAGAGATGTCGGGCGTGTTCTATGGCCGTGGTCTGGTCATGTCGATGATCCTGGCCGAGGGCATCGCGGCCGCCCAGGCCGAGTATGGCACGGGTGTCATCACACCGGCGCAGCTTCGGTGGGGGCTGGAGAACCTGAACATCACCGAAGCACGGCTCGCCGAGTTGGGAATGGAAGGCATGGTGCCGCCGTTCTCGACCTCCTGCGCCAACCACACCGGTCATTCGGGTGGCTGGATCCTGGAGTGGGATGGGTCGAAGTTCGTGAAGGCGTCTGACCACATCATGCCGGACACCAGCGACTACGCCGAGTTGATCGCCGAAAAGGCGGCCGAATATGCCAGCGCCAATGCGCCCTGGCCGGTGAATGAAAGCTGTGACGCGATGAACTGAGCCGAATGAGCCGGGCGGCGGTTAGACCCCGCCGCCCTGCACGGTTAGAGGGACAATGTATCGGGCGCTTGCCATTGTTGCTGTCTTTGGGCTGACGGCCTGTTCGACGCCAGTGATCACTGGCCCGATGTGCACCGCATTTGAGCCGCAGGCGTCCGTGGCAGAGACGGCTGTTGCGCGCAGAGCCGGGCCAGAGGCAGAAATGCAGTCCGCCATCGCGCGCGCTGTGTCGAGCACCTCGTCAGAGGCCTTGGGGCTGCGGAGCACCGGGAAAAAACATGTGCTGGCCATTTCCGTTGGCGGCCAGAACGGCGCTTTTTCCAGCGGCTTCCTGACGGGTTGGACCACACGGGGCACACGCCCGACTTTTGATATCGTGACCGGTGCGAGTGCAGGTGCGCTCGTGGCACCGGTCGCCTTTGTGGGCTCGGATTTCGACGAGACGCTCAAGCGCAATACAGGCATCGGCGACGAAGATATCTTTCGCCGCCGTTTTGCCCTGGCTGCGCTCTTTTCCTCCTCCTTCTTCGATACCCGGCCGCTGGAGCGGCAAGTTGCAGGTCTTTATGAGCCGGACCTGCTCGCCGAACTGAAAGACCAAACGTCCGGCGACAGGTTGGTTCTGGTCGGCGCAACCGATTTGAGGTCCGGTCGGTTTCAGCGATTTGATTTCTCGCGCCTTTTGCGCGGGCCGGACAACAATACTGTAAAGGCGGCGTGCCTGACCGAAGCCACGCTGGCCTCTGCCGCCATTCCGGGTCTGTTCCCGCCGCGAAAGATAAATGACCGGCTCTATGCCGATGCAGGGGTGCGCCAGAGTATCTTTCTGGATCAGATTGTCCGGGAGCTGGATCGCAACAGGAACCGGCCGCAGACGGAGGTGTATCTGTTGATCAACGGGGTTCTGAGTTTTGACCGCCGCGAGGTGCGCCCGTCCTTGCTGCCGCTGGTGGCGCGCAATCTGGAAATCTTCATCGATGAAGGGATGCGGGCTTCGATCCTGCGGGTGCTGGACGAAGCGCGGTTCAATGGCTGGAGCTTGAAGGCTGCCGCGATCCCCATGATGCCGGATTGCAGGGCCGAAGATGCGGGTGCCAGCCCGGCGCCGATCTTCTCGCGCTGTGTGACCCGGAAACTATTCGAACAGGGTGAGGCCCTGGCGCTAAGCCAAAAGCCATGGCTTTCGGCGAACGAATTGCGTCGGGCGTTAGAGGAGGGCAGGGCGGAGCCATGAAAGATATCAGCGCCGAAACGACGCTTCTTGAAGTCAACAATATCGAGGTGATCTATAACCATGTGATCCTTGTTCTGAAGGGCGTTTCGTTGAGCGTGCAGGAAGGCGGGATAACCGCGCTTCTGGGCGGCAATGGCGCGGGCAAGACGACGACGCTGAAGGCGATCTCGAACCTGCTCCAGTCCGAGCGGGGCGAGGTCACCAAGGGGTCGATCACCTATCGGGGCGAGAAGATTCAGGATCTGCTGCCTGCGGCGCTGGTCAAGCGCGGTGTCATTCAGGTTATGGAAGGGCGTCATTGCTTCGAGCACTTGACGGTCGAGGAAAACCTTCTGACCGGGGCCTATACGCGAAGCGATGGCGCGGGTGCCGTTTCGGCGGACCTGGAGATGGTTTACAGCTATTTCCCCCGCCTGAAGGAGCGCCGGCGATCCCAGGCCGGGTATACCAGCGGCGGTGAACAGCAGATGTGCGCGATCGGTCGCGCGCTCATGTCGAAGCCCGAGACCATCTTGCTGGATGAGCCTTCTATGGGGTTGGCGCCGCAGCTTGTCGAAGAGATCTTCGGCATCGTGAAGTCGCTGAATGAGCAGGAGGGCGTGAGTTTCCTTTTGGCCGAGCAGAATACCAACGTTGCCCTTCGGTTTGCGCACTACGGTTATATTCTGGAGTCCGGGCGCGTCGTCATGGACGGTCCCGCCGCCGAGTTGAAGGAAAACCCGGACGTGAAGGAGTTCTATCTGGGCATGTCCGAGGAAGGACGCAAAAGCTTTCGCGATGTGCGGTCCTATCGTCGGCGGAAACGCTGGTTGAGCTGATTTGGGTCGCGGCTTGAGCGCTTTGGTTGTTTCCAGTTTGAAATAATGCCCGGGAAAGGACCGGAATGTTGGATCAATACATTGCTGATTTCCTATGTTTCATTGAGCTTGCGCGGTGAAGTTGACCGAAAGGTCACTCTTTCGGATACAATGTTCGCGTCTAGGTTGTTTTCCCTTAACAACCGAAAATGACTTACCTACGGTCGTCGTCGTTGTGTTGTTCGTGGGTGGATCGGTTTCCGCTGAGTTTGGCGAGGCTTAATTTCTCTGAAATTGTATCGGCGTAACTTTCCGCACCCTTTGGGAGTGCCCTGATGATCGTGAATGTACTTGATTTGCGCGAAGCGCCCTATCGTTGGAAGTCCGTTCTAGCGGTGGTGGAGAGTGCGGCGAAGAACAACGCGGCCGAGAATGCCGACGTGGTGGAAACCGAAATGGGTGTTGAGATCGATTATGCCGAGCGTGAGGACTTGAATGTGCGCGAGGCGATCTTGTGGGCGGAACAACTGCAAGGCAAAGTGACCCTGTACCTTTATGACAAGGACGGGGCATGCAAGGACACTTCGACGAGTTAGAGACCCGCTCGGGCGATGCGCGGGCGGCTGCCATGGCGCGGGATTTGCCCGCGCAAATCGCGCGTGCGGCGGCTTTGCCGGGCTACGCGCGGCATCTGGCGGAGGTCGCGCCGGACAGTGTTTCGGATGTCATCTCTCTGGCGTCCCTGCCGGTGCTCCGGAAATCGGCGTTGATGGAGTTGCAGGCCGACCATCCGCCTTTTGGTGGCCTGACGGCGCTGCCCGCGACGGCCTTCGGGCAGCTTTTCCAGTCGCCGGGGCCGATCTACGAGCCGGGCGGGCGTGGACCCGATTGGTGGCGGTTGGGGCGGTTTCTGCATGCCGCGGGCATCGGTGCGGGCGACGTGGTGCAAAACTGCTTCGGCTATCACCTGACGCCTGCCGGTCACATCTTCGAAAACGGCGCGGCGGCGGTCGGCGCGGCTGTCATTCCTGCAGGGACGGGGCAGACAGAATTGCAGGTCGAGGCCGCGCGTGCCCTGGGGGCCACGGCCTATGCGGGCACGCCGGATTACCTGAAGGTCATTCTGGAGAAGGCCGATGAAATGGGCGTTTCGCTTGGCATAACGAAGGCCGCGGTTTCGGGGGGTGCTCTCTTTCCATCGCTCAGGGACTGGTACCGTGATCGGGGCATCGCCTGTCTGCAGTGTTATGCGACGGCCGATCTGGGGCTGATCGCCTACGAGAGCGATGCGCTGGAGGGCATGATCGTGGACGAGGGGGTTGTCGTCGAGATCGTGACACCCGGCACCGGCGATCCGGTGGCGTACGGTGAGGTGGGCGAAGTCGTGGTGACGACGCTTAATGCCGATTATCCTCTTATCCGGTTTGCCACCGGCGATCTATCGGCGGTGCTGCCCGGAGAGAGCCCCTGCGGGCGGACACATATGCGCATCAAGGGATGGATGGGGCGCGCCGACCAGACGACCAAGATCAAGGGGATGTTCGTCCGGCCCGAACAGGTGGCGGCCTTCGTCGCGCGCCACGAGGGCGTTGCGCGCGCCCGGCTTGTGGTCTCGCGCGATGGTGAGGCGGACCGGATGGTGGTGCGGGTCGAGGGCGAGGGGGTCGAGCCTGGCGACCTGGCGGCGTCTGCCCGCGAGGTCTTCAAGCTGGGCGGCGAGATCGAAGCTGTCGCACCGGGAGCGCTGCCACGGGACGGCGTGGTGATCGAGGACCAGCGGTCCTACGATTGAGCGCTGACGCGCACGAGGTTTTGCGCCGCCTGTCGGCGTCGCGGTAGGCGAGGGGTTTCACCCCCTCGCGCACCCCCAGGATATTTCCGGGTCGATGGAGTCGCGGGTTCGGGCTTGCGTGCGCGGCGCGCCCGTGAACATGGTCTTTGAAATGAGACGAGGAGCTGTGCCTTGCCGCGCATTTTGATCTATGGCGACAGCAACACCTTCGGGACAGGGCCGATGGGCTCTTTGCAGGCTGATCCGGTGCTGCCGCCGGGCGCGCGCTGGGGCGATGTTCTGGCGGGGTCATTGGGAGAGGGCTGGCACGTCGTGATCGAAGGTCTGCCGGGGCGGACGACGGTGTTCGACGATCCGGTCGAAGGGGCTTATCGGAACGGGTTGACGGTCTTGCCAGCCATTCTGCATTCGCATCGGCCGATCGATCTTCTGGTGATCTGCCTGGGTACGAACGATCAGAAACAGCGGTTCGGATTGGGCGCGCAGGATATCGCGCTAGGGCTTGCGCGACTGACGCGGGAGGCCCTTGCCAGCGGCACGGTCGCCCGTGTGTTGCTGGTTGCGCCGCCGCCAGTTCGGGAGCGCGGCGACCTGGCCGGGATTTTCCAAGGCGCCGAGGTCCGTTGTGGTGGTCTGGCGGCGGAAATCGCGCGGTTCGCGGAGGTCGAAGGGGCGGCTTTTTTCGATGCGGGGTCGGTCATCTCGGTCGATGAGCTTGACGGGGTTCATTGGTCGGCGGCGTCGCATGAGGACTTGGGGCTGGCGCTGGTCGATGTGGTGAAAGGATTGGCATGACGAAAGCGGCAATCATTGGCGGCGGCGTTATCGGCGGCGGCTGGGCCGCGCGGTTCCTGCTGAACGGCTGGGATGTGGCGGTGTTCGATCCTGACCAGCAAGCGGAACGGAAACTGGGCGAGGTGCTGACCAATGCTCGCGGCGCGCTGCCGATGTTGTACGAGACGAGCCTTCCGGCGGAAGGGGAACTGACCTTCACGACCTCGATTGCAGAGGCCGTGTCGGGGGCGGATTACATTCAGGAGAGCGTGCCCGAGCGGCTGGACTTGAAGCATCGGGTCTATGCCGAGATCGAGGCGGCGAACCGGCAGGCGCCGCTTGGGTCATCGACCTCGGGGTTCAAACCGTCCGACCTTGGTGCAGGCATGGCGACAGCGGATCGGCTGTTCGTGGCGCACCCTTTCAACCCGGTTTATCTGTTGCCTTTGGTCGAGCTGGTCGCCGGGCGCGCGTCGGTAGACATCGTGAGCCGCGCCGAGGCGCTGTTGCGGTCGGTTGGCTTTTCGCCCTTGCGGGTCCGGGCCGAGATCGATGCGCATTTGGCGGATCGGTTTCTGGAGGCGGTCTGGCGAGAGGCGCTTTGGCTGATCCATGACGACATCGCGACGACGGAAGAGATCGATGAGGCGATCCGGCTTGGTTTCGGTCTGAGATGGGCTCAGATGGGGTTGTTCGAGACCTATCGGATCGCCGGCGGCGAGGGCGGCATGGCGCATTTCGTCGAGCAGTTCGGACCGGCGCTGGCCTGGCCCTGGACGAAATTGATGAATGTGCCCGAGATGACGCCCGAGTTCGCCGCAAAGATCGGCGCGCAGTCGGATGCGCAATCGGGCGCGCTGTCGATCCGGGAGTTGGAGCGGCTGCGGGATCGGAACCTTGTGGGGATCCTGCGCGCGTTGAAACAGGCGGGCTCGGCGGCGGGAGCGGTGATCGCGGAGCACGAAGCTTCTTTGCCCACTGACGGGCCAGGAAGCGCGCCGATGGTGACCGTGCGCCGGGTCATTCCGTCGGACTGGACGGATTACAATGGGCACATGAACGAAAGCCGCTATGGGCAAATCTGGTCGGATGCAGCGGATGCTGTGCTGGCGCATGTCGGCGCGGGCCCGGAGTATGTGGCGCGGGGGCTCAGCTATTTCACTGTCGAGACGCGGACGAAGTTCGTGGCGGAGACCCATGCGGGAGAGGCCGTGGTCTGCGAGACGGATGTGACGCTGGCGGACGGCAAGAAGCTGGGCCTGACGCACCGGATGCTGCGGGAGGCCGATGGCGCGGTTCTGGCGACCTGCGACCAACTCCTTATCCATGTCAGCCTGGAGACGCGCCGGTCGTGTGAGCCTGAGGCCGAGATGTCAGTGCGTCTGACCGAATTGATCGGGACGGGCGCATGATCGAGGGGATCGTCTTCGACAAGGACGGCACGCTTTTCGACTTTCAGGCGACGTGGAGCGCGCCTTTCCTGGCGCTTCTGGATCGGGTGGCACCCGGGGCGCTTTATGCGGACGCGGCAGAGGCGCTTGGGTACGATCCGGCGCGGGGCGTCTTCCGGTCCGACAGTCTGGTGATTGCGTCGACCACGTATGAGGTCGCGGCCTGTTTGGAAGGAATCGTCGGGCGAAGCGCGGTTGAGATCGTTGCCATCATGAATGAGATCGGCGGAGCGGCACGGCAGGTGCCGGTGCCGAACCTGAAGCCGGTTCTGGAACGTTTGGGGGCCGAGCGACCGCTGGGTCTGGTGACGAATGACAGCGAGGCACCTGCGCGGGCGCATCTGGCAGAAGCGGGGGTTTCGACGTTTTTTGACTTCGTTGCCGGTTATGACAGTGGTTTTGGGGCGAAACCGGGGCCGGGGCAGCTTTTGGCTTTTGCCGAAACCGTCGGTCTGATGCCCGCGCGCGTGGCCATGGTGGGCGACAGTCTGCACGATCTGGTGGCTGCACAGGCGGCTGGCATGGTGCCCGTGGGCGTGTTGACGGGCGTCGCAGGGGCGGAGGAGCTTGCGCCATTTGCCGAGGTCGTATTGCCGGATATCGGCGGACTGGAAGCCTGGATCATCGAGCGTTCCGTCGTTTGAGGCCGGTGGATTCAGGGGCTTCGCCCCTCGGACTTGGTCCTCACCCCAGCGTATTCCGCGCAAGATGAAGGTCGTTAGGGTTAATATTTCGTATGGTTATTGCGACAGGAAATGTCGGTATTGGGGGTTCCACGTCTTCTTTGTTCCCCGAGACTTGAGCGAAGATCAGGGAGGTTCTGGCCATGGCAGACGGAGGACGGCGGCGGCGCGCCGGTGGACGCGCGGCCAATGTGGATCGGCGCAGTCAGGAGCTGTTCAAGCAGATGCCGTGGCGGGTGCCGGTCAATCCCGATCGTCCGACGGAACCCATTGGCGAGGACGGGGTTCAAGCGATCCACGATGGCGCGATGCGCGTGCTGGAAGAGGTCGGCATCGAGTTCCTGAACGACGAGGCCTGTAACCTTTTCCGCGAGGCTGGCTGCAAGGTCGAGGGCACCAACGTCAAGATGGGTCGGGACTGGGTGATGGAGATGGTGGGCAAAGCGCCATCTTCGTTCACTCTGACGCCTCGGAATGAGGCACGCAGGATCACCATTGGAGACGGGCATATCGTGTTCGGCAATGTCTCTTCCCCGCCCAACTACTATGACCTGGAGCTGGGGAAGAAGGTGCCGGGGACGCGGGCGCAGTGTCAGGACCTGCTGCGGCTGACGCAGTATTTCAACTGCATCCATTTCGCGGGTGGCTATCCGGTGGAGCCGGTGGATATCCACGCGAGCGTCCGGCATCTGGATGTGCTCTTCGACAAGCTGACGCTGACCGACAAGGTGATGCACGCCTATTCGCTGGGGCGCGAACGGGTCGAGGACGTGATGGAGATGGTCAAGATCGCGGGTGACCTGACCGAGGAGGCGTTTCAGGCGACGCCGCGGATGTACACGAACATCAACTCGACTTCGCCCCTGAAGCACGACCAGCCTATGATCGATGGGTGCCTCAGGTGCATTCGCCGAGGGCAGGCGGTCGTCGTTTCGCCCTTCACGCTTGCGGGTGCGATGGCGCCGGTCACGATGGCAGGCGCCGTGACGCTTTCGATTGCCGAGGGTTTGTCGGCGATCGCGCTTTTCCAATACGTCGCACCCCGGTGCCCTTGCGTGATTGGCACCTTTACCTCGAACGTCGACATGAAGACCGGCGCGCCAGCATTTGGGACGCCCGAATACATGCGCGCGACCCAGATGACGGGGCAGATGGCGCGGTTTTATGGCCTTCCGATGCGGGCAAGTGGCGTGTGCGCGGCCAATGTGCCGGACGGGCAGGCGATGTGGGAGACCTCGAACAGCCTTTGGTCGGCGGTCCAGTCGGGCACGCATATGGTCTATCACGCGGCGGGCTGGCTGGAAGGCGGTCTGATCGCCTGCCCCGAGAAGTTCGTGATGGATTGCGAAGTGCTGCAGATGATCCAACGGTATATGGAGCCCGAGGTGGTGGCGACGGGACCGGACGATATCGCTGTCGATGTGATCCGCGAGGTCGGGCCCAACGGGCATTACTTTGGGATCGACCATACGCAGGAGCGCTATGAGCAGGCTTTCTATCAGCCGTTTGTCAGCGACTGGTCGAACTTCGAGGCGTTCGAGGCCAAGGGCGCAGTCTGGACGGCCGAACGCGCGCATCATTTGTTCAAGGACATCATCGCGCGCTTCGAAGAGCCGCCGATGGACATCGCGCGACGAGAGGAATTGGCGGATTTCGTGGCGCGCCGGAAGGCCGAGGGCGGCGCGCCGACGGATTTCTAAAGCATGGTCGGAATGCGCTCTGAGAGCCGTCTGTGGCGGCCTTAGCCTTGCTTGGCAATTCATTAGTGCGACCGTGATGCGTCAAGCCTCCTCCATCCGCCCTCATTATGATCCGGTGGGGGAGAAGAATTTACTTTATGGCCGAGGGTCAGGCCTGATTTTGGCCAAACCTATCATCCAGGCAGCGGTCTTTCTAAGCTGTTGAAACGAATAGAAACGGGTTTCAGAGCTTCAGGCGCCCGGTCGTTGGCACGATTTCCTGTACCATGCTGTCTTCCGGATGCCTGGATGGCTCATCCTCGGTCGACATCCGCCTGATGGACACGTGGATGTACTGGTTCTCGTCAAGGACTGCGCGGTCGGACTGAACGGCCCGACAGCCCACAAATACACGCCCCAAAGCACACCAACGGGCACTTGGCTTGTGCAACGTCAAGAAGATCGCGTGGAACGCGAAACGGGGTTGGCCTTTCGGCACATTTGCTCTGTCGTGTCTGCGGTCACGCGAAAGGTTCGCTTGGAATCGGTGCCGTCGAACCGCGTGGGACCAGTTCTACGGGAAGACTTGCGGATGCAGGTCGTGTTTCGGTTCTCAACCAGGAAATAATCGCGTCTGCTGACAATTCGCCCATGCGCTCAACGTTCAGTCTTACACTTGTGAGCTGTGGGTATGTATACTCCGAGCCGGGCAAATTCTCGATACCCATGATCGAGAACTCTTCGGGTACGCGAAGTTGCAGAGCGTTCAACCGATGCAAGGCGCCATGTGCGATGACGTCAGAAAAGCACAAGGCGCCGGTAATCTCGGGATGCCCTGCCTGGAGCCAATCAATACCGTCAAGGCCGCCTGCCATTGAGACCTCAACTTCGAAGAAGGTGAACTCTATTCCAAAATCCTGTGCGTCCAGTGCGTTAAGACGCCGTTGTGTCCGGTCATTGCCTGCTACGGGACCATGGAGAACGCCGACATGTCTGTGACCAAGATCCGCAAAGTGACGTGCGGCTACCGAGGCGGCTTCCCAATTGTCATAGCCTACGGTCGGGATGCTGCTTGATTCATCATAGTACGAAATGGCCACGACTGGACGCTGTGTGCGCTCGATTAGCTCGTATAGACCGGCATCATGAGTAACGCCGACGACGACGAGCGCTTCTGCTCCGATGTCGATCATTTTTCTTGCGCGTGCCAGTTCCGCGTCCGGTGCGTCGCCGGTTTGCGCTACGATGAGTGACAAATCGTCGTTTCTGAAACGTGTTTCTAACCCGTTGACCACGCGCGCGTAGATCGCATTGTCGAGTGTTGGAAGCAGCGCAGCGACAATGCCCGAGTTGCCCCGGTTCATCGCACGTGCCGCGGCGGAAGGAACAAATTTCAGGTCCGCGATGGCCTGCTCAACCCGGTTACGAGTCTCGGTCGTGACCTTGTTCGGCGTATTCAGGACCCTGCTCACCGTTGCGACTGAAACGCCTGATCGGTTGGCAACATCCCGCAAATTGGATCGTTTTTTGATCTGACTGCGCATCTCAAACGCCAGTCTAAACCGGATTATTGACTTACGTAACCGGTTACATACACAGTGTAACTAGTTACATCGCGAGAGTCTGGCTGCCGATGCGCTTGGGGGAAACGCTTTATGAGTTCCGCAATGTCGGGGCACTTTCGTCACTTAGACGATTTCCCGGCTTCCCGTCGCACTCTGCTCAAGACACGCTTCGCCTCGCTCCGAGGGGCTGTCTGCGGATTTCGCTCGAGG
>JAAUYH010128861.1_pt1 | contig 18696 bp, 24 predicted proteins | sample 7278061 | NCBI WGS metagenome assembly JAAUYH01 (sample SAMN14350203, study PRJNA611818) | marine sediment metagenome | isolation source: surface marine sediment (0.6m) | place: French Polynesia: Moorea | collected 2018-08 | reverse complement strand
TACCTAAACAGTGCAGTACAGTTCCAGTACAGCACAGACTGCACAGATGACACACGAGAGAAGAATCGGAGAAACTACGAGAGTGTTCGTTGTTCGGAGCGACAGCGCGGGTCCGCACCAGCGTACGAAAAAAGCGCACTGTACTGAAAAATCTAAGCCACGAACCTCGCACGCGGTACAGTGACGCCGCGCGAAGGGTTCCCCATCAAACTGTACAAACACGACTGCGTCGATAATCGGTACAGTAGCAACTTGACAACTTCCACTCTCACGTCACGCTCATTCCCCACTGTACACTTCTGAGTGATAGGACTCTAGTTACGCCGGTACAGTCGTGTTCGAATACGGCCTGCGAGTGCAAGCGTTCGCAACACTACTCGGAATCATGAGTGTGCTTGCATTTTGGTCTGTACTCGCGTTCGCTCTGTACCCATCGCCATGGTGTGCGTGACAATCAACCGTCGCCTTAGATGATGCGGCGGAAAACTTCTACTCCCATTTGATGATTCACTACTGTAGTGTGCGACCACTACCGGCCAAATGACAACCTAAAGTAGCCCTGTATATTGTATTGGCTCGTTTTGTATTGTGCCGTACGGGAACCTCCGAATTTATACTATACAGTACACGTCCTCTTTTCAATTTTTCACTTAAATTTTTCACTTGTTTTTCGACTAGTTTTATTTATTCACTGTACACCTGCCTCGAGACGTGTAAGACCGCAACCATGTCGGGACGTGAACCCAACCCAGCGTCTGCACCACCGCCAAAGGAGAAGAAGCGTGCGTTGCCAACCGAGTTTGACCGCCAGGTACAACAAATTCGAAATGACATCAACACCGTTCGCGCCAACCTCGCTGCCGCCGAGCGCGCACTACAAGGCGTCCCGCCCATCCCCGAATCTTCAATGACCTCGCCGGCACCACCACCTGCCACCATACAGCCACCAACCGCCACGCCGCCACAGCAACATGGCATTCCGAAACCTAGTGACAAGACCGCGGAAACCGACACCGACACAGACACGGCGACCACCACCGCGCCCATTCCCGGCAAAGGCGAGGATATGAAGAAAGACAACAAGGGCGGCGGCAGGGATGCGACCACGAAAGTGAAAAGCGAGCCTTCGTGACATTTTTACAATAAAGCCCTAGTTGTCCTCACTACTTGCATCGTCCTCACTATTCTCGTCGTCTTTGCTCTTTGTTTTCCACTGTGGATGTACTATCTCGTGCCACTCGGTGAACACTCGGTAATACGCGGTCGTCGAGTCATCGTCCACAATTGCCAGCGTGACGCAACGCTCACCCGCCACGCGCAGAGCGTACAGCTGCGGCGCTGACATTTGCACATCGGCGTGCACAGGAATGACGTAGCGGCGCCGCTCACCCGCGTACAGCGCGTCGGTGAGCGCCGGCGCCAGCCCCCGAATCATGGGTGACCCATCGTCCCGCTTCAGCACCTCGAGCTGCGTCCACTTGCGTACCAGTCGCAGGTCTTCGTGCACCTGGTACGCCGCTTGTGCGATGTCGTTATCCTCCAGGCCTGTGCATGTCAGGAATGTGCTGTAGGCACGCAATCCGCACGGCGGGGCGCGCGGCGATGTAGCGCTGTCTCGGTCCGGGGAAATCGCCACGGATTGGTCTGCTGGTTCCGGGGTGGTGGCTGTTCTCGGTTCGATAACGTCGTTTACCATAGGAAGGTGGGTTGAGAGATGAGGTGCAACTGGCTTTACTATTTTGTGTTGATGTAGTTATGTGTTGTTGGTGTGTCATAACTGCCTTTTCATTGCCCCAAGCTTAGCTCTAACTAGGGCACCCCGCCGATGGCTTCCGACCTCCACTTCGCCACTACTACTGTGTCTCGGCCAATGTACACGGTGTACTGTGCGAACGATGCCACTCGCGCCCAATTGCTTGCCGAGTCATCGGAACAACTCGCGGCCGCATCAACACACTATCAAATGCGTCTCGGCACCACCCACACCTCTACATTGGTCGACATACCACGCATGCAACAACACCTACGAACCAGGCATTACGGTCGTGTTCTAATACTTACTGAATCCCGTATCCCCTCCACCCAGGATGTGCTGCGCGGCTGTCCATTTCGGGCCCCATTCTACCATGGCGTGGTGGTGCTATCTAATGGGCAGACCAAAGGTCGGGGGCGCAGTGGAAGTAGTTGGCACACTGCGCCCGGCTCGCTTTGTTTCTCGCTCGAATGCCGCGTGCCTATCGCGGTGGTGCCTTTCGTGCAGTACGTCGCCGCATTGGCCATCACCCAATGTTTTCCACGAGGCGTCACTCACATCAAGTGGCCGAACGACGTGTTGTGCCGGGAGCACAAGAAGATGGCGGGCGTTCTGTGCGAGGGCAGTGTGTGTGGGGACGTGGCCACGGTGGTGGTGGGCGTGGGAGTGAATGTCGACGCGGTTGGTGACGTGGCGAACGCAACATCATAGAATCGCATCGGATGTGGCATGGAGCGTGACGAGGTGCTGGCGAACTATCTGAACAACTTCGAGATGCTGGTGGATCGTTTGCGGGCGAACGGATTCGAGGCGGTGCGCTACGCGTATCTGGATCGCTGGCTGCACTCGGGGCAGCGCGTCTACCTGGAGGATGAGGGCGTGACTGGCACCATCGCCGGCATCGCGAGTTCCGGCTCCGTGCTCGTCACCAGGACCGATGGGTCGATGCGCGAGCTGCCGCCCGACGTCACCTCACTCGACCTGAACGCTGGGGTGTTGCGCAGGAAAATGAGGAGGACGCCTGTAATGCAGTCGTAGCCACTGTAAGGGGCCCTGAATTTTTTTGTGTTTCAGTCATCCCTACCAAACGCACACACCACACCTACACCCCCCCGCGTCGAGATGACGGACAAGAAGGCTGTTGGTTTCCTGAGTCGCCCCATCACGAACAAGAACAATGTCCCCGAGATGATCGAGAAGATTGCCGCCGCGAAGCGCGCCGGCGCCTTCACCTTCCAGGCGGGGCGCGCCGACAAAGCCGTCAACATAGCGATGGGCCTTGGCGTCGCGTTCCTACTCGTTACTACCGGCAGTGGCGTGCATCAGCTCGCCAACGGTTATGGCAAGAAGGAAGGATTCTAAATGCGCGCGCGTCGATTATTCGTTCGTCGAGTAAACGGTCTTTGATTTTTGTACCCCGTGTCTGCGTCGCGACCGACAAAAGCGATCCTAGCGCCTCCCGAAAATCGTAATTCAGTGCGACTCCTTGCTTGCGATTCGTGTTCTTTTCGCTCATTTCGTTTATGATGTGCGCGCGCATGCGATTCGTTGACCGCGAATCTGCCCTTTTTCTTGCGCTTTTTCGTCCAACCCATTGTGGCTGATGCACGCTGCGCGCTTGTTTTTAGTTTGCATCATCGTTAATTGTTGGTGCTAGTCAGCGTATATGTATGGGCGGTAGTTCGTGCGTGTCGAAGAAAATGAGATATTGGCCTGTGGGCCTGTCGATATGAAATGCGCAAAATCGGAACGATTCAGGAAGGTTCTCACCCAGTGCCTCACAGCGTCATGGTAACAATTGAGCGTGCTCTTACTCGTGCGATACACAGCAGTTTCTAAATTGGACGGCACAAGAATTCGACTCGACAGTCACCAATGCGTTTCGACTCGGTTGTCTGTAAAATCCAGCACAGGTACTGTACACCATTTTACTGAACAAGCGGGAGATAATTCACACGAGTACGTACTAGACGACGGAATAGGGCGCGGCTAGTTTAGAGAGCGATGTGGCACACCGCGGTGTAGCAATCAGTTTCGAACATTGTACTGCTAAACAGTGTCACGAGGTGCTACGAATGTTGGCGACGATTCGATGGTTGACGACTGCAATGAAATCGGGCTATTGCAGACGCCGTTTGCAGCCTTGGTGTTTTCCGCGTGAGGTCACCCGCTTTGTCGCAATCTGCCCAGAACGTGGGCGAGTTCGCGCCGCGCCTCGTCGAGTCCTGCGGAGCGCGCCGCGATACCTGCCTCGCGCACGATTTCCAGCGGGGGTCGCGCTCCCGCGTCGACTAGCGCGGACAGGGCGCTAGCGGCGAGCGCTGCGGCGTCGCCATCCCCTGCGACTGACGTAGTTCGTGCACAGGTGACCACGTGTGCGGTGAGTGAGAGATAGGGTGGTGGGAGAGCTAGAATGGCAGGAAGGGCGTGTTCGATGGCGTCGGGACGTGTGGTGAAGAGTGTAGCGAGCCGGTCGGCATGATGTGGCGGACCGAGTGCGCCGTAGGCGCAAAGTGCACGAAAGGCGTGTGGTAGATTGGCGTCGAGGAGCAGCCCGCCGAGACGCGACACACGCCGCGCCAGGCGCACATCAGGCGTAGATGTCGCGAGCAAACTGGCACAGGCACATTCTAGAGTGTTGGACGCATTGCGTAGCGCGGTGTCTTCGATGGGGGCGGCGTTGGCGACATAAAGTTCGACATCGCAAGTTGCCGTATCGACGGCGATACACAGGCGCGCTACGTCGTCTTCTTGGTTGGACATTTTGTCGATTGCGAATAGTGCGGTGGTGAGGATATGATATTGGGGAAATGCTGATTGGTCGCCGTGAACTTGCACGTGGCTATGGTACGCTGACAGTACGAAAATAAGCCACGAATCAATGCAACCTGCCGAGGCGCATTATTTCGGCCCGACGGCGCGTGTCACGCTTCTCACGTCTCGAACTCCTGCGTGACACTCCGCCCCATTTCCATTCGTAATCGTTGTGTGATCTTCTATATGGGATCGGTCAGCTTCCCCGCTCCTAATATAAGTGCCACCTCGTCCGCCGCCGACTTCACGCACGCACGCTTTACCACCCTCACCCCGTAGCTTTTGCACCGCACCATCGTCAGCACCACCAACATCACCTTCACCTCTCCCACTCTTCATCATGCCTGGCATTCTTGGCACCAACACTAACGACCCCATCGTTGTGGCGTACACCTGCTCCGAGAAGAAGGTCAAGTTCTTCCGCGAGATTAGGAAAGCTGCCGACAACATCAAGGGCCTCCGCTTCGTGCACGTCGATGAGCTAAAGGGAGAAACCTATCACGCATTATTGCACAAGCGCACCGATGATCTTGTCGCGGCGCTTAATGGGTGCGAGGTTGCCGCGAATCGCCTCCGCAACCTTCGCTCACTTTTACTGGACCATGTGGTCGCTGTGGATAATATGAGTGGTGTCCACACGTTGATCGATCGCCCGAGTATGGCACGCTCCATTGAGAAGGCCCTAGAACGTACACCCGCACTTGCTGGACGCTTTCGTAATTTACAATGGGATTTGGTACCTCTGGATTCTCGAGCTCCCGCTAAGTTGGCCAAGTTCCAGTATCCCGTCATCATGAAACGTCGTTTGGCTTGTGGGTCGGCCGAATCTCATCACATGGCCGTATGTCACAACCTCGACCAAGCCATCACTACCGCATTCGAAATGGGTAGTCCCAGCGATGAAATTAATAGCGCAGTTTTTGTACAAGAATATGTACGAAACCACGGTGGAATACTATTCAAGTTGTATAGCATTGGTGAACGCGTTGAGATTCAAGCACGACGGTCACTGAGCAGTGAAGAAGCTGAATCAACTTTCTTTGATTCTTCCGTGTTGAGTAAGACTGGCGTGGCACTCGAAGCCGACCGTGTTGACGCCGCTGGTGTGAAATCATTACCTAGAGAGTTGGCAAGAAAAGTGGCGGATATGGTAAGACAAGAATTGGACTTGTCATTGTTTGGTGTCGATGTGATATTCGATGTTGAAAATGGTCAGTATTGTATTTGTGATGTGAACTATTTTCCCGGATACAAGGGCGTCAAGGATGCGAACACTTCGATATTGCAGCTCGCCATGGAGAAAGTTCGCGAACGTCGACGTTTGTTAAACGGAGCAAGAATTCGAAGCGCACCTACCTGGAGCAGAGGTGGTGCAAACGGGACGATGGGCCAGCAACAGTGTGCCGCAGCATCATCAGCATATTCTGTTGACAAGTCGCATCCCAATGCATACTAACAGTGAAAGTGATGAGACAGTGGCTAAGAGTAATAACACAAGAGCAGGAACAAGAATGGCATAGCACAACCAACACACAAACACTCAAGAAGAACGTGTAATTGTACGAATAATTTACTACCTTGATGGGTAATGAGTAGGTGACTTGTTTGTTTAAGTTTTACATACTCAATTATCTAAGCGTCCCGCCCACAAAACAAAGATTCGTTTTGAGAAAATATTGCTCACGCACACACTACACTCGAGAGCATTATCTAAATTAGTGCTACACACTTGAGAGCTTATCGTACCAATAAAGTTTCGTTGCAGTTTCAGTTTGAGGTTGAAGAGTTGTTGTTAAATGGTGTACCCTGGAATGACCATAGATCAGGTTTTGGGTAGTGTTTTGCAGAGATGACGTCGTGCTGGACCCCTTTAGTTCAGCGGTCCACCACAGCAGCCATAAGCTCAAAGCAGGCAAATTCGAATGGCGGTTGTTGGTCGTTGGCTGTAGCTCGTCTAGATGATTGGTTGTTTGATGTTGCAGCGAAATGCTAAACGCGGCTCGAAACTGGATTTGTTACATAGACTTTTTCAATTTTCAAGGTTGCGTGTCTCCACCCTGCATAACAACAAAGTGAACGGCTGCTGTAAGGCGTTACCCAACCGTCACGTTTCCCCGACGACTGTACCGATTCTGTACCGTACTGTACGACACAGAACTGTACAGTACAGTATCTAGCGCACTCGTCGAATGCAGGGGGTACTGTACAGTTTGGAACTATCCCCTCTACATGTGTGTGCGGAGGTGGCCATTTCTGCAAGCAGCTGCTTTTGCTTACTTAATGCCAAGTTGTGGTGCTGTGAATTTAACTTATGTGAACCGAAAGGTGTTGGCCGAGGGTTTGTGTCTAAGTGTGTGTGTGTGTGCGTGCGTGCGTAGACGCGTGCATGTCAATACAGTATGTGAGACCGTAGTTGATGATGTGGTTGATGGTGGTGATGTTGTTGCTTGGTTCAAAACAGACCCGTTGAAGAAGGATAACAGAGTGCGGATTTTTGAATGGGTGGCGTGGTCGTGTCATTTCTTGCATCCGCTCTCGAGCGTGTTGTCACCGTCGGGTTGTGGCACACACCACCTAAGATCCCCGTGTGATCTCTCGTTGTCTGTAGTGTTTTGATTGCGCTCACACTCAGGTTCGGGGGGTGGGTCCATGTGCCACAGTTCAACTTTCACTTCTAATCTGGTGTGCGCACCCAGCTAAACTTTACCTGCCCAATGACTGTACCATTTCTTTATCATATAACTTCTATTATTATTTATGAATGTTCCCTACGGATCTGTGGTATTCGTGGAGCTATTTGTGATCGATTGATCGATCGATCGTTCGATCGCTTGTCGAAAAAAAACTATCACAGAACTTGAACAGCTATAAGATTAGTCTTATACGGTAGAATAACAACAACAACAACGAGTGGGTCCTTTCAACTTGTTGTTACCGGTGTTAACTCTATGAAGACACTCAGAAATTCCACCAATCCAACAGTACAGTGGTTCAGAGTGTTTTCTACTGTTGACATCATCACCATCGCTATCGATCGCCCCGTACAAAACACTCGACTGCACTGTACTGCACTGTACTGTTCACTGTACGCATTTCGTGCACACGCCTCACTTTTATTCTCATCCTCTGCTTCTGTTGGAGATTAACCCTTGTCAACGAATCTTTCCCTTCGTTTGTTCAATGCTCACGCATGCAGCACCCCTTACTTTGATACCCCTGGCTCTACCGTGTCGGTAACTGTACTGTGGTACAGTATTTGCCAATCTCATCTTGTGTTGGCGCTAAACACACCTCCGCCGTAGCGTACCACTGTACTGTACCGTACTGTAGTTTATTTCTGATATTTTTCACTCCGTTGCACCCAACTTGTTCCTGAAATCTCGCACTATTTTCGTTGGTATTACCGCCACCACCGATCTATGGTTGACGTGTCTACTTCAATACTTATCCTCTTTATGCTTTTTTTCTTCATTCTCGGTTTTACTCGTTAACTCTTCTGCACTCATCTGTAGGCTTTATACCCTACCGTAGATGCGCTTATTTATTTCCTCTGCGTACCGTAGACAACAAATTTCCTCGCAACATCTTCTTTTTTGTGCCATCATTGCAAGTTTGGTGCAGGCACTGTTGAAGACCGCAGTTCAATCTCAATTCAACATCTGATTGATTTATTTTTACTTATGCCAATTTCCAACTTGTGTTGGAATTTTTCTTGTTTCTTTAGAATCATAAAAACTTCTGTGTAACATCGAATCGTACTTCTCATATTATTCAATCCAGCTCACCAATGTATATGCAAACGCCTTGATTAACCTTTCTTGATGTCTGTTTTGAGCACCTGCTGTGTCTCTTCGCTCTACAGTGTAGTACAGTACTACACGTACAGTACAGTACAGTACCGTACAGAGTTTTCTTGGGACTTTGCCCGCTCTGTCGTACAGTACTGTGTAACTGTCGATTGGAAAGCTATTTACTCGTAGAAAGAACAACTACAGTACAGTAACAGTCTATTGAATTAGGTAATCTATTTCTGATTTTCGCATTAAAATTCTAAGTATAGTGATCGTACGGTTAACTGTCGGTTTTGTCATACTGTAAAAAGCTAATGTACAGAATTAGACAACTGTAAGAAAAAAATCTAATTCCTTTCAAAATCATGTGAGTCGTTTAACGACACCTTAATTGTACGAAACAGTCAACCTCAATTTTAGTACGTACAGTACACCGTACTGTGCAGTAATGTAAATGGCTATCGGTGACACTGACAAAGCCATACGAACCCTTCTACAGTAACACTCCATTCTTTCCCTCAAATTCATCGGATGATGTCGAAACAGCCAATAAAAACGTGGAGAGGCTCAAAAAATACTGCGAAGAAATTCGATGTCGGGATTTCCACTTTCTGTTAAAAAGCCTTAAAGTTTCAGCCGAAGACGCTAATAAATTTCTGCTATTCGCGAATAGGGCTCCAATCACTACGAACCAGACATTCTTGGGAATACCTGATCTCACCTTTTTTTCTTTTGTAACAACTAATATACCAAGTTAGAAAGTAGGGTTCTGGAGCTCCTTGAAGCCACTATGGTACAAATAATGCAAAAAAGCGAGGCTTCCGAAGCAATGGGAATGAAACGAGAATACAAAGCAAAATAAAAGCTTGCCGGATGATAACGTACGAACACGTGTTGCAGGACGAAACGAATCCTATTGCCCATCTCCATGCGTTCTTCTTTTATACCTTTATTCGAAGTTCAAAATTCGTCTTTCAAACTCGAAAGACTTCATCTAGGTTTGCAGAGGGATTTTACTTTAGTTTTTCTTCTTCGTTAATAGAAAAATTGTTGACGAATCATTATTGAAACCATGCTATTTCTTCAAATGATCTCTCACAATGATCAATGATCGACATAACTGAAATCGTAGTGACTCTTTGTGTATTGAATGCTCGACGGTTAAAGGAGTGCGTTTTGTTAACGTAAGGTTATGAACTTGAATTTAAAATCAAACTCAATGCACAAATGATTTTTCAAACCAGCAAAGCTTGCACGCCTCCTTTCTTATCTAAGTTACTAATTCTATTCCATATTTCTTCCTTAAAGCTTTTGCTTTACAAAAAACAAGTATTTATCATGCGCAATCTATCAACCCCGATTCTGGGCAAGCAACAGTCGAGTGAAAGAGCAGTCCTAAATTACCCAAGACAACTTGAAGTTATTGTACGGATTCGAAATATTATTTAATAACGTGTGAAGCAGAATTTGTAACTAAACTATATAGGATACATTCATTAAATTCCAGTGAAAATTTACATATGGCCTGATATGTTACATCGAGATACCTGCTTCCATCAAGAATCTATTTTAAGATGAAAGTATTCCGTGTTACAACACTCAGAGTATACGTAACTATATTGGTTACGGGTACTGTAGTAGTAGGGACGCCATCAAATGGATCAAAGACTACTAAGCTAATTTGGTGAACAGCTGCATAGTCTGTACAATACAGGATTCTGAGCCGTTCAGGAACCATCGAAATAGTCTCCATGGCCTTAAGAACAGTCCTACGGCATCGATGAAACCATTTAGCCACAGGCTTAGGTCATCTCTTCTTCTTTAAATATAACCTGAATTGCTGTTGCATTCAGATAGAACCATAAACAAACGATCTCGATAGTAGAATTCAGTACAACCTTCCACTGAATCAACAGGCTTCGTATTGGAAGAAATCGAACTTATTTTCAGCTCTTAGACACCGCGCCCGTTGCAGTCCCTTCGGGTGCATGGCTAGGATGATTTTCCTTTCTCCGTTTCCTCGTTCGTTGTGGTATAGCGCAGACCGCTCTATCTTCAGTAGATTTCTTTGGAATCGATTATCGCTCCAAATCGAATCACTGAAAAGATCAATCCAATCTCGTAGTCTCATCGGGTGAAGGTCCGACCAAAAAATTCCTGAAAGTCATGTATCTTCCTGTGACCAGCTATCCAATTTATAGTTAACAAGTGTTTGATCAATCTCTTTCTGCGCTCGATGAATCGTAGAGGTATAGTTACCGCAGTCCGTGGTACCAAAATATACAAAATTAGATCAGTAGTCTATGATCCATTTGATAGCATGCATACTCATCATGTACTTAATTATTTATTTAAAGAGCATTTTTCCATGATTCTACACTTTTATGTTTGAGTTCAAGCTTGTGCCCACTCTTAAATTAATTCGTAAACTTTTACACAGAATGATTTCCTATTCAAATCATACTTTCGCAACAATTTTCGATTTCGTAAACAATTTTCGATTTCGTAAACAATTTTGTGATCTTTGAAATTCCTTTTTCTACAAGTAATGTGCATGACAACCAGATTTCATCGCGATAATTTATACTTAAATCCTTTCTACTGCGAAAAGTGGTTCAGTACGGTATTTCATTTTGAATATGAATAAGCAGAAGACTCTTTCATTAATAAAGAGATAACTCATTTCTTTTTATGTCCGAAATCCAGATGTCTGCTGAAAAGCAGTTGTAAAAGCAATAGGATTAATCATCAATATGATTAGCGACCAAGATGTTTGAGGTCTCCGGCGGGAAAGTTCTAGTTAGGATCGCTGCTAATATTGTCTCCATTTCTCAGTTCAACAAGATTTTTTCAGTTCCATTATCTGAATTCTTCAAAACTGCAATGGGTGTGGTTTGCCTTATAATGAAATCTCTGGCAATTTGAAGTATTCTTGAATTTAAGATTCACTCATCTAGCTTATAATTTTGCAATGAAAGAGGCAAATAAGAAAATTATACAATTCTAGAAAGCCCGTCTAAACTGTACCGTAGGTTAGGACGAATCAGTTTAGTAAGTGTAGTGCCACGAAATTTTATATCCCACCGGTGGGTTACTTTGGGCAATGGACGAAAACAAGCTAGCACTCCGCATCGCACAGATGTACATCAAGTAATTTACCGTCCTGAGTGCACTGCAGCCCCAATGGGGGAAGATTGGCTTTAGGAAATAGCCTTGTACTTTAATTTTAGTAAAGTACTAGTTCTGTTATTTTAGTTAGTGTATTATTTTTGTACGGATTACCATAAGTAGTTCGGGGACTCCTGAGAGTAAACCAAGGAGTGTTTCGCCCCAAACCAGCCCGCTTGCGATGTTCAGTTGTTGTCTGTCGCTAGTGGTGCTACGTTTGTTGCTCCTCGCGACGGGTTCAGGAGACCCCGTGTACGTCCCCTTACCGGATCCGCCCTCAGAAAGGTTACTGAAGTGCCCGATACCTCCGGGGTGGTCCTGTTACGTCGTTGACGACCCATACTTACCCCTTTTCTTCTCTCTCTATCCACAATAGGGCAAACATCCCTCTCTAGGGCGGTTCTCTCGTTGTGGTAAGAAGTTCTACAGTCGCCTCTTCCCCCTTTGTGGTGTCCGCTACCTTTCTCCATCGGGTGGCCCTCGTCTGGCTGGGTTTGGTGGTGGTGTTTGTTTTGCCTCCTGGGAGGATTGCACGACATATTTGGTCTCACCATCTAGAAGTGGCCTAATAACGCTCACAGGTGGGTGCGAGAGGAATTAGGTTCACGACTTTCTTCCTACTCCCTCTACGTCCCAGGTGGAGCTACTACTCTATCCTCAGGTGAGGACGCCCAGGTGGGCCGACAAGACGTACAGGTGGACGCAGATTATTTTCTCTACAACACCTCCGGTGAGGATCCGGAATATAAGCTCAGTTGAGCACTCCATCACAAGTCGTAAATCCCGTGGGTTAGACATCCAATCAACATCAGCATCACGCATTCCCAGTTGGGGCGCGATACCACAGATCCCAAAAGGGATAACTATTGCCGTCACGACACGACGATTCTTGGGCGTGCAACACATTACCGGATGGCGGGAAACGTTGAGGACAGTCAACATCCTCCGGGCCCATCCGTTATGTCACATGCCCACCCGCTAGCGGGACGCGTTCTCAAAGATCTATCCCAATGGTGGGCGACGGCCGCACAGAGTCTGAGCAATTGGCTGGCGTTGTAAACCAGGCTCAGCAGCTCGGCGTGGAGTCCCCTGCCTCCGCCGCCAAAAATTCCTGCCCCTCGGGGTTGAGAAGTGGCAGGAGTGGCACCTCCGACAATGCTGGTCAGAAGAAACCATCGCGCCAGCGGGCGCGCCGTGGTGCCAAACAGAAGCCACACAGCACAGCAACCCCCGTGGGGCGAAAGTTCGACAGAACCCGCAGTCGGAACTGATAGCCACTATCTGCCAAGACGCGTACGCCCGTCTTCAGGGGGAGCAGCAGTCCGCTAACAGGAGGTTGATGAAGACCGTGGCCCAGCTGCAGGCAAGAACGGAAGCTCTGCAGCTGTACAGAACCCACGAGCGGTAGAGGTCGCACCTGATGGGCAGCGCTAGTATGCTGGAGCAACAGAACCCGCCGGCGGGAGCGACAACACCAGACCAAGCACCTCTGGCGCATGACCACCCAGCGGGGAACCTCATGATGCATCTAATGCGCTCCTGCGTCTACGCCGCTCGTCCCCACGTCGGCGCAGTAGCAACCGTGGCCACTGTCGTCACCGACGCGAAAGGTACGACACCTATTCGGAGGATGACAGCGACTTATCCGCTGGGGCGGAGTCGATCGATTCTGAACAGTCCGCGCGCCCACTCAGAGGGGGAGTGTTCGCCAGTCCAAGATACTGCAGCCTACGAACATGTTCGAAACCCTCCTTACCTACCGCCGGTACCGTCTCCGCCTGGGAGAAGTGCCAGATGTGAAGGACAAGATGTCTACCACCCGGAAGAACACGGCGTATCTTCGCTACCATATGAAGTTTTCCTTCTCCGGAGAGGACCCCATTCTGGTACTGGAATTTCTCGCCACCATGGCGGAGCAGCTTGACAACCTTCTCATGAGCGAAGGCGAGGCCTACGCCACCCTTCCCAACTTCCTTGAAGGAACAGCGCGGGACCACTTTATCGCGTGCCAACGCATTGGCTCCTCGTCCGCCAGCGGGGTACACGACTGGCCAACTGCAGTGCAGTGCCTCCTGGAGACGTAAACCAAAAACGAGGCGATTAACGAGCTCTCCTCTGACTTTCGGGCCCTCAAACAGCGCCGTCGGAGGATGAAATCGCATTTCATACACGCTTTGTCACAGGCCATGCGAGAGCCGGGTTCTACATGAAGGAACGCTTTCTTGTCACCTCCTTCATCGAAGCTCTGGACGCTCCGCTCCACCCTAGTATGCGCGCTTATCGCGACGGTAACCCGCAGGTGGGGATGGTAATGGTCTTCCGCTGCGCAAAGACGGAGGTAGAGACCGTCCGCGCCGCCTTTGGCAGACTCGGGCGCACCAGCATTGCGGGGCCCGACTACCCCGCACGCTCCCCACCGAGACATGCCGGGCGCCGCTAAGTGAACGTGGTCACCCCAGAGAGGGAGTGGGATGCAGAGGGGATCGAGTCCGACTTATGCGTCGAGCTGCCGCCGACGAAGGGGATTCGTGGCACACAGAGGGAATTCCTGGCCATATACAATCGCAGGGGACAGCCTCGGTCGAGCGTAGTTCCCCCTGTCTCGCCGGGCACCTTCCCTACAAGAACCCGGGATGGATAACCCCGCGGCCGCGCAGCATCCTCCAGAGAGGCCGGCCTCGGGCCCCTACTTTCCCCGGGGGAGCATGACGTGGTGTGCTGGCGATGTTAAACGGTCGGCGACCACTTCGCGAACGCCTGCTCTGTAGACCTCCGCGAACGAGTGGACTGGGTGTTGCCCAATTTCGAAGGCCTTACAGCCGAGCAGATGGTCCGAGTACCCTGAGAGATATATGTCACTCTCAAAGGATACCTCACTGAGGGAGTGAAGGAGACCACCGGTGGTATTTAGAACCCCTTCGCTCGTGCCGTCCAGCCTGTGGATAGCCTCCACACCCCGAGGGAACGCTCTGTATCGTTCTATGGAAAAGAATGAGGAGGCACCCTCCCCCAGCCACACCCCAAGGGGAATTCTCGTGCCAGGAAACCTGGCTCCCCCAGCGTTACTAGAAGCCCCTCACCAACGCTACAAGTCATCATCCCGAAGGAGGGTTGCGAGCAAGAGTTCGTCCTCACACGGGAGAACTACCGCGTCGACGCGGCAGTAGGCCTCACAAATGCTACTCCCGTCCCCAGGAGGGTTGTGCTTAATACAAGAGCGGGACCAAAATGTGTCGCTCGCAGTACTCTCTCACGTGAGCGGAACTCCAAGGTGCGACCGGCGCCCAACTATCGGTTACGTTTGTTGTCCAGGTTGTTCAATGCCGGGTGTCAGCTGACTTCCTTTTCTGCGAACGCCTGGAAGTCCGCCTTATCCTGGGTACCGACTTCACTAGTCGCAATGTACGGGGAATCATGTGCTTCGAAAACTACGTTGAGATGAAAGACGGAAGCCGCGCTCCCCTCAACGGGTCGACAAAAGTAGCAAACAAAATACCAGCCAATGAACTTCCACCACGAGTTGAATCAGCACCCTCCCGGTTGAAGGCCTGCACGGGACACACCTCGAGCCGCAATCCCAACAGTGGGTGACGGTAAAGATCTCGACACTAGGCGAGTCCTTTATTGAGCCACTCACCCCCTACAGGGCGCACCAATTCACCGCGGCGAACGGGGTAGTGGAGTGTCGAGCGAACGTGTCGTTCTCTATCCTCGTCACTAACCTATCCCGCCCGCGGGTGCACCTACAGAAGGGTCGAATCATCTCGAACCTCCGCAATATAGCCACAAAAGGTGAAATCGAGCGCCTAGCTCTGAGCTCCACGCCCGACAACGCATCCCTAAGGGGAAGTAAACAAGATGCGCCTAGACCCAGCATCGCGGACGTAGATATATGTCATCTCCCCGAAGAGCTGCACGACAAGGCTCCAGCCATCCTATTGAAGCACTCCCACATGTGAGATGGGAAGCTGGGAACAATAAATGCGATCGAGCACGCACTCGAATTGCAACCGGTAACCAAACCGGTCCACCAACCCCCCTATAGGGCAGGCCACCGCCATCGGGACTTCGCGGATAAGGAAATCAAACGCATGGTGAAGGATGGCGTGATACGCCCCTCCAACTCCGATTGGGCCTCGCCCGTAGTTCTCGCCCAAAAAGGGGGATGGTTCTCTGCGATTTTGTGTAGACTATCAGCATTTAAGCGCGGTCACCAAATGCGACTCCAACCCCCTCCCACGGATGGACGACTGCATCGACGCCTTGGATGATGCACGGTACTTTACCACGCTCGACTCGAATGGCGGGTACTGACAACTCCCCATGAGGAAAGAAGACGCTGAGAAGACAGCTTTCGTCACAAAAAGGGGGCTATTTGAGTACTTGAGGATGCCGTTCCGCCTGCGCAACGCACCCTCGAGTTTCCAACGCGCTCTGGACATCATACTCGCGGAACACAGCTGGGAAACTTGCCTCATCTATATCGGCGGCGTCATTATCTTCTTGAAGACAGCCAAACAGCACCTCCAAAATGTGTATGAGATCCTCTCTGTCCTCCACAAAGCGGGAGTTTCACTCAAGCTCAAGAAGTGCTTGTTCTTTACGAACTCCGTGCTCTACCTCGGGCACATCGTTCTCCCCGGCACCTTAGGGGTCGCCGACTCCATACGAGGTGTCTCAAAGAAGCGAAGCCACCCCACACACCCACCGAGCTGCGTTCGTTCCTCGGGTTCGTCAATGTGAACAGACGCTTCATACGCTCCTACACAGAGAAGGCTCGGCCGCTATATCAACTCCTGCGAGGAAACCCGAAGACGTGTCCCCCTTTGGTTGACGAAGAAGTCGCCGCGTTCAAAGCATTGGTCGAAGCGGTCACCTCGCCACCGGTGCTTGCCATCTCCACGAGGGGACTTCGTTTCTATATCGACACGGATGCCAGCTGTTATCAGGTCGGCTGCGCGTTTTTTCAAACGCGAACCGACGGAAAACGCTCCCCATTTGGTTTTGGTCACGTAAGATGATTCCTGCGGAGATGAATTACTCTGTCAGTGAGCAGGAATACCTAGCGGTGATACCTAGAAATGAGAGCATTTCGCCTATCCCGCTCACGGAGCAGCGCGGGACGAGCGACCTTGGAAGACAGGTGAGAAAGAGATGCGCGCGCTAACAAGAGAATGAGCACAACGGCCAAAGATACACGTAGAACCGGGCAGGTCGATGCATTTAATATGTTGGCTCAAATTGCTGTCAGCTCTCTGTAAAGGAGCATCAAGTGACTTTATTGTTCTGAATGGATCTCGCGAATATCACAAACTACAGGCTTTGAGCTAACTGTTGACATAAAGTGTGCATTAATTGGCAGTACCAGACACTTAGAGGATGGCCAATGGTTCTAACTCAGGCCAAAGCGGAAAGGAGAATCATCTCCTCGCGATATCTCTTGGTACCAATCCGAGGACGGAACATCCACCACGGAGAACAATCCATGGCAACGAGGGAATCAAACCCGGAACTTCGACAACCTGTATCCCGCTAAGCCCTTTTGAAAGCCGCCCTATTAGGCCACGCGCTTCTGGTCTGACGATCCGTGGCAGATCGCATACGTTAAGAGCGTGCCACATAGCTGCGTCAACAAAATTAACGGCGGTGAAAAATGTTGTGCGTCTAAGCCAGCATTAGAATTTGTAGCTCCTTGAAAGAGCTCGCAGATGGAGGCACGCCTTAGTCGACGGGAAAAAAAGTACCCGCTGAGTTTTATCACTACAGAAGGAAAGCGTACCATGTTGAGTTTAGGGATAGAGAGGCAGCTGGCAGCCAGTTTATGAATAAGATGAGAAGACTCTGACAAACTGGAACTTTTAAGCAATTGAATTTTACGCATTTAATTGAATATTAAATCTTATTAGATTTCTAATGAAAGCGAGATGAACGTAATGCCCAACTCGCAATGGAAAGAAGTTATAGGACAATACCATGAGACTGAATTACACCGGCGAAATTGGTAGAGGATTGTACATGTCTTCTGTATCCTGAATAAGGCACTGGTAAATCGAGCATAGAATGTGCTGTTAGTAATAGTGTTGCATGCATGATTGGCATCACGAATCGAACGGCTGCTAGCAGAGGAATTTTTCGTTTTCAGATTGAGTTAAAGTGAATCTGGGAACTTGTTTGCGAATGTGAAGAACTATTTCCGTCATTTCGCTAACTGGCACTGGATTTCATTGAAATTATACCATTGTTTAGCGTCCTGAGAATTTTTCATTGATGCTTGTCCTTTGACTTACGAAGCATTGCGTCGATTAATCGAGATTTGTATCAATAGGCAGATCTAAGGTTGTCTGATAGTCACAGCGTGTTAGCAAGCCAATCTTGTTCTGATGTACTATGTACAGTATGCAGGATTGAATCTCGCGATAATATCCTTGCACAAGATTCAAGATTAAAATGGATTCAAGAATTTGTGATTACTACCCTGCATGAACGCAACTGGATTCCGCATCCAAAGTGAGGAATATGGAGGTTAATTATTGTTCATTAATCATCCTTTGATCTCTGCCCATGTTCGATAGGCCAGTAGAAATTTGCGCTTACAAACTCGTAACTCTGCATAAGTTCTCTGTAGCAGCTAATATGGGCGTGCATTCTAATTCCGAAGCAAGTTTTCTTGATGCAGACCGAAATAAACGATCAAGCCACCTGATTTCTCGTGCAATACTGTAACAAACATTGTACGTATTTCGTTTCATAATAAACGCCGTTCGCGACCCTGTGGATTCTAGAGACGGCGTCTCGAATGACAAGGGTGACCTTTTCTATAGCCCGATTACAGGCCATCAGCGCAGAAGATAAAGGATAGAGGAAGTCTAAAATAGGTTCCGGTCGGCATCTTGACTCACTTAGCCTACCTCGTTCTCCGATCGCGTACTGTTGTTCCATTGACTACCGAATTATTTCGCATACCAGAAATTGTGCAGATGAATTTCCACCTAGGGATCGGACTGTATTATGGATGAAATCCTTTTGAATTTCAGTATCTATGTCTGAAAATGCATTGCATAGTAATTGTATCGCGTTCCGTTGCTGCGGTTGATACAGGTTCAATTCTTCAGTGCTTCATCCTTGGAATCAAGGCTGAAATACTCCCAGTAACCCCTTCATTGTTCCAGT
>JAAUYH010142373.1_pt1 | contig 18698 bp, 11 predicted proteins | sample 7278061 | NCBI WGS metagenome assembly JAAUYH01 (sample SAMN14350203, study PRJNA611818) | marine sediment metagenome | isolation source: surface marine sediment (0.6m) | place: French Polynesia: Moorea | collected 2018-08 | reverse complement strand
GCGCGGAAGAGATCGCGCGCCGTGTCGGCGAGCGCACCAATACCTTGGTTGCGCCGACAATTCCCGTGGGCATGGCGCTGCACCATATGGCCTTTCCCGGCACCATCAGTCTGCAGCCCGCGACGATGATGGCGCTTTTGCGCGATTGGGTGAGCTCGCTCTACACCCATGGTTTTCGCGATTTCGTCTTTATCAACGGCCACGGCGGCAACAGTGCCACCGCCGAGTCGGCCTTTAGCGCCATGCGCGAGGAGATGGCCGACGCCCGCCTGGTGTGGATGAGTTGGTTCATGGGCCGCTCAGTGCTCGCGTGTGCGCGGGAGCTGTTTGGCGATCGCGAGGGCGGTCATGCCACGCCGAGCGAGATATCGGTGACCATGGCCGCGTATCCCGAAGAGATTCACGTCGTCGACGGCCCCTTCGATGTCGGCCGCAGGCGCGGCATGGGCATTCCCGGCAGCAAACAATTTCGCGAGATCTATCCCGATGGGCGTATGGGCTCGGATCCATCCTTGGCTCGACCTGAGCACGGCCATCGTCTCATCGCTGAGGCCGTGAACTGGATCGGCGAGCGCGTCGAGCGCATGCGCCAAGAGCGGTAGCGTTGGCGGCCCGCATCCGGCTGTACGCCGAAGTCGCGGTACAATTGCCCGTCTACGGCACGTTCCACTACGAAGTGCCTGTGCGTTTGGCCGGGCTCCGCGACGCAGACGGCGGTGGACCCATTGGTGTCGATGCCGATGAAGCCGGCGCGGCCAGTGCGCGGCAGATCGGCATTGGTTCCTGGGTACTCGTTCCCTTTGGCAGTCGCGGCGTCACTGGCGTGGTAGTCGCGCTCCATCACACGGTACCCGAGGGGCTGAGCGAGGTGCGCGCCATTGATGCGCTACTCGACGCCGACGTCCACGACCGAGATATCGCCGACGATGGCGACACCGAAGGCGCGCGGTCTATCTCGGCAAGTGACCCCGCAAGCGTCCCCACCAGTGCCGACAGCGCCGCCGTGCCCGAGGCTCTCCTCAAGCTATGCCTGTGGGTGGCCGAGTACTATCACGCCCCACCGGGCGAAGTGCTGCGGGTGGCCCTGCCGGTCGGGGCCCAGATCACGGCCCAGCAAATGATCGCACTGACAAAGGCTGGCCGCGAAGCCCTCTTGGCCGGGGGCGCACTCGGTCGCGGTCTGCGCGATGTGCTGGGCGCATTGCACGGCGCCGACGGACCCTTGCCGCAGCGCGAGCTCTTACGCGGACGGCTGCGCATGGCCGATCTGGCGGCGGCCGTGGAGCGGGGATGGGCGCGCTTTTTGCGCGTCGCCGACAAGGCCCGGGTCAAGGCCCGCACAGAGCGCACAGCAGTCCTCGTCCGTCCGCTCGAGGACGGCGAGCGCGAGGCCCTACGCCGTGCGCCCAAGCAGCTGGCCGCTGTCGAGGCACTTGAGCGCGCCGGCGGGGCGGCGTCGGTGGCCGCATTGCGCACCACCGAACCGCGCATCGCCAGCCATTTGCGCGCCCTGGCCCAGGCCGGTCTGGTGCGCTTTGAGCAGCGCAAACTGGCGCCCACGGCCGCTGGTGGTGGCGCCAATGCCATGGAAATGACAACGGTGGCGCCGGCCACGCCGCCCACGCTCACCGAGGCCCAAGAACGCGCGGTGGCCGCCATTGAGCGCGGCCGGGTCTCGGGGGACTTTGCCGCATATCTCTTGCACGGCATCACTGGGAGCGGCAAGACCGAAGTCTACCTCCACGCCATTGCCAACGTGCTCAAAGACGGCGCCACCGCCATTGTCCTGGTGCCGGAAATTTCATTGACCCCCCAGCTGGCAGCGCGATTTCGCGCCCGTTTTGGCGAGCGCGTCGCGGTCTTGCACAGCGGCCTCAGTGACCGCGAGCGCTTCGATGAATGGCAGCGCTTGCGCATGGGCACGGCCCGCATCGCGCTGGGGGCGCGATCGGCAGTCTTCGCCCCCGTGCGCGACCTGGCCATGATCGTGGTCGATGAAGAACATGACAGCTCATTCAAGCAAGAAGAAGGCGTGCGCTACAACGCCCGCGACGTGGCCCTCGTGCGGGCCAAGCGGGCAAAAGGCGTGTGTATCTTGGGCTCGGCCACGCCTTCGCTCGAATCCTACTACGCCGCCGAGCGCGGCCGCTATGTCTTGCTCGAGTTGCCCAAACGGGCCACAGCGCGGCCACTGCCCGACGTTCGAGTAATCGATCTGCGCGCCTATCCGCCCCAGGGGGACGCCATGCTGACCGTGCCATTGGTGAGCGCCATCGACGATACCCTCAAGCGGGGAGAGCAGGTGATTCTCTTCCTCAATCGCCGCGGATTCGACACCTTCCTCCTATGCCGCGCATGTGGCAACGCCATGAACTGTCCCCAATGCTCGGTGTCACTCACCTATCATCGCCAAGCCGACCGGCTCCTATGCCACTACTGCGGCTATCGCTGCCGCGTTCCCGAGGCCTGTCCCACCTGCAAGCGCATGGGCAAGATTCTGCGCCGGGGATTGGGCACCGAAAAAGTCGCCGCGGCGGTGGGCGAGCGCTTTCGCCAAGCCCGGATCGCGCGTCTCGATCGAGATGTGGTGAGCGGTGCCCGGATCGCGGGCGTACTCGGTCAGATGGCACAGGGGCAAATCGATATTTTGGTCGGGACCCAGATGGTGACCAAGGGCCACGATTTCCCCGGTGTGACCTTGGTCGGCGTTCTCTGTGCCGACGTGGGCCTGTCGCTGCCCGATTTCCGCGCTTCCGAGCGCACGTTCCAATTGCTCACCCAAGTTTCCGGTCGCGCCGGTCGCGGTGAGCGCCCAGGTCAGGTGATCGTGCAGACCTATCGGCCCGCAGTGCCAGCGGTGGCGGCAGCATCCACACACGATTACGCGAATTTTTATAACGACACCTGCCGCGAGCGCATGGAATTCCATTACCCGCCGTACGGTCACTTGGTGGCGGTGCGCATCGACGGGGTCGATGCCGCGCAAGTGGCCGCCAGCGCGCGGGCGTTGGCGGCGGAGGCCGGTCCGCTGACGGCCCGCCTGGGCGTGGATATCCTGGGCCCGACCGAGGCGCCTCTGGTGCGTCTCAAGGGACGTACGCGGTGGCATATGTGGCTGCGGGCGCCGACGCGAAAACCGCTCAGGCAGGTGCTATACCACCTGGCTCAGATCGTCGACGCGAGCAAAACCCTGCGGGTCTCCAAGGGTATGAGCGGGCCAGGGCAGCGCAAACTGCCGGGCGATGTTCGGGTCTCCATTGATGTCGATCCAGTGTCGGCTCTGTGAGAGCAACGCTGGCGCGTGGGTGGCCGTTGAGCAATGCGGCCTAGTAGAATGTGTCTTTGCCATTGCTTATTCCGGTGGCCTGTATAAAGTACTAGGAGCCGGTGAGTGGCCGCGCTAGAATGTTTCATGTCGAGATGCTATACAGCGTTATATCGCGCGAGCCCTGAGTTTTTTGCAATCACTGTCCCGAGACGGCGCGTGTTTTTTCGCCGGGCTGATTAGCGGTTTCCCGCATCCGTTATAGTAAATTGAAACCTCTCTAGACGCATTCGTGCGCTCCGCCGATCTCCCATGTCTCAGATCGCTGCCCGTATCGCTGTTGTTGCCAATCCCGGTGATGGCGACCAAATTGTGACGTCGCTCGCCAAGGCGGGATTTACCGATATTCATCGGGGAGATGGTGGGGATGAAACCCTCACGTTGGTGTGCGAGATCCAACCCGACATCGTCATCGCATGCGCAGACCTCGACCGTGGGGATGTCTTAGCGCTGATCTCGGCAATCCGTGCCGAACCGATCGGCAAGCGGGTTCGCATCGTGCTGATCGGGGGTACCGATGGCCCGGTCCGCAATGCCCTGGATGCCGCCGATGCCGATATCGATCAGTTTTTGGCACAACCCCTGTCGTCGCGCGCGCTGATGTTTTCCATCCAGCGCTGCCTGGAGTCGAAGGGGCAGCCGCCCGCGAGTGCGGCATCGACCAGTGATGTCGCGCTCAGGCCCCGCGCCGATGGCATGATGGGCGCCGTCGAAGATGAGGGCAGCATGGAGTTTGATCTCGTCGACGCCGTGCCCGCAGCGAGCCAAATAGAAGTGGCGGAAGCGGCCCCTGTGGCGCAGCCTGCGACTGTGGCAAGTGTGGCCCCGGCGAGAGCCCCATCATGGCGTGAGCCCACCCTCATTCTCGATCCGGCACGCGGCGATGGTTTCGGTAGCGATGCCGGCGGCGATACCGGAGATGAAGGCGGTAGCGATGCCGGTGGCATGGTCGGGTCGGACTTCGGCATTGTGCCTCATTTTGACAGCGACTTTGTCGGCGACATTAATCCCCATGTGAGTCTCCACGACGACGACGACGACGTGACACCGTTGCCCGAACCGGTGCCGCTTTTGTACAGCGATGGCGATGATGGTGACGGCGGCGACGGAGAGGTCGGCAGAATTGACGCTGAATTCCAATTGCAGATCGACGATGATCTGGGCGAAGAGTTGATGGCAGATCTGGCTGATGCCAGCGATCTCGACAGCGAGCTCACAGATTTGGCCGATTTGGCAGACTTGTCTGCCGGGGCCGGCGATGGCGCCCGCAAGACCCCGGCTGCCGTGGGCTTCGACGAGGGCGATAGCGGGGCCTTTGCCCGTGAGCTACGGCGCAAGATGTCGGCGATGGCCGAGCGATGGTTTCCCAAAGATTCCCATACCGGTGCCGGGAATCCGGCCGACCACGTCGCCGGCCTGTACGGCGCGCAGCATGAGCAAAGCGAGCCGGGCGACATTGGCGAGGTGCCTTTGCCGCCAGCACAAGGCACAGTATCGGTGCCGCCCGGTACCAGCTTGGTGCCACCGGCCAAATCCGAGCGCGCAGAGGAGCCGCGGGCCCGGTCGAGGACGGCGAGAATCGCCACCGTTTCTGCTGCCGCGCCCTCACCGAGGTCTTCCTCCGGCGCGTCGCCGGGCACCCCGTCCGGCACATCATCCATCGGGCTGCCGCCGCCGCGCCCTGTCGTCGACAATCCGGCCGCGGCCTATGTCGGGGCTCATACTGGGGTTCCAGCTCAGGGCAGAGACGCAGAGGGGGAGCTCATCGACAGCGGCGAGCTCGTCTACGGCAAGAGCGATGTTGCCACCTTGGTTGCGCGCATGTACCGAGAGCGCTTTACCGGCAAAATCGAATGCACGCGCCCGGCCCCGCCATCTGCCGATATCCGCAAACGGCTGGTCTTTGATGGCGGACGCCTGGTCTTTGCCAGCTCCAATCTAGAGGAAGATCGCCTGGGCCCCATGTTGGTGCGCGAGGGCAAAATCGCTGCGGTACCGACAGACGTGCAGCTCATGGCGGGCAGTGGCCGTAGCAGGCGCAATACCGCCGCCCCCCTGCGTGCGGCGACCCATCGCGGGCCCACGCCGCACCACACTGACGGCGAGCGGGAGGACACCCGACTGGGCGAGCGATTGGTCGAGCTGGGCTATCTCAAGCGTCGCGAATTGACACCGGCCGTTCGCGACCACCTCGAAGACGTGGTGTATTCGCTATTTTCCTGGGATAGTGGGGCCTACGCCATCTCTCGCGGTCGCTTCGCCATCGGCGAGCGCATTCGTATCTCTCGTCATCCCGTCGCCATCGTGCTGGAGGGAATCCGGCGCAAGTACAATGGCCGCGTTCTCATGAGCCTCGTCGGCCCTACATCCACCGTTATGCGCATCACTGACGAGACCGAATTCAAAGCGGTGATGAGTGTGGCCGATCTATCGCCGGCAGAGCGCAAGGTACTGGCCCGTTTCAACGGCCGGCGCAGCCTGGCAGAGATCGGCGAGAAGTCAAATTTGGGTCGTCTGGCGGTATATCAATTGGCCTACAGCCTCATGGCGCTGGCGGCGGCGACGCCCCTACGTCCTGCGACTTTCTCCCGACACCCACAAGGCGACAGCGCCGGCATCGCCCGGGCGTCGGCCACAGCGGCCCGCGGCGCTGGAGGCAACGGCGAGGTCGGCAATATCGATTCAGATACCGGTCGAGACCCGGATCTCAATATTGATCGCCAGCGCATTGCCGCCAAGATGGCGCAGGTGGCGGAAGCCGATTACTTCACGCTGTTGGGCGTGCGTCGCGATGCCAGCGCATTCGAGATCCGCCGCGCCTACGAGAGTGCACGCCGCAACTACGCCCCAGAGGTCTTTGCCGCGCCACTGCGGCGCGAATTTGCCGCAGCGTTGTACGAGATTGCCACGGTCTTAGACGAGGCTTATCGTATATTGAGTGACGATGGTATCCGGCATTCGTACATCCATAATTTGTACACGCCGTCAGCCTGATATGCTATTTTGATACCATGCCAGCAAGGCGAGTCACCTGCGACACGCATATGCGCGCGGCATATGCTACTTGTCCCTCGTGCCATATCGACTTGTGCGATAAGTGTATCGAGCATACTTGGACCGGCAATGGGTTCAGCGATCTCTGCCCCCAATGCCGCGGGCCCATAGAGACCAGCCGCCGAGGCGGACCGCGTATTGCCGTCGAACCGGGCGCACACGGATTCTTGGCCCAGCTCGGCGACATAGCCACATATCCGTTTCATCCCTCGGTGCTCCTCACGCTGCTGGGGCTGAGCGTCCTGATTTGGGCCATCGGTTGGATTGGCCATATTGGCGCCATGTTCGCGTTTGCCGCCACGGCGTCCATGTACTTTCACATCATCAATCGCACCTCGCGCGGCGAGGAATACCTCGATCCCCCGGATTTTCGCAATTTTTCCGAGGATCTGCTGCGGCCGGTCATGTGGTACATCGTGAGCTATGTGCCGCTCTTGGCTGCGCTGGCATTGGCGTCCTACGTGCTATATGACGCGGTAGAGTTCGGGGCCATTGCCAGCGGCGAGCTCGGTCCCTCAGCCCTTCTCGAGGCCGGTATAACGCCGTTTGCCCTGGCGCTATTGGGGTTTTTGCTACTGCCTCTGGTCACCGCAATTGCCGCCATGGATCGCTCGGTGCTGGCCATGCTCAGTCCCCTGCGCTGGGTTTATCTCGGGCGCCTTATCGGCAGCACGTTTGTCGTGGCGGCCGGTGCCTATTACACGGTGTCGCTGGTCGAGCTCGTGGTGTTTCAGATGTGGATGGCGCCGGGCCTGGCCTCATTGCCCATACCGTTTTTGATCCCCATCCTCATTCACCTGATTGGCGCCATCTTCATGGCATGGCAGGCGCGCATCATCGGCGGCATGTGCCGGCCGTACTTTGACGTTTGGTGACGTTTGGTGACGTCTGGTGATATCTGGCGATGTTTGCCTAAAAGAAGTACGTAATCCCCATGCTGCCGAGGGACTGTCCGCCAACAAACACATCCTGGCCGGTCTCGTCGTCATCGAAAATAAAGCTCACGCCAATGACGCTGCTCAGGGCCACGTTACTCGCCAAGAATAGGCGAATCTTGACCCCGCCTTGCAGGTGAATGTCGGTATCGTCATCACCATCGTCGGCGATGCCGAGACCGCCGCCCACGGATAGATCGGCCGAATCACTGGCGTGCATCACGTACCAAAACTGGCCGCCGATACCGAATTGATCGCTAAAGCCAGAGGTGAGGCCCAGGATGCCGTCGACGTAGAAGGTTGCGGCATCGTAGGTAAAGGACACCCCAGAGAGGGTGGTTGGCAAACCGGTATCTCCCGGACCGGTGAGCATTGCTTGAGCGCCAATTCCGATGCCCTCGGCATGCAGAGGGCGGGGGGCCAAGAACATGAGCAAAGCTGCCGCAGCAGCCAGAAAGCCGATGAAATAGGTAGGTTTGGACGTAGTCATCGCACAGGTCTCCTTAAAATGAGACGCGGACTATACACGGAGCGGGCGCCAACTCATTAGAGCTGGGCCAAAAAGGCGCTCAAGCGCGCACGCGTTTGGATAGCTCGATGCGAACGTTGTCTCGCTGGTCCAAGTCGAGCACCAAGCGCGCGCGTCCGCGCGGCGATAGTCCATCGAGTAGACGGGTTTGCCCGCGTCGAAATAGGCGTTCGGCCTCATCGTCGGCGATGTGGACGCCGCTGTGGACAAAGGCCACGGTGAAGCGGCAGCCCTGGCGCCAGCGAGAACACCCCCACGCGCGGCGACCGGCAATGATGTAGCCCTGGCGACACGACGGACAGCGCGGCGGCCGAGGACCTGAGGAAGCGCCCGGCGAAGCGTCCGGCGCAGCCTCGGTCTGGGCGGAGGCTGGACCCTCTAATCGAGCATGTCGGGTACTGGTGCCAGCACTGGTGCCAGTTGCCCTTTGGCCATCAAAGGCGAAGCTGATCTTGCCCTCATTGTCGAGGACCAGGGCGGCCGAGAAGCGCTTGCCGCGTTTGGAGCGAAACCCCTTGAGGGTTTGCGAGCGGCGACGGCTGAGCAGCACCCGAACCAGAGACGGCGAAATCTTGCGCTTGGCCACGGTCTTAAAGATGACGAATGAGCAGGCTTTCCCGGTTTGGCATTGATAGACCTTCCACCCCTCGGTAACCGGAGTGCCGCACACTGGGCACGACCCCAGCACGGCCGCGGCATCGGCCGCGCCATTTGCCACGGCATTTGCCGCGCCGCCGCCGGACCCAGCCTGGGCAAGCGCGGTATCGGGCAGCGGCGCCTGGCGGATTTGCTCGACGACATTTCGCGTGAATGCGCAGATATCGGCCATGAATTGCCTGCGCGAGGCCCGGCCCTCGGCAATGTAGCTCAGTTTCTGCTCCCAGGAGGCAGTGAGTTCGGCCGAGAGTAAGTCCTCGACTGGGATGGCCATAATCAGTGCCCGACCGCTGGACGTGGGATGGAGCTCGGTTTTGCCGCGCTCGATATAGCCGCGTCTGAGCAGGGTCTCAATGATGGCGGCGCGGGTGGCCGGGGTGCCCAGGCCGCAGCCCTTGAGCGCTTGGCGCAGCGCCGCATCGTCGAGCTGCTTGCCAGCATGCTCCATGGCCGATAGCAGCGTCGCCTCGCTGTAGCGTTTGGGCGGCTGAGTCTTGCCCTCGCGCACGCGCGCGGCTTCCGTGTGGACGGCCTGCCCATCGGCGATCAGGGGTAGGGTGGGATCTAATTCATCGCCTTTGCCCTTTGCCGGCGATTTGGCCTTGGCCGGGGGCTCGGCGACTTGCCAACCGGGACTGACACACACCCGACCTCGGCTGATAAAGCAATGATGGCCAACCCGCGTCTCAATTTGCGTGCGCTCAAACACGGCGTCGGGGAAAAAGCTGGCGATGAAGCGGCGGGCGATGAGGTCGTAGATGCGGGCCTCATCCCCGCTGAGCTTGGCAATGGCGGCGGCCTTGGCCGTCGTGGGAATGATGGCGTGATGGTCGCCGACTTTGCCGTCGTCGATGATGCGGCGATTGGCCCTGAGGCGATCGCCGGCCCGTTCGGCATTGGCGAGGGCGGTGTCCGCGATCTCTCGATAGGGCGGAAGGCCGAGCGAGCGCAACACCCCGGGCAACTCATGGGCCATATCGCTGGTGAGGTGGCGAGAGTCGGTGCGGGGATACGTGATCAGTTTGTGGCGCTCGTACAGAGCTTGCGCGGCCTTGAGGGTTCGCTCGGCCGACATGCGGAAGCGGCGGTTGGCGGTTTTTTGCAGGTCGGTGAGATCGAATAAAAGCGGCGGCCTTTGCTGTTCGCGTTTGCGCTCGCTGCGTTCGACGCGGCCGGGCTGGCCCTGGACGGCGCGCGCGATCTCTTCGGCTTCCTCACGACTGGGCAGGCGCGTGCGCAGTTCTTCGGCGTGATCGCGGTTCCTCGCCTGGCTCGCCTGGCCCGCCTGGCCCGCCTGGCCCGCCTGGCCCGCCTGGCCGTCCGGCAGGGGATCGCGCCCTTTTGCCTTCACGTTCTTGTCGCGATGCCACAAACCGACGTAGCGCTGCTCGCCGCTGCCGCTGTTATGGAGCAAGAACGTGGCTCGTACCTGCCAAAAAGGCTCACTGACAAACTCTTCGATGGCGCGCTCCCGGCGCACGATCAGAGCCAGGGTCGGGGTTTGCACCCGGCCGACAGACATGAGCTGACCACGGCCGCGCCTGGTCCGTCCGGTGAGCGCTCGGGTTGCATTCATCCCCACCAGCCAGTCGGCCTCGGCGCGGCAGCGGGCGGCATCGCCGAGGGCATCAAAATCGGCGCTGGGGCGCAAGTGATCCATACCGCGGCGAATGGCGGCCGGGGTGAGCGACGAGATCCATAGCCGTCTGGTCGGCTTGCTACAGCCGCTCAGCTGATAGACGTAGCGGAAAATCAGCTCGCCTTCGCGACCGGCGTCGCAGGCATTGACAATCGAGCCCACCTCGGGGGCCGCCATCAGAGAACGCAGACGGGCCAAATGACCGCTGCCGCTGCGGCTGGGCCGGATCTGGAAGCGGTCGGGCAATATCGGTAAGAGTTCCGGCGACCAGCTCTTCCACTTGGCGTCGTATTCGTGAGGCTCGCACAACTCGGCGAGGTGACCGATGCACCAGCTCACCCACACATCGCTGCCGCGCAAATGGCCCTCGCGCTTGGTTTTCGCGCCCACGACCCGGGCGATATCGCGGGCCATCGACGGCTTTTCAGCAATGATCAAGGTAATCGCGGACATGGGCCGGCACGAAAGAGGATAGGCAGATGCCCGCGCGGGGCGGGTCTACGATTCGGTGGTGAAGACGCCGCGCTCGCGCAAGATCTCGACCATGCGATCGACCGCGGCCTCCACCGATTCATCGGGGGTCTTGATGTGAATTTCGGGGGAGACGGGCGCCTCGTAGGGCGAGGAAATACCGGTGAAGTCGGGGATCTCGCCGCGGCGAGCGCGGGCGTAGAGATTTTTGGGATCACGCTGCTCGCATACCTCAAGGGCGGTATCGACAAAGACCTCCAAAAATTCCCCCTCGGCAAAGCGCGCCCGCACCATGTCGCGATCTTGGCGAAAGGGCGAGATAAAGGCTGTGATGACGATCAAGCCCGCGTCCACAAATAGCTTGGCGATCTCGCCCACGCGGCGGATGTTCTCGACCCGATCTTCACTGCTGAAGCCCAAGTCGCGATTCACCCCATGGCGGACATTGTCGCCGTCGAGGCGATAGGTATGACGACCGAGCGTATACAGGCGGTGTTCTAATGCATTGGACAGCGTCGACTTACCACTGCCCGACAGCCCAGTAAACCACAGGGCCACCGGTTTCTGCTGCTTCTGCTGGGCCCGCTGCGGCTGCTGAATCGTACTTTGATTCCAGACCACGTTGGGGGAGGAGTGCTGTTCCTCGGAACTTCTGCGATGGTGAGTGCTCATGCGTATTCCGCTCGATAGTTGATGTTCTCTGATTGTCCTCTTGTCGTGGTGGCGACGTCAATGGCACTCGCGTTCTGTCAGGGGACGAAAACGGAGGCCGAAAGGGGGACAAAGCGAGGCGAAAGTGAGCCGAGCTCCCCGCGGCAGCCGTGCCGGTGGCCTCATCGGCGGGAATATCGGGGCGTGTGGTGCTGGTTGACAAGCCGAGAAACACGCTGTAAGCACTCTCGTCGGTCTACTATGCCACGCAAATCACGAGCAGGAACGCGGACTTGGCACAAGTTCTGGCATACGCATCGGCAGCCCTCGCCCCTTTGGATGGCCTTTGCCGCGCCCATGCGCAGATGCGATGTTTCCACCGCCGCCGGCATTCCTGCAGACACAAGTCGCCCAATCCACTGGAGGAATCGATGACATCGGCGCAGGGAGCCAGCGAAGTATCCCGATTTCAGGATCAGTTTCAGACACTCAAGGCCGAAGTCGGCAAGGTGCTCGTCGGCCAAGACGATATGGTGCACCGGCTACTTCTCGGCTTTTTAGCCGGGGGCCACGTCCTACTCGAAGGCGTGCCCGGTCTCGCCAAAACCCTGGTCGTGCGCACCCTGGCCGACGCCACCGAGGCCGAGTTTTCGCGTATCCAATTCACCCCCGATATGCTGCCGGGCGACGTCACCGGCACCCAGATTTTCAACCCCAAAGAAGCGGTGTACACGGTCAAGCGCGGACCCATCTTCGGCAACATCATCCTCGCCGACGAGATCAACCGCGCACCGGCCAAAGTGCAAGCGGCCCTGCTCGAAGCCATGCAAGAGCGTCAGATCACCATCGGCGACGAGACCTTTGTCCTCGACGAGCCCTTCTTGGTCCTGGCCACGCAAAATCCCATCGAGCAAGAGGGTACCTATCCCCTGCCAGAGGCCCAGCTCGACCGCTTCATGCTCAAAGTGCACGTCGGCTATCCCAGCAAAGACGAAGAGGTTCGCATTCTCGACCGCATGGCGGGAACCGGCGCCGAGCCCCGGGCCTCCAAGGTCATGTCGCTGAGCGATATCCTGGCCGCCCGCTCCGTGGCCAAGCAGGTCTTTGTCGACGACAAGGTCAAGCGCTACGTGGTCGATCTCGTTGCCGCCACTCGCGACCCCAAAGCCGCCGGCCTGGGCCAGTTGGAAAACCTCATCGAAAATGGCGCCTCGGTGCGGGCCTCGATCAACCTGGTCAAAGTGGCCAAAGCCCACGCTCTCCTCAGCGGGCGCGATTACGTGAGCCCCTACGACATCAAGTCGATCGCCCACGATGTCCTGCGCCATCGGGTCCTGGTCACCTACGAAGCAGAGGCCGAGAGCAAGACCTCAGACGACATCGTCGATACCATATTGGAGAACGTCGAGGTGCCGTAGCTGCGCTCAGCACCGACGAAGGCCGAGATTTGCCCGCTCAACAAACTCGAGGGTCCCACCGTGCTGCCGTCTGAGATCGTCCAACAAGTCAAACGCATTCAGTTCCACACCGGTCGCCAAGTGGCCGACGTATTGGCCGGCGCCTACCTCTCGGTGTTCAAAGGCCGGGGCATGGAGTTCGAAGAGGTGCGGCCGTACGTGCCCGGCGACGATGTCCGCACCATCGACTGGAATGTGACCGCGCGCTTTGGCGAACCCTACGTCAAGCGCTACGTGGAAGAGCGCGAGCTCACCGTGCTGCTCCTCGTCGACATCAGCGCGTCGCAAAACTTCGGCTCGGGTCAGCGCTCCAAGCGCGAAGCCGCGGTCGAGTTGTCAGCGCTCTTGGCATTTTCGGCCATCCAAAACGACGATAAGATCGGCCTATTGCTGTTTCATGGCCAGGCCGACGACTATATCCCGCCGCGCAAAGGGCAAAAGCACGCGCTCCTCGTGGTCCGGGAAGTGCTCGCCCGCGGGCGCGAGGGCGGCGAGCGGGTTTGGCATAGCTTGGCCGAACGCGTGCGGCGGCGATTTCGCGCGCTGCGCGGGGCCACGCAGGCCGAGGCCGATCGCGCCACCTCCATCGCCCAGGCGCTCGAGTTTTGCCGCCGGGTGTTGCCGCGCCGGGCGGTCCTCTTTTTGATCTCAGACTTTATCGATGAGGGCTACTTGCGCGCGCTGCGCAGTGCGGCGAAGCGCCACGACGTGGTCGCCGTCCTCATCACCGACGAGCGCGAATTGGCCTTTGATCGCGCGGGCCTCATCGCCCTCGAAGATGCCGAGAGCGGCCAGACCCGCTTGGTGGACACCTCTTCGCCGGCCTTTCGCACCCAGCTCGCCCACTTGGCACAGGCCCGCATCGACAAGCTACAGGGCGAGTTGCGGGCCTCCGGAGTCGACATGGTACAAGTAGATGCAACGCGGCCCGTCATCGAGCCGCTGCTAGCGTTTTTTCGCATGCGCGAGCGGAGGCTCAGGCGATGAGGAAGACGAATATGACAGCTCTATCGAATCGGCGGGCCCGGTACCTGTACATCATTGGGACGCTGTGGCTTGTATGCCTTATTGCCTGCGCCTCGCCGCCTGATGATCCCAGCAATGGGGCCAGCGACGAGGCCGCTTCGGCCGTGGGCAAAGGAGACGGCGACGCCGCCGACAATGCCATCACTCGCAGCACCCAGGTGGGCCCGGTGCGGGCCACGGTGTCGCTGGCGCCCGAGGCGCCCAAACTCGGCGACCCCTTGACCCTCACCCTCGAAGTCGTAAGCCCCGAGGGCGTGCAAGTGGAAATGCCGTCGTTTGGCGAGGCCCTGGGGCGATTCCAGATCGTCCACTTCGTGCCCCGCAGTCGGCGCCAGGGCCAAGACCGCACCGTCAGCCAAATCGATAGCCAAATCTACACTCTGCAGGCGCCGATGAGCGGTCGCCAGCGCATTCCGCCGCTGCGGGTCGCCTTTATCGACGAGCGGCCGGATCGCGCCGCGTCCGCGGGCGGCGCTCCTAGTAATGATACAGGCGGCAATGATGACGATCATGATAACGCCGACAGCGCCGGCACCAGCAGCGGTGCCGGCGCTGGCAGCTCCGCCGCAAATTCCGACAGCGACGACAGTTCCGGCGAACAGGAGCTCCTCACAGAAGAGTTGCCGATCCAAATCGAGTCGGTCCTGCCTTCAGGCGAGGTCGCGGCCGAACTGCGCCCGGTGCGCGGCGCCTTGCCACTGCCGAGCAGCGGCACCTGGATGCTCATCGCTGGCGCCGTGGCAGTGCTCATCTTTGCCGTCGCCGGCTTTATCGGCGTTCGCTCCTGGCGCCGGGCCGCACAAAGGCAGGCGCGCATGTCCGCCTACGACGCCGCGCACGCCCGCCTGACCGCCATTGAGGAGCGGGGACTGCCCGGCCCCGACGACGCCGATGCCTGGTACGTCGAGCTCTCGGCGGTCATTCGCCGCTATCTCGAAGACCGCTACGGCCTGCGTGCCCCCGAGCTCACCACCGAGGAATTTCTCCGCGAAGCCAGACTTTCCGGCCACATCTCCAGCCGCCATCGCGAGCTGCTGAGCAGCTTTTTGCAGCGCTGCGATCGAGTCAAATTCGCCCGCTACGCCCCCGAGGAGGCCGAATCGCGCGATGCTCTCGACGCCGCGTATACCTTCTTGCAAGAAACCAGACTCGTCCATAGCGACGGGGCCCCTGACGAGAAGGTAAACCAAACAGCAAACCAAACGGCGAACCAAACGGCAAATCAGACGGCAAATCAGACAGCGGACCAAACGGGCGCGCCGGCCCCGGCAAGCGCCGCCGAGCGTGCCGATCGGGTCGATCGGGCCGATCGGGCCGACGGCCAGAGCCGCGACGACGCTGCCACCCCGCCGGCACAAACGCCAGGTACATGAGAGGTGAGGAAGTAATGGGAATGCTGGCCAATATCGAGTTTCATCAGCCCTGGTTCCTCTTGCTGGGCATCCTGGCCCTGCCGGTGCTGTATTGGTCCCGGGCCTCCACCGGCCGGGTGCTCTTTTCCTCGCTGAGTCTGTTGCCGATGCAATACGCCAGCTGGCGCACTAGGCTGGCCTGGCTGCCCGACGTCGGCTTGGCCCTCAGTGTCGTGGCCCTCAGCGTGGCCATGGCGGGCCCCCGGCTCATGCGCGGCGAGGGCCAAATCAAGCGCGAGGGCATCGCCATCATGATGGTGGTTGATATTTCGAGCTCCATGCGGGCCTTGGATCTATCGGAAGACGACCGCGAGCGCACCCGTCTCGACGCGGTCAAAGACGTCTTTGCCAGTTTTGTCCGCGGCGACGGCGGCTCTTCTGATGCGGGAGAGGGGCTTGCCGGGCGCAGCAATGATTCCATTGGTCTGGTGAGCTTTGCCGGCTATGCCGACACCCGCTGCCCCCTCACCCTCAACCACGGCAGTCTGCTCAGCATCGCCGACGATCTGGAAATCGTCACCAGCCGCGCTGAAGACGGCACCGCCATCGGCGATGGCTTGGGCCTGGCGGTCGAGCGGCTGCGCGACGCCAAGGCCACCTCGCGGGTGGTGATTCTACTCACCGACGGGGTCAACAATGCCGGCGTGGAATCGCCCATGCAGGCGGCCGAACTGGCCCACAGCTTGGGCATCAAAGTCTACACCATTGGCGCCGGCACCAGCGGCATCGCCCGGGTACGCGAGCGCGACCCCTTTACCGGCGAGAGCGTGCTAGTGCCGACGCGGGTGCAGATCGACGAGGAGACCTTGGAGGCCATCGCCGAGCGCACCAACGGGCGTTACTTTCGCGCCACCGACGCCGAGGGCCTGCGCCAGGTGTATCAGCAGATCGACGCCCTGGAGCGGACCAAGGTCAGTGAGCGTCGATTGCGCGAATACGACGAGTACTATCGCCCGGTGCTCGCATTTGCCCTTATGCTCGCGGCCCTGGCCTGGTTGGGCCGCATGACCGCATTTCGGAGGCTGCCGTGTTAGCGTGGAGCGACCTGTCTTTTGTCCACACCTCGATGGTGCATCTGTTATGGCTGGCGCTGGCGCTGTCGGGCCTCATTTTATGGCTGGATCTGCGCAGTAGCGATGCCCTGGGCCGCTTTGTCTCGACCGTCATGCAGCGGCGTTTGACTCGGCGGCTATCGCGCCAGCAGCGGGTCGTGCGCGCCATCCTCATCGGCACCGGCTTCGCCTTTGGCGTATTGGCCCTAATGCGGCCACAGACCTTGGGGCGCACCGATCGTCTGAGTAGTGGCCGCATTGCCGCCGATATCATGATTGTCCTCGACGTGTCCCGGAGCATGTTGGCCGATGATGCGGCGCCCACGCGGCTGCAGCGGGCCAAGGCCGAGGTCGGCGACCTGGTCGGCAAATTGACTGGCCATCGCGTGGGTCTAGTGGCCTTTGCCGGTCGCGCGGCGGTCCTATGCCCCCTCACCGAGGACGAGGGGTTTTTCCGCATGATCTTGGCCGGCGTCGATACCCGCTCGGTGTCGCGCGGCGGCACCGACCTCGGTTTGGCAGTGCGCAAAGCCGCGGAGAGCTTTGACCCCGGGCCCGGAGCCAAACTCGTCTTGCTCATCACCGATGGCGAGGACCACGGCGGCTACGCCCGCGAGGCGGCCAAGGAGGCCCTGGAGGCCGGCGTGCGCGTGGTCTCGATCGGGTTTGGCAGCGAAGAGGGCAGCCAAATCACCCTGGTAGACCCCGACACCGGCGCTCGCTCGGTGCTCACCGATCGCGACGGCCAGCCAGTGCTCTCGCGCCTCGACGGGGCTCTACTTCGCGAAATGGCGCTCACGACCGAGGGGGCATACATTCCCGCGGGAGTGGCGGTGCTCGATCTAAAGTCCATTGTCGATGAGCACATCGAGCCGCTGGTGCGCGAGGCCGACACCACGCCGCTCGTGCGGCAAGTGCCCGAGGAGCATTATCCCTGGTTTGTCCTAGGGGCGCTCATCTGCCTCCTCCTGGCAGTGGCGGTGGGGGCTTCGCCGCCGCGAAGCCCCACATTTTGAGAGTCCGGAGCGCTTAGGTCTGAGAGGTTACAATGAGATATGCGCAAATGAACGTACGCCAGCGAACAGCGCAGACGGCCGCAATAGCGGTCGCCGTTTGCGCCGTGCTCTTGGCCTTTGGTTGCTCGCAGGCCGATAGCGGTGCACGCGGCATGTACAACGACGCCCTGGCCCACTACGGGCAACAGTCGTGGCAGGCGGCGGCCGATGGCTTTCTCGCCGCCCGCGATGCCGCCGGACAAGATAGCGAGCTCAGATTTCGCGCTGCCTTTAACCTCGGCGCCACCTATGCCAAACAGGCCGACGCCCACGGCGACGGCCAAGTTGCCACCGCTGACCCCCATGGCGGGGCCAAGAGTGGCGCAGGCGGTGCCAGCGGCACAGAGCAAGCCATCGCCAGCCTGCGCCAGAGCGCGGCCTGGTTTCGCGACGCCGTCCGTCTCGCTCCCAGTGAGGCCGAGGACCAGGATGCGCGCACGAATCTGGAGACCGTGCTGCGCCGCATTCAAGTCCTCGCCGACCAGCTGAACCAAGGGCAGAACAGCTTGCAGGCCCGGCTCCAGCGCGTCATCGAAGACCAGCGCGGGCTGCGCGATCAAATTCGCCAGCTCATGGACCAAGTGGCCGCCAGCGCCAGCGGTGCCGAGCCCCTCGGCTTTCAGCGCGAGTTTGACGCCCTGGCCACCGAAGAGCGCCGGCTCCTCGCCGACGTGGGCACATTGGTCGATCTGGCCGGCGAAGAATTGCAATTGCTGCAGGAAAAGGGCGAAGCCGCCAGCGAAGAAGAACAGGTGCGCGCGGCACAGCTCCAGGCCCTCGACCATTATCTGCAAGCGGCGCGGCGCGAACTTTCCGACGCGCGCCGGGCCCTGCGCCGGCTGCAGGGCGACCGTGCTCATTTGCGCGCCGACGCCGGTCTGGCGGTGCTCAAGCGCGCTCACGAACAGCTGATGGATCCGATCACCGTGCTGCGCGCCATCGCCCAGGATGAATCGGCGCTGCTCATGCACACCGGCGCGCTTGCCGCACTGCGCAGCGGCAAATTGCGCTTGGCGCCGAGCAGCCCGGCGACTGACCCGGGCGCCGAATCAGCGGCCGAATCAGCGCCCGAACCGGCCGCTGAGCCCGTGGCTCCGGCCTGGTTGACCAACGCGTCCCTCGAAGAGCGCCAGCGCGATGCCAGTGCGCGCACCCGTGAGCTCTTGACTCGCTTTCAGGCCGCGGTGGCCGCACGCGCCGATGAGGCCATGAGTGAGAGCGCCCCCGCGGACGCGCACGCCGATGCCGGCGCCGACCCCAAGCAGGCGCGCATGCTGGCGGCTGCGGCCGAGGCCGTGCCCCACTTGGAACAAGCCGTGAGCGCCATGGACGGCGCTGCCGGTGACATCGTCGGCAATCGCCTCAGCACCGCCGTCGAGCGGCAAAATGAGTCCCTGGTCGCCCTGGTGGCCGCGATCGAGCGCTTTGCCGATAT
>JAAUYH010258516.1_pt1 | contig 18699 bp, 27 predicted proteins | sample 7278061 | NCBI WGS metagenome assembly JAAUYH01 (sample SAMN14350203, study PRJNA611818) | marine sediment metagenome | isolation source: surface marine sediment (0.6m) | place: French Polynesia: Moorea | collected 2018-08 | reverse complement strand
CTGATAGCTCAGCAGCGCACTGAGGCCGATGTTCTGGAGTGCATCACCGGCCATGTCGCATCCTCGCCAGGGCCATGGAGGTCCTGAGTTCTTCTGTGGCTTTTTCCGCCCGGGTGTCCGAGGTCAAAATGCCTGCTGCGTTGCTGATGGTCGCCACGGCCTGCTGGAATCCGGGGTCGCGCAGCACGCCCAGCACCTTGCTGGCGTAGTCCGGGTCGGTGGCGTAGCCGGCCTGCTGCAGCGAATGGACGTATTCATCTTCGCTGCGGGCCTGGCGGGCGTCCTGGTAGCGCTTGCTGCCGGCGATCAGTTTCACGTAGTCCGCGATACTCTCGGCAGGGCTGGCGTAGCGACGGAAACTGGCGACCTCGGTCTTCTGCTGCCCATTGACCACTTCCCGGGTAGCCGCCTCGGTGGAGGGTCCGCGCCAGTGCCTGCCGGCCTTGATGCCAAACAGGTTATTGCTGTCGCCGCCGGGCATATGTTGACCCCAGCCCGATTCCAGCGCGGCCTGGGCAATCACCACCGGAACGGAAGGCGCGATTTTGGGTGCCAGCCTGCTGGCGATGGGCCAGAGTTTCTGCACGAAATCGAGCTTGGTGTCTGCAACCGCCTTGCCGGTTGGGTTCACCGGCGCCGCGTCGGTGGGCCGGAACCTCATCGACCCGGATGGCGCCATGGCCGACGCGGCCGTGGCAGGCCGGAACTTCAGAGGCCTGGCCGGTGAAGGCTGGGTGTCACTGGCGCCGCCGGAAAGCTGTCGCACCAGCATATCGGCGATGCCGATGGAACGCTGTTTGGCCATGGACGTGGCCATCTCCGCATCCTGCATGTCCTGGTAAGCCTGCATCTGGTTGCTGTCGAACAGGCCGCCCTTGGGGATGGTGTCCCGCATGGACTTGAGCATCATCCGGATAAACATGCCCTCGAACGCTTCTGCCGCCTGCCGCAGTGAATGACCCGCGGGCGCGCCGTCGGCGCGCACCAGCGGGTTAGGGGGCATTGCAACCTGGGAGGGCAGGGCAGCCATGGTCTCAGTGCACCGTTCCCGAGGCCAGGGTGGGTCCAAAGAAATCCCACTCCTGCCAGGTCGAAAACGCGGGCTGTTGATTGCCATGGGTCTCGGGCGGGGCGGTGGGGACCAGCACTTTGCGGCCGTCCTGGTCCTGCACCATGAAAAATTGTATGTAGTCCTTGTTACGCATGGGTCAGATCACTTTGAATCGGTCAGATCACTATGAATTCCGCCTTCAGGGCGCCAGCCTGTTTCAGCGCTTCCAGGATGGCCACAATGTCCCCTGGGGCGGCGCCGACCTGGTTGACGGCATCAACAATGTCGCTCAGGCGGGCGCCCGGCTCCATCAGGAACATGGTGCCGTCACCCTCGCTGATGGTGATTTCCGAACGCGGTTCCACCGCGGTGACGCCGTCGCTGAACGGGCCCGGCTGAACTACGCTGGGCGATTCCGTCACCGTGACGGTCAGGCCGCCGTGGGAAATGGCCGTGGGCAGAACCCGGACGTCACTGCCCACCACCACCGTTCCGGTGCGGGCGTTGACCACGACCCGGGCCGGCGGTGTGCCGGCCTGCATGCGCAGGTTCTCCAGTTGCGCCACGAACTGCACGCGTTGGGTCGGATCCTCGGGAGTCCTGACGGACACCGTGGCCGGATCCATGGCCACTGCGAAGTTGGGGCCAAAATGCTGGTTGATGGTGTTGGTCAACTCGGTGGCCGTGGTGAAATCAGCGGTGTGCAGGTGCAGCTTCAGCGGGCCGCCGGCCATGGCAGGCACTGCGCGTTCCACCGTCGCGCCGTTGGGTATGCGTCCGGCGCTGGGCACGTTGAAGGTAATTTTCGATCCGTCGGATCCCTGGGCGCCAAAGCCGCCCACCACCAGGCTGCCCTGGGCCACGGCATATACCTGGCCGTCGGCGCCCTTGAGCGGCGTCATCAGCAGCGAGCCACCGCGCAGACTGGTGGCATTGGCGATGGACGACACCGTGATGTCGATAGTCTGGCCGGGCTTGGCGTAGGGCGTCAGTTCGGCGTGCACCGCCACGGCGGCCACGTTTTTCAGCTGCAGCCGGGCGTCGGCGGGCAGGTTGACGCCCAGCTGGGTCAGCATGCTTTTCAGACTCTGGATAGTGAACGGCGCCTGGGTGGTCTGATCGCCGGTGCCGTCCAGGCCAACCACCAGGCCGTAACCCACCAGCTGGTTATTGCGGAACCCGCCGACCTGGGCCAGGTCCTTGATGCGCTGGTCAGCCAGGGCCTGGCAGAACATGAGCACCAGGCCGGCGGCAACGAGGATTCTCGATAGATTGATAAATGTCATGTCTCAATATCCTTGGCGACTCACAGCGGCGACAACAGGCTGCCGAAGAAACGGGTCAGCCATCCTTCGCGGTTGGCATCGGCCAGGGCGCCGGTGCCGCTGTAGGCGATCTGGGCGTTGGCGATCTTGGTCGAGCTGACGGTGTTGTCCGACTGCACGTCGGCGGCTCGGATATACCCGAAAATACTCAGGTACTCCCGGCCCTGGTTGATGGTGATCCACTTTTCACCCTGGATGGCCAGCAGGCCGGTGGGCAGCACGTCCACCACCACCACGGTGACGGAACCGGACAGCCGGTTGTTCTGGCTGCTGCTGCCGGACCCTTCAAATTCCTTGCTGGAGCCCATGGTGCTGCTGGAAATGTCCGTTCCGAACAAGGGGCCGGCATCTACGCCGAATCCCGTTTCCTTCTCGGAACTGGTGGTTGCCGATTTGCTGGCGTCGGTCCGTTCGCTGAGGATCACGGTCAAAACCTCGCCAATCCGGCGGGCGGTGACGTCCTCGAACAGGACCATTGAAGTGGCCGGTGAGTACACCGCGCCATCCTGGTAGGTGTTGTGCGGCACGTTGAGTGCCGGCGGTGCCGGCTGAGCCGGCGGTGTTTTTACGGGCCGCGGGCCGGCACAGGCGACCAGAGTCAGGAGCAGCAACAGGATAAGGACGTGTTTCATAATTACAGGTTCTGGTTGAGGAACTGCAGCATCTGGTCTGCGGTAGAAATGGCCCGGGAATTCATCTCGTAGGCGCGCTGGGTCTCGATCAGGTTGACCAGTTCTTCCACGGAGTTGACGTTGGAGGTTTCCAGGGAACCCTGCAGCAGGCTGCCGAGTCCGTTCTGGGCCGGGTTGCCGGTCTGGGGTGCACCGCTGGAGCCGGATTCCTGGTACAGGTTCTGGCCGATGGACTGGAGGCCCACGGGGTTGACGAAGTCTGCCAGCTGGATGGTGCCGACCTGGGTCGGTGCATCCTCTCCGGCGACCTTGACGGTGACGGTCCCGTCCGGGGCGATGGTGACCGACTCCGCACCCTGGGGCACGGTGATGGCCGGCTGGATCTGGTAACCCGCTGACGTCACCATCTGGCCGTCGGCATTGATCTGCAGGGTGCCGTCGCGGGTGTAGGCCTGGCCGCCGTCGGGCAGCAGGACCTGCAGGAAACCGCGGCCCTGGATGGCCACGTCAAGGGCGTTGCCGGTATTGACCACGTTGCCCTGGCTGAACAGTTTCTCGGTGGCGACAGTGCGCACGCCGGTGCCCACGGAAAGGCCGGAAGGCAATTGGGTGCTCTCCGACGACTGGGCGCCCACCTGGCGAACGTTCTGGTAGATCAGGTCTTCGAACACGGCCCGGGCTCGTTTGAAGCCCGTAGTGTTGACGTTTGCCAGGTTATTGGAAACCACCGCCAGGCGGGTCTGCTGGGCTTCAAGTCCGGTCTTGGCGACCCAAAGTGCGTGATTCATATCTCTCTCCTTAGCCGCGCAGCCTCAGCAGCCGGGCCGCGGCCTGATCGTTCTCTTCGGTGGTTCTCATCAAGCGGACGTGGGTTTCAAACTGCCGCTGCATCTCGATCATATTGACCATGGAACCGATGGAATTGACATTGCTGGTTTCCAGCGAGCCTGCCACCAGGGTCACGGACGCGTCCGGCACCGCCGGGCTGCCGTCCCGCAGCCGAATGGTGCCGTCCTCGGCCTTGTACAGGTTGGTCGGCTCCGGCTTGGCCATCAGGATCCGGTCCACCACGGCCAGTGGTCCCTCGGTCTGGCCGGGTGGCCGGATGCTGATGGTGCCGTCGGAGCCAATCTCCAGGGCGTCGAAGGCGGGCAGGGCGATGGGTCCGCTCTCACCCATGATGGAACGGCCGCTGACGTCGGTCAGCAGGCCGGCCGTATCAATTCTCAGGTTCCCTGCCCGGGACAGCGCTTCTGCGCCGTCCTGGGTCTGGATCACCATGAATCCCTCACCCTCGATGGCTACGTCGAGTTCGCGGCCGGTAGAGATGAGGGATCCCGGGGTCAGATCGGGAATGCGGGCCGTGCGCAGCTGGGCGTAGGCCCGGTCTTCGTGGCCGGGGCCATAAACCGGGAGACTCTTTGCCGCCATCAGGTCGGCCCTGAATCCCGTGGTCTGGCTGTTGGCCAGGTTGTGGGACTGTGCGCCGTGGTTGGCCAGGGCTTCCCGGGCTCCACTCATGGCGATGAAGAGTACGCGGTCCATTCAAATTCTCCCGTCAGCGCGACCCCTTACCGGATATTCAGCAGGGTCTGGTTGAGGGTATCGGCGGTGCTGATCACCTGGGCGTTGGCCTGGAAGTTGCGCTGGGCATTAATCAGGTTGACCAGTTGCTCCGACAGGTTCACGTTGGAGTTTTCCAGGCTGCCCGACTGGATCACGCCCAGCCCTGCACCGCCGGGCTCACCCAGGATGACCTGGCCGGAGCCGAAGGTTTCCACCCAGGAGGTATCGCCCACGGCGCGCAGGCCCTGGGGGTTGGGGAAGCGGGCCAGGGCCAGCTGCCCCAGGGGTTCCGATTCACCGTTGGTGAAGCGGGCGAACACGATGCCGGACTCGTCGATATCGACGTTGCTCAGCCGGCCGGCGGCAAATCCATCCTGGAAGATCGAGGTGACGGTGAAATCCGAGCCGTAGGCAGTACTGCCGGTCAGGTCAACACCGATATCCAGTGGGTCTGCCCCGTTGGTCGGTGTAAAGGTGCCGAAGTTCAGTGGCATGCCCGTGGTCAGGGCGCCGGTGGAGTCGAAGTTCAGCGTATTGACCGTGGTGGTCTGGGCGACGTCGCCGTCGATGACCATGCGGGAGTCGTAGGTCAGGTTGGCGGTCTGCCGGAAGTAGATCGTCGCCGAATGAGACACGCCCAGCGAGTCATACACGGTCAGCGACGATGCGTAGTCATAGGTGTTGGAGTCGGTGGGGTCGATGGCGCCAGGCCCCAGCGGGGTGCCAATTTCCGCTGCCAGGGTCAATCCCAGGCTGGCACTGGTGGTGGCCTGGGGCGGCCCGTCCGTGGCCAGCAGCCGGAGATCGGTGGTGCCGGCATTGTTGAAGGACGGCACGTCGGGGTCCACCACGTCGAATACCTGCAGGCGGGCGCCGGTGACCGAGGTCACGTAGCCGTCGCCGTCGACGCCGAAGGTACCGGCCCGGGTGTAGGCGCGTGATCCCTGGCTGTCGGCGACGGTGAAGAATCCCTGGCCGCTGATGGCCAGGTCCAGGGCATTACCGGTGAAGGAAATATTGCCCTGGCTGAATTGCTGCCGGACCGCGGCCAGGCGTACGCCGTCGCCCGGGTCGAGGCTGGAGATCACAAAACCGGCGGATGCCAGCAGATCGACAAATTCGCCCCTGGAGGTCTTGAAGCCGGTGGTGGAAGCGTTGGCGATGTTGTGCCCGGTGATGTCCAGGTCTGCGATCGCTGCATTGAGTCCGCTGAGTGCGATATTAAAAGCCATTGTGTGATCTCCTCGGGATTAGCCGATCTCTCTTATGTCATTCAGTGAAACCTGGCCCAGTCCGGCCAGGGTAACCAGGGTGTCGCCGCCGTAGCCGCCCAGCGCAACGCTCTCAACCCGGCTGCGAATCATGGGCTGCAGGGCATAGTTTTCGCCGGCCACAGTGGCCTGGATTTCGACGTTGTACCTGCCCGGCACCATGGGTTGGCCCAGGTCGTTGCGGCCGTCCCAGTTGAATTCCACCGGGCCGCCGGAGCGGGAACCCAGGTTCAGGGTGCGGATCAGGGCACCGCCCTGGTCGGTAATGCGCACGGTGACGTCACTGGCCGCATAAGGCATGTCCACGCGGCCCTCCAGGGTGCCTTCGTTTTCCAGGTACCCGGTGGAGCTGGGCACCAGCACCTCCCGATCAATCATGCCGGCGGCCATGAGCGCCTGGTTGGAACCCAGGGACGAGGCCAGCAGGTTGAAGGATTCCTGCAGCTCGGAGATGCCGTTGACGGTGCCAAACTGGGCCAGCTGGCTGAGGAACTCGGTACCGTCCTGGGGTTTGGTTGGGTCCTGGTTGCTCAGCTGGGCAATCATCAGGGTGAAAAAATCGTCCTGTTCCAGGTTGTTGGAACCGGTGTTTTCCTTTCGCGGCGGAGGGCCCAGCAGGGTTTGTAGGTCATTGACTCCGGTTAACATCAGTTGTCCTCCTGGCCTGGATTAGTCATGAACGCCGGCAGCGACGGACGTGAATTTTGCGCTCCTGCAAAAAGGCAAGCTAACGCGTTGAATCCAAAGGTTAATTTATGGTCAGTCAGCAGGTTCATGATTAATCCAGCCTAACGGCCCAGTTGCAGGGTCTGCATCATCAGTTCCTTGGTGGTGTTCATGACTTCCAGATTGTTCTGGTAGCTGCGCGAGGTCGAAATCATGTCTGCCATCTGCTCCACCACGTTGACGTTGGGTTTGTAGATGTAGCCGTCGTCATCCGACAGCGGGTGACCCGGTGAGTACTGCTTGATGGGCTCCGCGGTGCTCTCGATGATGTCGGTGACTTCAACCCGACGGGCGCCATTCAGCTCCGGGTCGGCGGTGGCCTGGAATACCGGCATCCGTGCCCGGAACACGTCTGCCGCAGAACCTGCTGCCACGTTGGCGTTGGCCATGTTGCTGGCAATGGTGTTCAGCCGGACGCTTTGAGCGTTCAGGGCGGACCCGGAAATTCGAAAGATGTTGAAATCGCTCATTGGTCACTCATCGCATTCTTGATGCCGTTCAGGCGGCGGTTGACGAACAGCAGTGACGCCTGGTAGCGCAGGGCGTTCTCGGCAAACTCGGCTTTCTCCAGGTGCGGGCTGACGGTGTTGCCGTCCAGGGAGGGGTGCAGGGGCACCCGGTACTGGACCGCCGCGGTGGCGGTGTCGCCGGGGGCTTCCAGATGGCGGGGATGGGTGCGCATCAGTTTCCCGGGCCCGCTACCGGCGTCTTCCATGGCGCGCTGGAAGCTGATGTCCCGCGCCTTGTAATTTGGCGTATCGGCATTGGCCAGGTTTTCGGCCAGCAGCTGGCTGCGCCTGGACCGAAACTCAAGTGCCTGGGCATGAATGCCGAAGATATTGTCGAGTGAGAAAGCCATGTGACGGTTTTCCAATTGTTCGAGCAGCTCCAAGCAAGGCACGTGCCAGGTTGGCCGTGTTCGTTCGGATTGGGGCGTGAACAGGCCGGGTCGCCCGGGCGGCATGATCACGTCTTCCGCCCGGCAAGAACTTGCCGGTCTCCGCTGGGCGAGCCTGAATTCCGTCGATAAAATTTCTGGACCAGCCGGAAGAAGTTTGCCGCTTTGCCGGGTGCGCCCCGCCGCATTGCCCGCCAAAAAAAATTTCGATACCGGGAATTCCCTGGGTTGGCACAAGAGTTGCTTGAAATATCAGCACTGTTGGAAAAACAGCGCAGAGGCGCCAGAAAGATGTCAGTCGTCAAGAATTCGTCAATAATCCGTCTAATCCCTGGATTCATATTATTGACGCTGTGCGCAGCGGTTTACGGGGCTGAGCCGGTGCAGGACCTGAGCGAAATTCAGCGGACCGCCGAGGCATACCTTATAAATACGGCCCAGCTCCACGCCGGCGCCGAAACCACGGTTTCGGTCAATGCGCCGGATCGTCGGCTGCGGCTGGCGCGCTGTGATCAGCCGCTGGAGGCGTTCATGCCGCCGGCCGCCCGTCACGTGGGCGCCACCAGTGTCGGCATTCGCTGTGCCGGCCCCCGAACCTGGACCATCTACCTGCAGGCCAAGGTCTCTTTGTGGCAGACCGTGGCCGTGACCAATCGCGCGCTGTCCCGGGGTGATCTGCTAAAGGCAGGCGATGTGCGCCTGCAGAAAACGGACGTCAGCTACCTGACCGGAGGCTATTTCGAAGGCAGCGAGGAACTGGTGGGCCAGTCCCTGCTGCGGCCGCTGGCGCCGGGCGTGGTTGTGACCCCGAATATGGTTCGACCCCCCATCGTGGTACGTCGCGGTGAGCCGGTAGTCCTGCTCAGCAGTGCCGGCAACCTGGAAGTACGAACCCGGGGTAGAGCGCTGGCCGATGGTGCCATGGGCCAGCGCATTGACGTGGAAAACAGCCGCAACAAGAAGCGGCTGCACGGCGTCGTGGCCGGCCGCGGCCTGGTCCGCATGGACGGCTGATGGAGAATCCGGTGGAATTTGTGCAAAAAGGCATTAAAGTTCGGCCTGGAACGGCCGATACACCTATTGTAAGCGTTTGTAACTAAGAAGCTGAGAGAGAATGACTAATCCGATCTCAAATACCATGAACGTCACCGAAGTCACTGAACGGGTTGACAAAAATGCCGCGGACACCAAGCGTCCGGAGCAGGCTCCCGTTGAGCGGCCGGCGGCCGACCAGGTCACACTGACCTCCGATGCACAACGTCTGGGACGTGTTCTCGAGGCCTCGCAATCCGAGCCCGAAGTGGACACGGCCAAGGTAGAGGCTCTGCGGGAGGCGATCCAGTCGGGTCGTTTTACCGTGGATTCCGGCCGCATCGCGGATGCACTGCTGGAAGTTGACTCCGCCATTCGCGATCAATGACCGCGACCGCTCCCAGACTGGAGGACCTGCGCAACCAGGTGGATGAACTGTTGCGCGTCCTGGACGAAGAGAATGCTGCCCTGGGTCAATCCGATCTAAGGCAGCTGGATCCCGTTCTGGTGCGCAAGCGGCTGCTGCTGGAGAACCTGGCTGCCTTTACCGCGGACCAGCTGGCGCAAGCCAAGGACGGTTCCCCGGAGTGGGATGACTTCACGGGCAAGCTGGATGAATGCCAGCATCGCAACCTGGTTAACGGCGCCACCATGTCGGAGATGATGCGGATGCGGCAGGGTGCGCTGCGCGTCCTTACCGGCCGTTCGGCCGTACCGGATGCCGGGCCCTACGGCAGTACGGGTCGCGTTGATCGCGACGGAGACAGCCGCGAACTGGGCAAGGCCTGACCTCGAATTTTCCTGGTAACGCTGCCGGCCCCCTGGGGGCCGGTTTGTTTTTGTGGGTGGATTCTGTGGAGAGACTGGCGGCGACAATGGCCGCCAGCGGGTGATTCAGACGCGGACGACGCTGCCGGTGAGGACGTAACCTTCGCCTCGAAAAGTCTTGATCAGCTTGGGTTCCTTTCCGTTGTCGCCCAGTTTCTTGCGCACACGACCGACCTGGACATCGATGCTGCGGTCAAACGGCATGGCGTCGTGGCCGCGGGTCATGTTCATCAGCTGGTCGCGAGAGAGAACCCGGTTTGGGTGTTCCACGAAAGCTTTCAACAGGCGGTACTCAGAGCCGGTCAGCGCCACCGGGGCACCGTCGGAACTGCGCAGCTCCCTGCGACCCAGATCCAGCACCCAGTCTTCGAACTGGAAAGCTTCCACGTCATCGGCCGGGGCGCTCTCTGGCGCGTGCTCGCTGCGCGAGCATCGGCGCAGCACGGTTTTTACCCGGGCCTCCAACTCGCGTACGCTGAACGGTTTGCACACGTAGTCATCAGCGCCAAGCTCAAGGCCCACGATCCGGTCGGTTTCGTGATCGTTTCCGGTCATCAGGATGACCGGGGTCTCGGAGCTTTCGCGAATGTGCCGGCACAGGCTCAACCCATCGATGCCCGGCATGTTGATGTCCAGGATGGCCAGGTCGATTCCGCCGCCTTCGAACACTTCCAGGGCGTGGGTGCCGTCTTCGACCGAGGTCACCTCGTAGCTCCGGATCTGGAAATGACGTTCTACAACTGATCTGACGCTTGGATCGTCTTCGGCCACCAGTAGATGGTAGTTGTTGTCCTTCATCGAATCTCTCTGTTAGCAGTTTGCGGCAACGTGCCCTTGACCTTCAGGGTTCCGGCCGAGGCCAGGACCCTGAAGAACTGTCGCTACCCGGCAGAGCCGGCAATCAGCAGAAACTGCCGCTCCGCAATTGGGATATCGGCTGTTTTTGAATCCGCTGAAGGGTTTTGGTGAAAATTGATGTCGGGTCGGGGGCAAACTGTGACAAAGGGCACGTTTCTGTAAACGGCCGCTGCTGGAAGGGGACGCTCCGAAGAATGTAAACAATCGCATAAAGTGGCCGACACAGCCGCCCCTGAATGACATAAATCGTTGATTTTTAGTAAACTTGAGGGCAACGCGGTCGATGACTAAAGCGACATGAAAAGAACCACCGTCACCCGTTGGACTGCGCTGATCTCAGCCGTGACCCTGCTTGCCTCGGCAGCAGGCGCCACCGATCTTCTCCGCACGGTCAACACAGCCAAAGACCAGGGGCTGGATCCCGGTGTGCTGACCAGTGAGCTGCTGGCAGCTGGACATGCGCCGGCACGGGTCGCCCATGCCGTGGCCGACGTGTGGCGTGACTGTGCCGCCAGCCAGGCCGCCGTGGCCGTGGCCGTGACCACGCGACCCGAGGCGGCTACCGATATCGTCTCGGCCGTCGGCACCGTAGACGGCTGCACCTGCGCCCAGGGTGGAGGCTGGTCGCGCACCCGGCTGGATGGCCGCATCCGGTTCGACGCGCCTCAGCGACCGGTGGGACTGGATGATGCCTGCAGCTGCCTGACCGCAGCGGTGGAAGCCGGAGTGGCCGCGGCGCCGCAGCTGGCCGACCGGATTGTCATGGCCAGCCTGGAGGCGCTGCAGCAGGATACGGAGACTCTGGATTCCGCCGGTCGCCGCGGCGATGCCGATGTGGAAGGCTGGACTCCCGAAGTCGCGCCGCAGCGGGCCCTGGGTTTCCGACGCAAGCCGGATGTCTGCCAGGGCGACCGTGATGACACCGACGGTTTCGAGCCGGCCGATGAGTGGCTGGTTTTCGAACCGGGTGCGTCTCCGGCCCAGGTTGAACAGGCCTGTGACACCGGCGAGCGTGGATTGATGATCACCGAGTTTGTGGCCGATCCGAATGGGGCCGGTTACGTCCAGATATTCAACGGGTCTGACCAGGCCATCGACCTCGCGGCCGGCGGGCACCGGCTGGGTGTGTCCTACGCCGGTCAGAGAAACCACAACGTTCTGCTGCCTCTGCGCGGCGTGGTGCAGCCCGGGGCCCAGTACCTGGTGGCGGCCAGGGGATATGCCGCCGCTGGCCAGGCGGATGAACTTGTTAATGTTCTGAATGTATCTCCCGGCGACGCCATCAGCCTTCACCGGCCGGCAGTGGAAGAAAACTGCCAGTGCACCGATGCCGTAGCCGGCGGCGCCCTGCGCGGTTCCACCGCCGGCATCGCCGGCCCGGCCGAAGGTAATGTAGCCCAGCACAAGATGACCCGACTGGCCGGCATCAACGAATTTGCCAATGGCGTGGTCATCGACGCGGTGGGCCAGGTGCAGCTGGACGATCAGCAGGTACCGCGCCTCACCAGCAGCCTGGGACGTCGTGATGGGCAATGTCTGCCTGATGCCTACGAGCTGGATGCCTTTTCAGCTGAAGGCTGGCAGCCGGTTCCGGACTGGAATGCTGACTGCGCCCTGCCGGAATCGGACCTGGTGATCAGTGGCTTCACCGTGGGTGCTGATGCCAGGGACGCCGTGTCGCTGCTGAACGGCTCTTCCCGAGACGTGGATCTCGGGCAGGGCGGGTACTTCCTGGAAATCTACCAGCCCGGCGCCCGTGCGCCCCAGCGCGAGATCGCACTGACCGGGCTGGTGGCGGCCGGCGAGACATTTTTGCTGGCCGACGAGAATGCCACGGAGCCTGTGCTCAATCAGGCCGACGTGACCCTGGATTCGCTCAGCCTGGGCGAGTCCTCCGCGGTGGTGTTGTCCCGGCGCCAGTTCGATCGGCGGCTGTTCTGCCGCGACCCCCTGGCGGCATTCCTGGAGGTGCCTGCAGCGCCGGTATTTTTCATTCAGAATGTGCCCATCGAAGGGCGTGATCCGGTGGGTGAGCCGCCCCGGGTCGATCCGGTAGCCAGCCCCAACTGATGCGCGTCGGCTTCGTAACTGAAGCCACAAAATTCCCCCGTCCGAGCGCCTCAAGCTCGTTACACAGTGTCACACATCCCGGGTTCCGGCCGTTTCCCGTCGGTCCGGTCGACTGCTTTGGCTTCTCTAAGATCCTGAAAATACTTGAGAAAAAATCCCTAAAACAGGATTTTTTCCCGGTGCCAGGTGCAACTGTGACAGGGGTCACAATCGTACGGTTCATTACGCAGGCGCTCGTCTCATTGCACATGTGAGACCCCGTGTTTCACCCCCCCATCAGACTGTTTAAGTACGCAATAGCCGCCTTACACGTCTCCCCCAACCTGTACCCATGCCTCGAGGGGCATCGGAAGCGAACAGGGTTACAGGAGACGACTCATGGCCAATGGAATCAGGGCAAACGGTTTCAGAATTCTCAAAGCAGCGGCAGGTCTGTGCAGCCTGTTTCTGGTTGCGTGCGCATCTACGCCCCATGGCAACATGATGATGTCCACGCTGGACGCGCCGGACCTGGAAACGGGTAAAGGTTGCGCCGCATTCGGTGTCGCAGAAGTTCCCGAACTGGCCGTGGCCACGGAAAAGCTGCGATTCGACGCTAATTTTGTTCAACCCTGGGAGATCGAGCGGTATTGCCCGTCGTCTGCGGAACATGGCGCGGTCTGGGGTTGCTACCACGAAGACACCGGCCAAGCCTACCTGGTAGGCAAAGACTGGAAAGTCTACTGGCATGAGTGGTGTCACGCGAAAATGGGTCCTGCACACACTTCGATCGCTTCCCGAAGTGGATCCGGGATTGGTGGCTACACCCAGTACATCGCCATGGCCCAGCGCCAACAGGTAACGACTTCGCCCTAAGTCTACGGCCTGATCTCCTGCTACCGAGCGAGACCGCCGCACACACGGCTCGCAACGAGGCCCCTCCCGCCGCAATCCAGGGATGGATTAGCGGCGGTATCTTTTTTAGCCGGGCTGGGGTGAGTCAGGGGTTCGGTGGCTGACTGCCGGAAAGGGACTGCAGCATTTCCGCCATTTTGCCGTGCAGCAGGTTCATGGCCTTGGCCGGGCGCACCATGACCTTGAAATCCACGATCTTCCCCTGGTCGCTCCACTGGATCATGTCCACGGCATTGATTTCGATACCGTCCACGGTGACCAGAAATTCGAGTACGGACAGCTGGTCCTGGTGGGCCTCGCGGACGTACCGGAACGTTTCGTTGACCAGCACCCGGTGTGCGGCATTGAGGTAAAGCGCCGTGATCCGGGCACCCTCTTGCGGGGTATGCACTACCGGCGAGTGGAAGGTCACGTCATCCTCCAGCAGCGCCATCAGTGCGGCGGGGTCGCCAGATCGGACCACTTCGTGCCAGCGGTGGATCGAGCGTTCAGCGATGGACATTTCTTTTCTCCTCCGATGATGCCGGCGTCAGCCAGCGCGGCAGCCGTTGGGTACCGGTTTTTCGGTAATGGCCAGAACCGGGGTCTGCCCGTCTGCGTAGCCCACGTCAAACAACATGCCTTCGGACTGTTCCCCCGCCATGCTGCGGGGCGGCAGATTGACAACGAACAGGGCCTGGCTGCCGACGATTTCCCCGGGATCTTCGCGCTCGGTCCGGATGCCGGCCAGGATCGAGCGACGGTGGTCGCCAAAATCCACGGTCAGCTTCACCAGCTTGCGGGAGGCTGCCACCTCCGCCACCGCCAGGATCGTCCCGGCCCGGATGTCCAGTTTATCCAGGTCCTCCATGGTGATGGGCGGTTTGATCTCAGCGGGCTTCATCGATGGTCTCCGGTGGTCAGGCCTGGCCGGGGGCCAGTGCGGCGAACAGCGCCCAGGCCAGGGCGGGAATGCACAAGGTGGCCAGAGCCAGGGCGGCGGCCAGCACCTGCAGTATTCGACCGCGCACTACGGCGGACTGGCCCTGGACTGCGGCGTTTGCCCGACCCGGCGGGGAAAAGCTCTCGGAATTGATCGCCTCAGCCCCGGTTCGCCACAGGTAGACGCACAGCAGCAGTAGAGGAAGGGTCAGCAGGCCCGCCCAGGCAGCGGCCAGCACCGGCTTCCCAATCAACTGCTGGAGATGCACGGCCAGCCACTGGTGGAACTGCTCCTGGTGGCGGGTGGCCAGCCACAGCAGTCCGCCGAGGGCTATAGTGCCTGCGGCAAGGACCGACAGCAGCTGAGCGGATGGACGGTCCGGATGGCTCATGCCTCGCGCCGCTGCCACAGGTCAACCAGCACCGCCATGTCGTCGGGCTGCCGCTCGAAAACTTCAGCATCCCGGTTCGCCTGTATCCAGCGCTGACGGCTCTGGTACCAGACGTGGGCGACTGGCTCGCACAACGCCTTGTCATCCAGGGTGCCTGCCTTCAGCGCCGCCAGCTCGGGTTGGGCGGGAGAGGTCACCCAAAGCGTCGTGCCGCATTGCGCGCAGGCGTGACGGGTGCGTTCGCCGGCATGGTAGGAAAAGTCCAAAGTCTGCAGCTCGCCGCTGTTCACCCGCAATGCGGTTGCCGGCACGATCATGGAGAGCGAAAACGCGCTGCCGCTGGCGCTCTGGCAATCGCGACAGTGGCAGGCGTAGCAGGTCAGGGGCGGTTCAACGACCTCATATTTCAGCTCGCCGCACTGGCAGCGGCCGCCGTAGGCGGGGGTCATGGCGAAAGTTCCTCAACGTAGCCCGCCCCAGCGTAGCTGTCGTAACCCCGCCGGACCAGTTTTCCGAGTTCCTCCAGCAGGGCGGCTTCAGGCCGCACGAAATTAAAGCAGGATTTGCCCTGCATGCGGCGTTTCAGTGCCGGACTGATGTCATCCAGCAGGGCTGGAGTGACATAAACCGGCATCAGGTGAAAGGCCACGTAATTCTTGCGGGTCTGGACCGACCCGAAGTAAAGCGGTTTCCCGTTTTTCATGATATGCCGGGTATCCAGGTAGTAACTGTCGGGCCGGTCATGGACCAGGCGGAGCCGGGCTTCGTAGGGTTGCAGCAGCTGCCGCAGCTGCGAAAAAACGGTGCCAAATTCGGATTCTGCCATCAGCGCTCAGTCCTGCAGTCGCTCGGAGAAAGTGATCCGGTTGCCGAAGGGGTCGGACACGGTCATTTCCAGTGTGCCCCACTCGGTTTCATCACACCCCGGCCGAGCGTGTTTGTACTGTTTTTTCGCCAGCGCTTCCTGGTACGGTTTCAGATCGGTCACGTCCAGCATGATGGCGCTGCCCGGGCAGCAGTCCCCGTGGTGGCCGGTCAGGTGCAGGTGACAGGAGCCCAGGGAAATCTGCATGTAAAGCGGAAAATCGTCACCGAAGCGATGTTCCCAGTCTACCTTGAAGCCGAGGAAGTCCAGGTAAAACTCCCGGGCCCTGTCCTCGTCAAACATGCGCAGTACCGGTATGGCTTCGATGGCTTTCATGGGTCCGTATTCTCCTCGGGGTGATGCATGGCCCGGTCCAGAGCGGCCCGGGCCAGCAACCGGGTGGAGTCCAGCACCGGCAGCGGGGAATTGTCGTCGTTGATGATCAATGGAATCTCGGTACAGCCCAGCACCACGCCGTCGCAGCCGCTGGCTTTCATGTCGCTGATGACCTGGCAGAAGTAGTCCACGCTGGGCTGAAGGACTTGGCCCGGCACCAGTTCCTGCATGATAATCCGGCTTATTTCATCCCGCTGCTCCGGCGTTGGCCGTTGGTACCGGATGCCATACGCAGCCAGCTTTTCCGGGTAAACCTCACTGTCCACCAGCCAGCGCGTGCCGGTCAGCCCGAGGCAGGACATGCCGCGGCCCCGGGCCGCGTCGGCGACCACTTCGGCGATGTGCAGCCACGGCAGCGGTGACCGGGACAGTACCCACGGCAACGACTGATGCACAGTGTTGTCCGGGCAGATGACAAAGTCAGCGCCCATGCCGGCCAGCCGGCGGGCCGAGTCCAGCATCACTTCCGCCACGGCAGGCCAGTCATCGCGTTCCAGCGGCGCCATGTAGTCCGCCAGGTCAGGCGTATGCATGGAAACCTCGGGGTGGCTGAGTCGGCCGAGGGCAGCGATGGATTCAGCGCAAATCGTGCGATAGCACAGGGCGGCGCCCTCGGCGGAACAGGCGGCAATGCCGATATGGGCCGGCATCGTTCAGGTGACCCCGTGCAGGGCCAGCCATGGCGTCAGATTGAACACCAGGATCAACAGCCGGTACTGGGTCAGCCCCGACAGCTGCACCTGGTCGAACTGCTCCCGCGTGATCTGGAAAACCCGCCGGTATACCCGATACATGGTCTCCGGCATCAGCCAGGTCACGGCAAACCACAGCATCAGAATGGCGACGTTGATCACGGTGCACCAGCCCAGCATGGCGTGGAGCGTGGCCAGGGTCATGGTCCGGCGGTTTCCAGGGCCCGGTTGATGGTGTCGTGGAAGGCCAGGATCATATGCTCGGTCAGTCCCAGGGTGAGATTGTCGATGGCTCCGGCGTCCAATCCCTGCTGCATCTGTTCAGACACCCAGAAATCCTCGGCTTCGTAAGTCATGCCGTCCAGCACTTCGATGGTCTTGTCGTAGTGGCGGGCCTCCTCGTCGGTTTGCGGCATTTCCGGAATCAGCAGCATGTGGTTCCAGGTGCTTTCGCCGGGTCGTTCTCCAGGGTACAGGGTGAGTACACTCACCGAGGTGGGGTGCAGCACGAAGCAGGCATTGGGAAACAGGATGTATGAAGGGGTCACGTAATCCTGCAGATTGGCATCCGACCAGTTGGCGTCTTTCAGCTCAAGAATGCTGGAGCGGGGCACCAGCGACCAGATGTGCTGGCCGCGCTGCTCGCTGAGCGCGATGTGGCGCACAAAAAACCGGCCGACGGAATGCCGGTGCAGCACCGCGATGTGGTAGGACTCGAGAAACGCATTCAGGGGCAGCTTCCAGTTGGCCTTCAGGTTGCGGGTTCGGTTGAACCAGAGCGCTTTGTTTTCCCCGGCGATGGCGGTCAGTTCCGCTTCAATTCCGTCGAGATACTCATTCAGCGGCGGTGCACCGTCCGGGTCCTGTACCAGCCACAGCAGGCCAAACCGCTCATCCAGCCGCACCTGTTTGAGGCCCTTGGACTCCTGGTCCAGGCAGGGAAACAGGTCCTCCCGGGGCACGCTGGCCAGTCGCCCCTGGATGTCGTAGCTCCAGGCGTGATACGGGCAGGTGAAACGTTGGGCGCTACTGCCCGATGCCTTCTGCACCAGCCGGGTACCGCGGTGCTGGCAATAGTTGAGGAATGCCCGCAGGGTGCCGTCGCGCCCGCGGACGATCAGGTAGGAGGTGCCCAGGTCCTCGTGGACCATGTAGTCTCCGGGTTCAGCCACCTGGGAGCTGTGTCCGACGATCAGGGGCAGGCGCCGGAACAGAGCCTTTTCGGCGGCCAGGCGCTCCGGGCAGGTAAATTCGCTGGCCGGGATTGAGGCCAGGGCGTCGCCCTGCTGTCCGCTGCCGCTTTCCACCATGCTTACCAGGTCGGTGAGCTGGTCTCGGTAAAAATCAGCTTTCATCAATCAGACCGCCGCGTCACCAGGATCCGCTGCCAGGGGGCGATGGTCGCCGTTGGGTCCCGCGGTGACGTGAATCAGCTGGGTTTTCTCCAGGATTTCCACCCGGTGCCACTCACCCGCCCGGACGATGCAGGCATCGCCGGGTCCCATCTCCAGGGGGTCATCCGGCGCCGATTCTCCGATAACCCGGGCTTTACCCGAGATGACATACAGGATTTCGTCCCCATCCGGGTGCACCTCGCCGCCATGGGGTGCGCTGTGTTCCATGGTGACGATACCCATGACCATGCCGTCGATGCGCAGAGGTGCGCCCTCGGGACGGGCGGCAGCGGTCACCGAAAGGTCCCGGTGGATCAGGAAGGAATGGGACAGGGCGTCTACGGGTTGAATCATTCTGGGCATATGCGGAGGTGTCCGAGTCTCTGTTTATCCGGGCTGGTCCGGTACCGCCTGTAGCATATCCTTTTTCTTCGGCTACAGAGGGGTGCCGTCCCGGCGGGCCGCGTACCATTGGCCCTGGGCGTCACACAGCCACTGGAAATCGTCATCCGGGTAAGTCACCTGGTCGCCCTGGTCCCGGGTGCCAACGACCAGGAAACGGGCCTGACGGTCTGAGCGGTTGAGCAGGTGGTGAGCAACGGGATCGCCACCCTTGAATCCCGCCACCATGCCGGGGGTCATGGGGAAGTCGCCGTCGTCGCTGCGCAGGACCAGTTCACCCTCCAGCAGATACACCATTTCATCGGAATGGCTGTGCCAGTGCCGCAGGGCGGACTCTTCGCCGGGCTGCAGGGTTTCCAGGTGCGCACCAAACTGGCTTAGCTCGAAGTAGTCTGCCAGTTCACGCCCTTCGCGCTTGCCCAGTCGGCCGGCGTACGGTTCCGGGGGCGCTGGTCGTTCTGCGGGATGCAGGTCTATCGCCCTGAT
>JAAUYH010047463.1_pt1 | contig 18709 bp, 12 predicted proteins | sample 7278061 | NCBI WGS metagenome assembly JAAUYH01 (sample SAMN14350203, study PRJNA611818) | marine sediment metagenome | isolation source: surface marine sediment (0.6m) | place: French Polynesia: Moorea | collected 2018-08 | reverse complement strand
GATTCGTCACACTACATCTCACGTGATGGCGATGGCTGTACAAAAGCTGTTTCCTAAGGCGCAAGTTACAATTGGTCCCTGGATTGAAAATGGTTTTTACTATGATTTTGAGAATCCAGAACCATTTACCGATAAGGATTTAAAAGCCATCTATAAAGAGATGGTGAAAATTATTAAACGTAAATTACCTGTAGTTCGAGAAGAAGTTACTCGGGAAGAAGCAAAACGCCGAATTCAAGAAATTAAAGAGCCTTATAAATTAGAAATTCTCGATGATATTAAAGAGGAACCAATTACCATTTACCACCTGGGAGAAGAATGGTGGGATTTATGTGCTGGACCTCACTTGGAAAATACTAGCGATTTAACCCCCAAAGCGATCGCTTTAGAAAGTGTAGCAGGTGCTTACTGGCGCGGTGATGAAAATAAAGCTCAGTTGCAACGTATTTATGGTACTGCTTGGGAAACTCCCGAGCAATTAACCGAGTACAAACGTCGTAAAGAAGAAGCCTTACGTCGCGACCATCGTAAACTCGGTAAGGAACTAGGATTATTTGTATTTACTGATATTGTTGGACCAGGTTTACCTTTATGGACTCCCAAAGGAACTTTATTGCGGACAATTCTGGAAGATTTTCTTAAAGGAGAGCAAATCAAACGTGGTTACCAACAGGTTGTAACGCCCCATGTTGGTCGAGTAGATTTATTTAAAAAATCTGGACATTGGCAGAAATATAAAGAAGACTTGTTCCCAATGATGGCAGAGGATGAAGAAGCAGCAAAACAAGAACAGGGTTTTGTTCTTAAAGCTATGAATTGTCCTTTCCACGTCCAAATTTATCAAAGCCAGCTGCGCTCCTATAAAGAATTACCAATGCGGATGGCGGAATTTGGTACTGTTTATCGTTACGAACAGTCAGGAGAATTAGGTGGTTTAACTCGGGTACGTGGATTTACCCAAGATGATGCACATATATTTGTCACTCCAGAACAGCTTGATAGCGAATTTCTCAACGTAGTAGATTTGATTTTATCCGTTATTAAGAAGTTGAAACTAGACAAAAATTTCAAAGCTAGGCTCAGTTTCCGCGACCCTGAGAACAAAAATAAGTATATTGGTTCTGATGAAGTCTGGGAAAAAGCAGAGAATGCGATCCGTCGTGCTGTAGAAACCTTGGGTATGGAGCACTTCGAAGGAATTGGAGAAGCAGCATTCTACGGACCCAAGTTAGATTTTATTGTTAAAGATGCTTTGGAAAGAGAATGGCAATTAGGAACCGTACAGGTAGATTATAATTTGCCATCAAAAGAAAGATTTAATTTGGAATATGTCGCCGAAGATGGTTCTCGTCAGCATCCCATCATGATTCACCGCGCACCTTTTGGTTCCTTGGAGCGTCTGATTGGGATTTTGATTGAGGAATATGCGGGAGATTTTCCTTTATGGTTAGCGCCAGTTCAAGCCAGATTGTTACCAGTTACGGAAACCCAGGTAGATTTTGCTAATGAAGTAGTAGCAAAAATGCAAGCTTTAGGAATTCGGGCTGAAGTCGATAAAAGTGGCGACAGACTCGGTAAGATTATTCGTAATGCCGAGAAAGAAAAAATTCCCGTCATGGCGGTAGTGGGAGCTAAAGAAGTAGAGTCAAATTCTTTGAGTATCCGTACCCGTGCTTCTGGTGAATTGGGAAGCATACCCGTTGCAGAAGTTTTGGATAAGATGAAAAATGCCATTAATAACTACACTGATTTTTAAGTCGCTTTTGGTGTTGCTTAAGTGACTTTTATAAATACAGTATTTGTGTAAGTAAATGGTTATTAGGGCGCACTTCAGTGCGCCCCTACTACTTGGAAATAATTGTATAAATTATTTTTGATTAATATTTGTTTTTTTACAGGTCGATCGTAAAAGAACATATATTTTTGCCATTATCGGCGATCGTATTTCCCCGCACGATTAAATTCTTTTTGGATGTTGGATCTTGCAAGTCTACTTCGCGATCTACACCCACTTTATGAACGGAAATTTTGCTTTCATCTCCAACAGCATTAATTTTTATATTTGGATATTGTTTGGCTAAACGTAAACCAGCCATAATTTCATAATGATTACTTTGATGTAGATTGGGACATCTAACAAGGGTGATATGCTCAACTTTACTAATATCGCTATTTGCAATTAAAGTATATTTCCCTGAGGGACGAGCTTGAATATCTAGAGTTTTATCTAGATGCAAAATTATATGTATTGAGACAAAGATATAAATTAACCAGGAAAAAATCTTCAGCAAACTTCGTCCCAAACAGCGCACTTTCAGGAATTGAAGGAACCCAATAACGCTCCATTCCTGGTTAGCGGTAAGTATTAATTACAACTATCTTAGTTCCAGCTTTCTTTGCCCAATGGAGATATTTAACTGTTACCGGTTGATTATTTGCAACATTGGAACCGATAAAAACCAGTAAATCTGTTCTAATCCAATCCTTATAAGATACAGAAAAAAGCCCATAATTTAGGCTTCAAGCTTGTTGAGAAGTCTTCTGGAAGTTCAGTTTCTTGAAAGAGGGATAATACCAATTTCATATGAAGATGCATAGAATCGCGACACCTAAAACTGTTGCAAAACAATAATTTTGGCTTTGAGAATTTTATGCAGGCTCACAAAGAATTGGTATTAGGACTTACGCAACTGGCATATTTTTTGGCTTAGGGTGCGTGAGATGCGAAGATATTTGAACGTAGCAATAAGACTTATAACGTCACGCACCAACCACCGATTGTGACAATTGCGTAAGTCCTGGGTATAAGTAGCAATTAAATTTGGTATAAGTAGCAATTAAATTTATTTATTAATATGGGGGGATTCTACAAATCACCTCACATAACGTACCACCTTGTGATTTATCAATAAACATAAAGCGCTTAAGCAGTAATGAAAAAGCAAAAAAATAGCAGCAACGCAAAACCTTCTTCTGCCTCACCTCTTCACCCAATCCGCCTGGAATACACAATCAAGGGTAATGAAAAATCCATTATTGAAAAAGGCTGTGAACTACTTGTCATAGCTTGTGACCCCAGGAACTTGTATACCATTTGTGATTACACAGCTGAAGAACGTGCTATCTTTGACAAGTTGAGAAATTTCACATTTCATACATCACTACTCAAAGTCAAGGTCAATAGTTCATCTCCCAAGACAAAAACATATTCTGTTATCTTTGCTCCGAAACCATTGCAGGACATGAATGGAAGTGTCTATGCATATCGTAACGAATCTGCCAAACAATTTGGACCTGAGCATGCGAGTACAATGACGCATAACTTGGTGACTGTGTATCAACTGGAAGGCGAAGCGGAGACCCCATTGTCCACTAGCAAGTTTAAGGAAATACTTGAGCAGCAATTGAAGGATAGCGACTGGTGGCCATTCTCTACAGACTACGAGGTACTGAAAACCTTTACTACACCTTACTTTAATCACTTCTCTAATGAAGACTTGAAAAAGGGCTTAACCTGGGAGATCCTAAATTTGCAGGGACAAAATAATACTTTGTATGTGCATGGATTCACTTGTTTTGAATCAGTCTTACATTGTTGGGATTATGCCGCATTGATGCTAGATTTTGTGGGTAGTGCAAAACAACCCTTACCAACAAAGTTAGAAGCGCCTATTGTAATCCTGGGTGCTGGTGTTAGCGGTCTCTTGTTTGCTATTAGGCTAAAGAGGTTGGGATACACAAATATAGAAATTTTGGAATCAACCGACCGATATAGTGGAAAAACCTATACTCTTATTGAAGATGAACCTTATCCAAGCGAATCAAAAGAAAAGACGATCTGTGAATTAGGCACATGTTATTTATCACCAGCCTATTATCACCTGCTTGAGGATCTAAAGGAATTTTTTGTGGATAACAATCAAATTGATTTCGCTAAAAATGATCCGAATTTTAGAGGGGTCGTTACCCAAGGGGAATTCCCAGACTCTTTTGATGTCGCTCCCATTATTACACAACAAGACTATATCCTTTTAAAAGCTAAAGCCTTACTAGGTCTCCCACAAAATTCTGATTCACAGAGCATAATGCTTCAAATTGCTCTTGACCTTGCCAGATATAGTATCCTTCATTGGGAGATCATGGGTTCACAAACGCCGATGCCACCGAAGCCACCAACGGTATTGCTAGAGAAAACATTTTATCAGTTCTTGGAAGACAATAAATTACTTAGTCTTGTGGGCATGATGGAGTATATCTATTCTGTGCAAGGGTATGGTGTGATGAGAAGCATCCCCGCTTATTATGGCTTAATTTGGATCACACCCATCGTTATCCAAACGATTCTGCTCGATAATATGAGTCCAAAAAATATACCCGTTGTGACTGCATTGAAAAAAGGTTGGGGTGATGTTTGGGATCAAATAGTAACAAAAGGAAATCTTAGGATTACATATTTGGTGGAAACAAAATCCATTACACGTCACTGCTGACTCTAGCACTTCAGAAAAGTAATCGATTCCTTCGATTATGATTTTCCCAACCTTGATATTTTTGATAAATTCAACTTTAATGCGTCGAACACTAAAAACATAAAACAATGGGGATAATTACTCAATCATCCCCAAACTACATCCTTATTTTTTTTAATAGCACCACTACTGAAGCAAAATTAATTAATCTGTAACTTCAAGTAGATTTGGAACTTCATAATCAGCTAAGGTTGGTGCGGTAAAAATCTGAGCATATATGCTAGAAGGCTGTTGTTCTGCAACCACTGGTAAGAACTGACGCGCATAAGTTGCAACTTCTACAGTCTTTGCATCATACATTTGGGTAATTAGTTTGGGATACAAACCAATTCCGATAATTGGAACTAACAAACAACCGGTGATGAACAATTCACGAGGTTTAACATCAGGAACAAAAGTATCTAACTTTAATTCCTCGCTTTGCTTTCCGTAGAAAATCTCACGCAACATGGAGAGCAAGTAAATTGGAGTTAAAATTACCCCTACAGCCGATAGCGTTACAATTACAATCTTGAAGCTAGAACTGTAAACATCGCTGGTACTGATTCCTAGGAACACCATCAACTCACCCACAAAGCCACTCATACCTGGTAAAGCTAATGAAGCCATTGCACCAGCAGTGAATAGACCGAAGGTTTTAGGCATTACTTTTGCCACACCACCCATTTTGTCCATCATTAAAGTATGGGTGCGTTCGTAGGTAACACCAGACAAGAAGAACAAAGCTGCAGCAATCAAACCGTGGGAAACCATCTGTAACAAGACACCGCTCATACCGATTTCTGTGTAGGAAGCAATCCCGACTAACACAAATCCCATGTGAGCGATAGATGAATATGCTAAGCGACGTTTGAGGTTTGTTTGAGCGAAAGCACAACAAGCACCGTAGATTATATTTACCACACCCAAGATTGCTAAAACAGGTGCAAAGTAAACGTGAGCATTAGGCAACATTTCCATGTTGAAGCGAATTAGTGCGTAACCACCCATCTTCAACAATACACCCGCCAAAATCATCGAACCTGGAGCGGAAGCTTCACCGTGAGCATCTGGTAACCAAGTGTGAAGTGGAAATACAGGTAATTTGACGCCGAATGCAACAAAGAATCCTGCATAAGCTAACAACTCAAGGGCTTTGGGATATTCTTTCATTCCCAGAGATGCCATATCAAATGTCAATGTATCTCCATAGAAAGCCATTGCGAATCCCGAAACCAAAATGAAGATGGATGCAGCAGCTGTATAGAGAATGAACTTAGTTGCAGCGTAACGACGTTTTGGTCCTCCCCAAATTGAGATGAGTAAGTACACAGGAACCAACTCGATTTCCCACATCAAGAAGAACATCAACAAGTCTTGAGCGACGAAAACACCAATCTGGGCGCTGTACATTACCAACATCAAGGCATAAAACAAACGCGGCTTGTTTTTCACATTCCAAGCCGCAAATATTGCCAGAGTATTGATTAAACCAGTTAGTAGTATTAATGGCATTGATAAACCATCTACTGCTACTGACCAGTTCATACCCAATTGGGGAATCCAAGAATAACTTTCTGCTAACTGATAACCAGTGGTTTGCAGATCGTAACTTTGCCAAAAAGCGTAGGTCATTAAAGCAAGGTCAGCGATCGCTACGCCCAAACCATACCAACGAACTGTTTTTCCTTCTTTATCTGGTAGTAGAGGAATTGCTAGGGATGCCACTAAGGGCAAGAAAATTATGGCGCTTAGCCATGGGAAATTAATAGTTTCCATCATCACTGAGAATCATCAAATCAATCTTTTATTTCATTATATTAACTTGTTTATAGTTTTGTAACAGCATTTTTTCTCATTCTGACTATTTTTTTTCTAAATCTTAGTGATAAATACTTATTATTCTCTGATATTTAAGCATTTTCGTTTAATTTTGTCCAAAAATTAATTCTATAAGTAAAGTTTTGCAAAGTAAATTGCGAATAAAAGCACAACACATAGTAACAGATTATTGCAGATTGTTAACAATATTCTTGACGAAACATTTTGGAATGCAAGCAAGCCCCTAGTTTTCCTTGTGTAGGGGCAAATCAACAGTTTAGACCCCAATACAGTTCAGTTAAGGCTAAATCTCAAGATTGAAGTAGGTTTGGTTGACGCAGGTTAGCAAAGCTTGTCCGTAGGACATAACCCAACAATAATTAGGTTTTTTGGGTCGCGCTGTCGCTTAACCCAACCTACGAAAATGCTAAATAGTAACCCAACCGTAGTAGTGAACCAAAAACTAGTAAAGACGTAGCAATGCTACGTCTCAACAGAAAATCAAAGCAGAAGATAATATATTCTGACTTCTGTACAGACGTAGCACGCTACGTCTCTAAGACTTCTGACTCCTGACCTCAAACTGTATGATTAAAAATTTTCCAAACTTCTCTGTCTGAACGAACATGAGGTACAGAAATGCTCTTAAAACCTGTAATAAAAGGTTTATAGTATATGCGCCAGTAAAGGGGACTGATCTTGTCGGCGCAACTTTTCAAAAGGCGAACTTCCTGTTTTAGCTCTTCTGCGAGGGAGTTTACACGCTCTGCATGTATTTTTGCTTGTTTTTTAGTTAGTTCTATTTGGTCTTCTATTTTTTGGATGCTGGAAGTTTGTGGTTCTAAAGATGTTAGATGTTTCAACTGTGATTGTTTCTCTTCCAGCATGACTTTTAAAGCAGCGAGCGCATCATCAATACCCTTCATTTGGGCAGCATTTTCAATATTCTCACTTGCGCGACGGCGATAAGCATTGACAACCCCTTTGGGTGAATCATCAATAATATCTAATTCCACACTCAAATTCGATTTTTCCTTATTCAGAGCATCAATTTGAGCGCGAATAGCATTTATTTCGGTCTGAATTTGCTCTATCATCCGTTCAAAATTTACTAAATTTTGCTAATAATCAATTTTCAGCATCTCATCTACACCTGAATAAGGTTCCTTGCTCCTTGGTTATCTACTTGAAGTGAATGAGTCACAGCTTTAATTCCTTGTTGCTGCCAAGCTTTAGCCATGGCAATTTCCACTCCTTCTGAGTGTAATGTATCTGTTAATGCTAATAAAGTTGGTCCTGCGCCGCTGATTACCATTCCATAAGCACCAGCAGAAACAGCCGCAGAATACACGCTGTCATATCCTTTAATTAAGGATTTACGAAAAGGTTGATGCAATTTATCTTGTAAAGCTGCTTCCAACCATTCCTTTTTACCAGTTTCTAAACCCCGTAACAGTAAACCTAAATGAGCGGTATTAAAAATTGCATCTCGATGTTCCACTTGTGTTGGTAGAACTTTGCGGGCTTCACTGGTTGATAGCTCAAAGTCTGGAATTGCAATCACTGGAATAACTTCTTGGTGCCAGGGAATATCACAAACTTCTTTTCTCTTATCATTTGTTGCTGTTAGTTGACATCCTCCCAAAAGTGCTGGTACCACATTATCTGGATGTCCTTCGATTGCGATCGCTAATTCCATCAATTGCTTGCGACTTAAAGGTTTTCCTGCAAGTATATTTGCACCTAGCAACCCACCAAGAATTGCTGTTGCAGAACTACCCAAACCTCTAGCAAGAGGTATGCCCAATTTAATTTCAATTTTTACTGATGGTGGTTTCTGCTTTAAATGCCGGTAAAACTCCATAAATGCCTGATAAAGTAAGTTGTTCTCATCCGTACTAACTTTTTCAGCCTCAGGACCAGTAACATTGATAAAAACCCTACTTTCTTCCAAGGGAGTAAACTTAAACTCGTTATACAAAGTCAAAGCAGTACCGAGACAATCAAAACCAGGTCCTACATTAGCACTGGTAGCAGGAACAATGATAGAAAAAACAGACACAACAGTTTTGCCTTTGAGAAACCGAATAATCAACCAGCATCTCATGTAAATGCTTGATTTGACTATTAGTTCTAATAGCTATTAGGTTTACTTATTTATTTGTTCAATATATAGCGTCTTTTCTGACTGCTCAGACTTTATAACTTTTCAGGCGAACGCTCTCAGGTCAAAGAGTTATCTCAAAAACCTAATATCTATCCTTGAAAGCCCCTTACTAACAAACCAAATTTCAGAAAAATCTTTAAAAGAATTTTATTTAGATTGAATTGAAATGTAAATAACTTCAAATTGAGTGAAAAGATGATAATTTATTATTGCTTTTGGTTGTTATATCTAACAGAGATTGAATATCTTAGACTTTAATATAGTTCTGATATTTTAGACTGTAGCTTTCATTGCCGCGATCAGAAAATCTAAACTGTAAAATTACAGGTTAGAAATTCAGCCAATAGAAAAGCGGGCTAACCGCTTATTAAGTGGTTAACCCGAGCAGCTTTGGGAACGCGCAGAGAAATTACTATTGCAATACCAACTTAACGTTGGCATTTTGTAAACCGCGCTGTTTCACTTCATTCAATGTTTTGTTAACAGCATACTTTTGGTTGATGGAGTTGATAAGTTCGGTTTGATTATGCTTCTTAGCAACGCCCCATAGGTCTGCGATTAGGTCAAATGAACCATCACTGTTGCGAGACCAGCCTAAATCATATTCACCTTCGAGAACAGCCACGATGTCAGCACGCACGCGTTGACCATTGTAGCCGCGAACGTCAGCTTCGCTCTTAACAGTGATACCTAAGTCAGACAAAGAAGACTTGAGGATTTCAGCATCAGTGATCTTGGTACGTAGTGTGCTAAAATGAGACATTTGGGTTTCCTCCAAAGAGAAGATTGAGAAAAGGACAACGGTTTTCGAACTAGCCGCGTAATTTTGGCGCGGCTTTTTTTTAAACTGCTAGCAATCATTGTTGATTGTGCTAGCCCTTCAGCCTGCTTGAGCAGGAGAAAGCCTTTAGAATTCCATGCGCTGATACTCAGCCACGGAAGCTGCTGCTGGACGTGCTCGCTGTCTGGCCCAATCTCTCAGAGCCGTTACCTGTTCTTGCATCGTTCTGGACAGCGGTAAAGTCGCCTTTATTGCAGCAATAATATCTAACTGGGTGAACTCACGATCTTGGGCAAAAGCTTCATACATTGCAGCCACAATCGCCTGTTCTATTTCTGCGCCGGAAAATCCATCTGACATCTTCGATAGTTGATCTAGGTCAAATCTTGATGTATCGTCACGGCGCTTGGTTAGATGAATGTTGAAAATATCTTTACGCTCTTGTGGTGTTGGTAAGTCTACAAAGAAGATTTCATCGAAACGACCTTTACGAAGGAATTCCCCAGGTAATCTTTCAACTCTATTTGCAGTTGCCATTACGAAAACCGGAGATTTCTTCTCTTGCATCCAGGTCAGAAAAGATCCAAAAATCCTACTAGATGTACCACCGTCGGAATCACTAGAGCCAGTACCACCGGCAAATGATTTGTCTAATTCATCGATAAACAAAATTGCTGGTGAAATTGATTCGGCAGTCTTGAGGGCGTTACGCAGATTTGCTTCCGAACGTCCTACCATCGAACCGTCGTAAACCCGACCCATATCCAATCGTAGTATCGGTAAGCCCCACAACCGAGAAGTAGTCTTAGCTATCAAAGATTTTCCACAACCAGGAACTCCCAAAATCAACATTCCTTTGGGCTGAGGTAATCCATACTCCCTTGCTCTTTCTGTAAAAGCATTAGAGCGCTGCTTCAACCATTTCTTCAGTTCTTCCAGACCACCCACAACATCGATAGTCTCATTTTCCTCGATGTATTCTAGTATACCATTACGTCTGATTAATTGTTTCTTTTCTGATAAAACAATTTCAACTTCGTCTTCTGTCAGACGACCTTTAGTCACCTGCGCCTTGCGATATACTTTTTCAGCCTCATCTCTGGTTAGACCCAAAGCGGCTCTAAGTAACTTTTCCCGTCCTTCAGTAGAAAGTTTGCGACCTCTACCGCGATCCGTATAGTTATTTAAAACCTTATTCAGATCGGACATATTAGGTAATGGAAAATCTAAAACAACAACTTCCTTCTCTAATTCGATCGGAATTTGGTGCATTGGGGACATCAAAATGATGTTCTTTTGCGCTCCCTTAAAACTAGCGATCGCATCCCGTAATGACCTTGTTGTTGCTGGCGCATCTATAAAAGGATGTAAATCTTTAAGAATAAATATACTAGGTTCTTTATGTCTAATTATCCACTCAATCGCTGCTTCCGGAGAAACAGTGTTATGTTGGGTTACGCTTCTGGGTTGCCCGTATTCAACAATCCCATGGGTAACAGTCCAAACATATACTTTCCTTTGAGGTTTAAATGATTGACTAATATTAAAGATTGCTTGCTCAGCCCTCTCCTCCTCAGAGGTCACAAGATAGATGAGTGGGTATTGAGCTTGAATAAGGATGCTGAGCTCTTCTTTCATACATCAACCTTCTTGAGACCCTACAGAGATGGTAAAAACATGACTTTTTGCCAAGATAAATGAACTATGAATTTTCATTCATAATCCCCATTATTTAACAAGGAACTAATTCTTCCTCACTTTCAGGATGAGTTTCATCCGCCTCCAGCTTCTGCTCCAGTGGAATATCTTCCTGACCGATTACCCCAGACTGGTTACCTAAGGCAACTAGCTCTCGATCGCGCATTAGTAGCGAACTCTCGCAGTTAGGACAAGAATATACTCTGTGAGTCTTTCCGTAAGAGGCTTGAACCTCATCAACTAATTCTGAATTCGCCAGGTAGAAGTTTAAAGCACGCTCTGCTAGTTCTGACATCGGTTCAGCATCTATCGCTGAACGAATCTTCAGCTTCCTGTGCAGTTCTGGCGATAAATACAATGTAACCTTCTGTTTAGCTTGCATATAACTCTTTAACGGTCTTACCCGGGTATGTATCTTACGATATCTACTCTAAACTACCTTGTCAAGACGTCATAGCGTTTTGACGGCAATTTGTTTACATATATTTACAATACTGTAAAACTAAGCATGTAGAACATGTTAAGTAGTGCCTCGAAGGAAAGACTCAAGTCATACAGATCCATGAGGGTTAATTAACCAGAAACTACATGAAAAGTGCATTGTCCGTGGAACATTTTATGAATAAATAAGATTAAATAGAAAAACCCCCAAGTCTTATTTCCCAGCAGTATGAGTACCTCAAAGACTTGGGGTTGCAGATAGATTTGCAGTCAAATTTCACTCCTGACTTATCCTAGAAGTTTAGCGTTGGCTCCCCGCATTTCCGTTAGGGTCATCGCTTGCACTTAAACCTCTAGAAGTAATAGATCGTTGTAAAGTTGCTAAAGCACGGTTATAACCTAAAATTGCACTCACACGATTACCTTCGGCTTGAGTTAGAGCATCCTGTTCCCGGATGACATCAGTTTGAGTTCCAACTCCTGCTTGAAAACGCAATCGCGCTAGTCGTAGGGACTCTCTTGCTACTTCTAAACCTAAATTAGATGTTTCGATATTTTTTAGGTTTGATTCTAGTTCAGCATAAGCCCGCTCAACTTCAGAACGAATTAGTTCCCGTTGTTCGGCAAAACCATTTTCTGCGATCGCAATATTAGCTTTTTGTTGATTGGCTTCCGCTCTTGCTGCTCCACCGTCGAACAACCTTAAAGTTGCACGCAATCCTAAGCTATAGCCATCTGTAACGCCAACATTATCATCAAACTGATCCAACAGGTCATAGGTTCCAACCACACTAATTTGGGGTCCCAGTTGCGCAAGAGCTTGACGTCGGGCTTGTTCGCTAATATTCCGTTGTGCCAGTTGCTGCTGCAATTCTGGACGATTTTGAAAAGCCAAAATCATACTTTCTTCTAAAGATCTGTTCCATAAACCCGCTAACCTTACTGGATCTGCAGCAGCTAGAGTCACAGACTGTGGTAAGCTCAAGCGCTGAGCTAACTGGCTGCGACGGGTTGTCTGATTAGCAAGAGCATTGTTCAGGGCTTGGATATCATTAGCCAAGACTGATCGAGCTTGGAGTACAGCAAATCTCGTACCAATCCCTGCTCTTTCCTGTGCTTCAGCATCCCGCAAACTAGCGCGAGAGTTTTCCACAGCGGAGCGTTGAATGCGTACCTGCTCATCTGCTTCTTGTAAATTGTAGTAATCCGTATTAACGTTGAGCTTGATTAATTCGGATATACGCTCTACCTCTAATTCACTATTATTTAAACTCTCCTCGGCTCGTTTAATTGCAGCTCTTCTACTTCCAGATGTGTATAAACTGTAGCTCAATTGGAGATCGCTATCAAATCTGGTCACAGGTTCATCAGTCCCAAATCCTTGTAACTCAATACTACGCTGACCTTCGGATGATTGAGAGCGAGTTAAATTAGTTCTCAAATCCAATTGAGGTAATAAAGCAGCTTGTGCTTCACGTAGTTCAGACCGAGATCGTTCTAACGTCAACAAAGATTCTTGTAAATCCCGGTTATTCCGCTGCGCTAATTCTAAAGCTTGCTGCAAAGTAATTGGTTGAATTCCTTTAACTTTTACTTCCTCTACTTTGGTAGGAAATACCAAAGGATTAGGATTGGGATTCAGATCCAGGTTGGGATTCTCTAAAGGCTTTTGTGATTCGGTAGCTGGGGGTTCTAAATTTGGTGTTTTGGTTGCTGGTGGTACCCCTTCTTGAGAATTTGGTTCAGCATTTGGCGATTTCGCTTCTTGAGGTTTCATCTGGGAAATTTGAATCATAGTATTAGATTCAAGATGAGATTCCTGATCGCCGACGCGCTTCATCCGTTGTAGTTTATTAACCAAGCTTGGCTTGCGAATTTTTGCCAAGTTTTGCTCGCTAAATCCACTAGAAGCAATAACTTTTTGGCGTTCAACATTACTATTAGGATTACACTGTCCTGACCGACTCAACAAAGCGGAAGCTCCACAATCATTTGTTTGCAGAGAACTTGTCAACCAGGGTGTTTCTTGTGATACATTAGAATGAGACAGTGATTTAACTCTGCTGTTTGTATGTTTGCTAATTTCCTGTCTTATGTCTGTTGTTTTACCTTTTCTAGTAACAACACTTAGGGGCTGTAATTTTGACAGTGTTCTAGAAAACTGATCAGATTCACCAGTATTTTGAAAGAGTTTTTTTCTCTTAGGAATTTCTTTTCGGCTAATATTTTTATTTTTGCTCTCACTGTGAGAAATATTCCTATCCAAATTTCCATCACCAAGTGAGTGCTTGGCTGAATCTAAGGTAGGAACTGCATAAAAACCGGAGCTTACTTCTCGCGATAGTTCAATCTGAGGTATTCTAGGAAGAATTGTTTTAGTTTTGGTGGATTTATTTTTGACTATACTCCAGTTAATGTAAGCAAATCTTGTCGAAAAATGCTTTTGTGAATACAGTTTTTGAGCAAAAATTTGATTCTGATGGCGGATAATACCATCATCTCTGAGATTGGTAGCATCCAAGGAAGGATTAAGTTCGGTACTGTCCACCTTTACACTCCGGGCTAAAGCTGGGTGAGCAGTTAATACCGCTGCTGTTACACCCGGTAAAAAACTATAGAAGAACTGTTGTCGTTTCACCGTATCTCCTCACACAAAAGTTACAGAACGGAAACTAATTTTATCGCTACTGCTAAATCGCAACATTTGCTAAAACTATTCAAAATCTGAAGCTTCAGGATTTTGAAAGCTCTTAACAATACGAGAAAGCTCCGCCTTTTCATCGATATTAACTCGGGTGGGAGCGCCGCTGACAATTCTTTCATAATTGCGGAAAGAATCTTTAATTTCTGGACCTTCAGCGGTGATATTGTACTCCCTAATACTTTTATCGTGCCAAGAGCCACGCATCTTAAAAACATTAATCGCACGTGCCATTTCACCACGAATCTCAACATACTGCAACATCAAAATTGTGTCTGTAATCGTAGAAATATGGGAATCAGTGATGGAATGAGAACCCATAAATTGATCTGTAGTATTGGTAAAAAAACCGGTAATCTCTTCTTGCTTTGCATAACCCGTAACACCAATCACAAATTGACGAAAAGCATTGTTACTTACTCCTCTAGCCAAAGCAGATAGTGAATCAATCGCAATCCGAGAAGGCTTATACTCTGTAATTTCTGATTTGATGATTTGCAAATGGTCTTCTAAACCAGTTGACTCGGGATAAGTACAAATAATTTTGAGTAAACCTTGGCGTTCTAAATCTTCAAAATTAATTCCCCATGAATAAGCATTACGAGATAGCTGGGCTCTGGATTCTTCATAGGCAAACAAAATAGTGCGTTCGTTATTGACACAACCATTTTGCAAGAACTTGCTCACCAATAAAGTTTTACCTGTACCTGTAGCTCCTGTTGCTAATATTATCGAGTCTTTGAAAAAACCACCACCACACATCCGATCCAAAGTCTTAACTCCGGAAGAGACGCGAACATTTGACGACCTTTGAGTCAAACGCATGGCTCCCAAAGGAAAGATGTTAATCCCATCATTTGTAATTGTGAAGGGATATTCACCTTTCATATGGGTTGTACCCCGTAGTTTTAATATTTCTAAAGTGCGACGGCGACGTTCTCCTTCCAAAACGTTGCGGACAATTACCACATTATCTGATACAAATTCTTCTATCCCAAAAGAAGCTACAGGGCCGTATTCTTCACGACGTTCTGTAGTAATAATAGTTGTGACTTTAAGTAACTTGAGGCGAGCTACTAAACGAAATATTTCCCGCCGTACAACACCTACTGCTTCATATTGCTGAAACACAGCTGTTACAGAATCAATGCTGACTCTTTTAGCTTTGTACTTTTTAATTGCATACTGTAAGCGTTCTATTAAGGCAGATAGATCAAAATTTCCGACAATATCCTGTCCTTCAGGATCGGGAGAAGCATCAAGAATAAATAACTTCCCTTCATTTATTAAACCTTGTAAATCCCAGCCAAAAATATGAGCATTTTTAATAATATCGCTGGGAGATTCTTCAAATGTAACAAATACTCCCGGCTCATCAAAATAAACAATACCGTTATAAATAAATTGAAGTGAAAATAAGGTTTTACCAGTTCCTGATGTCCCGCTAACTAAGGTCGTTCTTCCTTTAGGTAATCCCCCGTGGCTGACATCATCAAACCCCTCTATCATTGTTCGAATTTTTTCTACTCCTCCATAGGAAGGCGTATTTTTTTTAACTGAATCCCGATTGTCACTCATTTCAATTATTGGTACTCAAAATAATGTATGTTCAAGCATATATTTTTAATTAATCTTATGAAAAATTTAATATTTTTGATTTTTCCACAGGATAAGTTTAACCATCGAGTAAATCGTCTTCTATTAGTTCTTCATATAGTAAATCTAAACCAATTAAAACTCTTTCTCTGTCTGAAAGGTCACCAATAATTTTTCGTACAGGGGGTGGTAAAATCTTTGATAATGTAGGTGTAGCTAAAATTTTATCCTCTTCTGCTAATTGTGGGTTTTTTAGAACATCAATTACTTTAAGTGCATAAACGCCATTGAATTCCTGTTCTAAAATGTTTTTTAGGGTTTTCAAAGCCCGTACCGAGTTGGGTGTATTTCCCGCTACGTATAATTTCAAAACGTAGGTTTTCTTTACTTCAGTCATATAGGACTCCCATTTGATTATTGAAAAGATACTAATACTGAAAATCCCGTTTAGTCGGGCTTTAATCTAAATTTTTCCGCAAATCAGACAAGATTCCTATAGATTTACAGGGTACACATAAATGTTAAATAAAAATATATATTTGTATTCCTAGAAAGTATTAAATAACAAAAATTCAATTTTTTTAATTTCTAAATTATTAGTATTTTGTTTGAATATTTATTGTTTTTTTAATCTCAATTTTTGCTAAAATTTATCTACCAATCTCACGTCGATAGAGTTCGCACAAATGAGCTAAAACATCAATTAATACTAAACGATAATCTAACAACATCTCATCATTTCTACCTTCTAGTCTTAGTTTTTGAGAAAATTCATCAATCAGTTCCATATGCATTTCTATGATTTGGGGCACAGGAATATTAGCATAAAATACAGAGTTGATAAATTTATCAATTTTTCCTTTTAAGTCTTTTTCTGCTGTAAAATACTCTAGAAGTATATGACGATACTCTAATTTTAGTTTTTGTAAAAATGTTATTTGCTCGGCTTTTGTCATCTCTCTCAAACTGCCAGATATCTTACTTCTCTCATCAAAAAAAATAGTAATATCTCCGATATTTTGAATTATTCGCTGAAGTTTTATTAACAACCATATAGTCGCTATAAGACTTTGTATATTCGGAGAGATAACTGCAATTCCTAGCCAGAGCAATATCAGAGCAGAGAATTCATTTGAATGGCATCACATATTACTCTTATACATAACACTAGGCAATAGCTTTGGGCTGATAATAACTTAATGTTTTCTTTAACTTCATAGGTGTGGAACTTTATCGGCAATAACGTATATTGTTAATGTGTTCTATACATACAACTTCTGACTTAATTATCTGTCACTCCGTCTAGTTTGATTCATAAGTTTAAAATTTTCAGTTTACATATTAGCGAACTTATCGCTATTAAAAATCGAAGCGTTTAGTAAATATTTTGCTCTGCAAGTAGTTAAATTAGATTTGATGGTGTGTGGCACAGTTAGGTCAATAAGCTCTTCAAGGATTGTGCCTTAACCAAGTTGCAGATATTTACTTGAGATGTTGAATTTTCCTACCTGGTGAGTTGGGTTAAGCATGACTTACATCAGCTTAAATAAACATTGGCACTAATTCAGGCAAGTCATGTATATTATTCAACTGTCATAACGCGAGTTAATACGTACTTTTAGGCGAATGTTTTTTTATTTTACTCCTTGATAAGATACGTTAACTAAAATAAAGGATTGTGGCATTATCAATCATTATAATTCCTAAAGGTTCTAAAGCGAATCTTTAGAGTCATAATTGTTTTAGCTGTAGCTACTAATAAAATCTAAGGACACTAAAAGTCATTGGAGGTTGCTCTAGATGAAAGTCTCGGGATTATACTTTGAACGAAATCATTAGGTGTAAACAAAATCCTAGCCCTTACTATTCCTTGGTAAATCCACAACTACACCTAATGATTAGGATGGGAAAAAGCGATTATTCTGAAAGCGATAACAATCTATATTCATACTAGTTGTCTGATTAAAATAATAAAGGGCAAAAAAGGTATATCTGGTTTAGAAAACAAAATCCATGTGATCGAATCATCTACTATTTACTATAGCTAGACCATACAACAAATAGGGCTCATGTCTTACTTACATGTATTCCATTAGGCAAGGCTTTCAAAGGCTACTCGTTAAGTAGCATCAAATAATATGGATTTTGAGATTTTTTATCTTCCTGCTACCTTAAAAGCAATTGAAGAGCTTGTGTACACACCAAAACCAGAAATTTTTAACAGCATAGTTGAGGACTCTAGGTACACCATTGATAACCTGCACTAAGAAATATCAATAGTTTTCTATAAAAATTGCCATTACTAAATCTCGATTGCTACGAGTAATAGTAATAAAATGCAGGAGATGTATTTAAACTAATTGATACCAAGCAATAATTACTTAATAAATAGTATTAAAAAATATAGTTATTGAATTATGCAAGTATAATAAATCAGTGTTGTGGCGTCTGACGATTGCAGATACTCCTACCGACTGGAAGAATGATCCCATTCCCTTATGTCAATGTTAAAGTACTCGCTTTACGAATTGGTTGTAACGGTGCCAAGCTGTTTTGAGACAGACACAGTGGCAACGATACTCAAGATGCAATCTAAGCGATGCAATCGCATAATTGTCTTGAATGAGCAACAACATCCAATAGGAGTTCTTGATCCGGGGCATTTGGTAACATATTTATTCACAGATATTTATGAAGAAGACCCAGGCATTGACAACGAGTCTGGGGAAAATGATTTGTTTGATTCGCAGCAACCAATATCAAATTTAAAGTCGGATATATTTAACCCAATTAAGATATTACCAGCTGATATAAGCTGGGAAAATTTGTGCTTATTTTTAGAAAAAGAATATATCGGTAAGAACATTGATCTAGAGTCAGCCATTGTTGATCAAGATGGAAAGTTCCTAGGAGTTTTAGATCGCTGGGAATTATTACAAAGATTAGTAAAGCTGCGTCGAAAAAAACTGAAAAAGCAATTGCCATTAAAGTTAAAT
>JAAUYH010052212.1_pt1 | contig 18713 bp, 18 predicted proteins | sample 7278061 | NCBI WGS metagenome assembly JAAUYH01 (sample SAMN14350203, study PRJNA611818) | marine sediment metagenome | isolation source: surface marine sediment (0.6m) | place: French Polynesia: Moorea | collected 2018-08 | reverse complement strand
TGCTGCAATAGTTAGGTCACAGATTAGATGTAAAACATGACCTCCACCAATAGCATAACCAGCTACTAAAGCAATAGTTACTTTGGGTAAGGAACGAATTAGTTTTTGTAAATCTAAAACATTGAGACGAGGTACTCCAACATCGTCTATATACCCCGCTTTTCCCCTAATACTTTGATCTCCTCCAGAACAAAAAGCATATTTTCCATCGGTATGAGGACCCGCACCAGTTAACAAGATAACTCCGATAGTGCTATCTTCTCTCGCATCACAAAAGGCATCATACATCTCAAATACAGTTTTGGGACGAAAGGCGTTGCGTTTATGGGGTCGGTTAATTGTTATTTTGGCGATACCATCCCATTTCTGATAAATAATATCTTCGTAGTTGTGATGAGTTTGCCATTGACTGTCCATTAGTTATGCAGCTATTAGTAGTTATTTGACTCTAGAACTTTGGGCATATTAACCCAAAAAAGTATTTTCCGTAAATTCACTTACAACAATCTTTAAAAGATATTGTAAATTTGTTAAGGGATCATAAAATTTAGTGGCTTATGAACAGGGATCAAGAATAATATCATCAAAATCCGATATTCTAGGCTTAGATAAAAATCATGTTCAATCTAATGAGTACTTAAGTTATATCCACAACTTTAAAAAAGTTAACAATAAATTAGATTTTTCCTTGCTATTTCTTGCTCCATTTTTTAATAGGTAAAATAATGAATAATATACAAAATATCTACTGTCCCAATTGTGGCGATCGCGCCTTAAGAGTTAATTCATATGAAGCTAAAATTATGCGTACTTCTTGTCCTCATTGTGACTATTTAATGGTGCAATGTTCAGAAACAGGGAAAGTAATTGAAGCTTATGCACCAGGGTTATTTCCCTCGGGATGCTCTCAATTGTCCACAAGCAGCATCAGCAGATAAACCACGGGAATAGCGGACACTCACTGCAATTTTATTCTGCTTCAAAATATTTTGAAATTGTTTAATTCTTTGTTTATTGGGACGTTGATAATCAACCTCAGAAATGGGGTTGTAAGGAATTAAATTGACATGAGTTTGAAAACCTCGTAAATGTTTAACCAACTCCTGAGCATTTTCGGGTAGATCGTTCAGCCCTGCTAACAGAATATACTCAAAAGTTACTCTTCTTCCTGTGATTTTGACGTATTCACGGCAATCTTCCCATAATTGATCTAGGGGATAGTGTTGGGCACTAGGAATTAACTTCTCCCGTAAAGATTGATTAGAAGCATGAAGACTTACTGCAAAAGTGACTTGTAGCTTATGTTCTGCTAATTCCCGAATTTTATTAGGTAGTCCCACTGTAGAGATTGTAAGCGATCGCTGACCAATTCCCACATCTTGATTTAAAGATTTAACACTCTTGACTACCTCATCCAAATTAATTAAGGGTTCACCCATCCCCATATAAACAACATTACTAACTCGCTGTCCAAAATCATTTTGCACAGTCAAAACCTGATCTACTATTTCATAGGCTTTGAGATTGCGATTAAATCCCCCTTTTCCAGTAGCGCAAAAATCACACGCCATCGGACAACCAACTTGAGAAGAAACACAAACAGTTAAACGTTTATCAGTAGGAATTCCTACAGCTTCAATAATTAAACCATCTTGGAGTTGCAAGAGATATTTACGAGTTTCATCGGGTGCAACAGCCTGAAAATGAATCTTAGAGCGTCCTATGGGATAATCAGCCACAGATTCGCGAAATTGCTTCGGAAAGACAGAAATTTCTGCCAGCGAGCGCGCTCCTTTTTGATAGAGCCACTGATATAATTGTTTTCCACGGTAAGCTGGCTGTCCTTGTTCCTCCATCCAAGCAGTTAACTCTGCTAAAGATTTTCCCAACAACACATCTGACTTAGTTAATTGTAAATTCATAGTTTAATCAAGATAAAAACTTAAACCTTGTCCATATAGAGAACTGGAGTTTTATTGATAATCTGATAAATAATGATACTCTGGTGCGTTTTCCCAATCACCAATCACCAATCACCAATCACCAATCCCTCCAACTTGTTTCTTAAAACTCCTGATTTCAAAATATATGGGGTTTATCCATCTATCGCCAAGGGATTTTCTACCGCTTGAGCCAATTTTATCGCAACGCGATCGCAGTAGGGACGAATCCACCACCACATTAGAGGGGATAACCATCCCTTGAGAGTAATAGAACAACAAATATAAGTACCACAGAGAGTTGATTCTACTTGATAAGTGATTCTTTGTTCCATCCCTGGTATCGCCAAAATCCGAATTGCTAGTAATTCTTTTGGACGAACATTCTCTACAAACATCCGAACAGGAATCGGAGTTAACTTAGTTACTACCTGATAAAATAAGCCTGGTTTAGCAATTAAGCCTCTGGGTAAATCTGTCCTAGAAAATAGAGGATGCCAAGATACATCAGCGATATTAACAATTTTTTGCCACAAAATGTCTAGAGGAGCATTGCTGACAGTACGATAAGTTTTATAGACAAGAAATCTGTAATTACCTTTGTTAGCCCACAGTTTCAAAGAAAAACAGAGAATCATATTAATTTACCCCTCCTTCATCAATGACTTTCAGTGGTATTTGCAATTTAAGGCTTACACAATTCTAGTGAAAATTTGATAATTATCCAGACATAATTAATTGTATGGACAATTTTATTATTGTCCATTGCATCTCCTTAAGTAGTTGGACATTCATTAAATTCATTGGTCTGGGTTAGGTAATAGGTAAGAAGCGCGATAGTAAAAAATTATGTGCAATTAATAGTATTCCAGTTACCGATCTAAGTACTTATCTAAAGTTATTGCTGAAATTCAATAGGTAAATTGATATCTTGCACCTCGAAGCCATACCGCCACCAAACTCAAGTTTTTATTTAAAACAGTAAGTCTATTAAAATAGACTACAAATTTTATGAAACCTGACTAAGTGCTTGAAGTCCTCTTGAGAGGACTTGATAATATCAGCCAAGAAATTTATTTCTTGGTGATGTATTGCACTGGTGTAAGATGTGAGTCAACCTAATTAAACATAAAATAAATAGGTAGCCATAAAAAACTACTATTACCTATTTAACTAACCCAATTGTCTAGCTTTAAATTTGGCACATAGCTAAATTCTTTAACATTATTCGTTATTAAGGTTACTTGTAAACTAAGTGCATGAGCAGCAATTAAAGTATCTAAATAACCAATAACAGTTCCTTGTTTTTCTAGTGTCGCCCTAATTGTGCCATAAGTAGTAGCAGCAGTAGTATCGAACTCTACTATAGTCAAAGGCAGTAAAAATTGTTCTAAAGCTTGCTTATTTTTTTCGGGAAATTGGCTCTTTTGAACGCCAAATTCAAATTCAGCAACAGTCAGAGAAGATATACCAATGTCTCCCACATTGTAAGCCTTGAATCGCTGCAATACTTCTGGGGGCTTTTGTTTGATGATCTGTATGCAGATATTAGTATCAAGTAAAAAGTTCATTCAAAGACATTTTCTCGCTCTTGCTCGTCAGGTTGCTGGCGATTACTCATAAAATCATCAGAAAATTGCTCTAGGCTCTCAAATAATGTCTCCCAAGAATCTTGATAAGGTAAAAGCACTACTGCATTCCCCATACGCTTAATTATCACTTTATTCCCTTGAAAACGATATTTTTTTGGTAGCCTAACCGCCTGACTTTGACCGTTTTGGAATAGTTTAGCTGTTTCCATTATTGAGCTACTTGTTAAAGTATATATTTTTAGTCTATACTAATTAGCTGAAATAAATAATTGTAATTCAATTATTTATGGCGATCGCAATATTGAGAGAAATGTTTATATTTGGGAAATTCAACTTGATTTTATAAGCAATCCTCATCCCTTATTCTTTATTTCTCATTGCTTAAAATCTGATATCGTCTAGGTATCAATTCCTAGTTTATGCCAGTGAAACACATTCCCCCTGTCGATCTAACCAGACAGCATCAAGTTATCAGTCAACAAGTAGAAGCTAAAGTTTTAGAAATTCTACGCTCTGGTAAGTATATTGGTGGTGCAACAGTTACAGATTTTGAAAGCCAATTCGCCCAGTATCATGGTACAAGCTACTGTGTTGCCTGTAACTCTGGTACTGATGCTCTATACATGGCATTGAGAGCTTTAGATATTGGAGAAGGGGATGAAGTGATTACTACCCCTTTTACTTTTATTGCTACCTCCGAGGTGATAGTTAGGGTAGGTGCAAAACCAGTCTTTGTGGATATTGATGCAGATACTTTTAACTTAGATTTAGCCAAAATTCCAGCAGCTATTACTGAGAAAACCAAAGCCATTATTCCTGTTCACCTATTTGGTCAACCTATAGACATGACTCAATTAATGGCGATCGCAAAAACCTATAATCTTTATATTATCGAAGATTGCGCCCAAGCAACAGGAGCAACCTGGAATAATCACAAAGTAGGTAGTATTGGTCATGTAGGCTGTTTTAGTTTCTTTCCCACCAAAAACTTGGGAGGTTGCGGTGATGGGGGTGCATTAACTACTAATGATGTAACCATAGCCAATAAAATTAAACTCCTAAGAGAGCATGGTTTAGTCAGAGAAACTGGAGCAAAACTCACCTATCGTCATGATTTAACAGGGTTAAATAGCCGTCTCGATGCACTCCAAGCAGCTATTTTAAGTATTAAATTACAGTATCTCGACAGTTGGAATAATCAACGACAAGAAGCAGCATCTTATTATCAACAACTACTAGAAAACGTTACTGAAATTAAGTTACCATTAGCAGTTTCAGGGGGGGTTAGTGTCTGGAATCAATATACTATTCGTATCCAAGATTCCTCAGAAGAGACAGAATTAAATAGAGATACTCTCCGTAAGAAATTACAACAGCAAGGGGTTAGCTCTATGGTTTATTATCCTCTTCCGCTTCATTTACAGCCTGTGTATCAAAATTTTAATTATCAGCGAGGAACTTTACCTATAGTAGAACAAGCTGCTGAGGAAGTTTTATCTTTACCAATGTTTCCAGGTATTACAGTAGAAGAGCAACAACAAACCGCTTACTGTCTCAAGGATTGTCTAGTTTATTAGGCAATAGGCAATAGGTAATAGGCAATAGGGAGGAGTAGGCAAAATTATACATTTTCCTTTTCACCGTTGTAATTTATCGATGCACCCGTTACAAACTTTCAAAAGCAAGTCCCTCATCTATCCAATCAGAAAGATTAGCTCTTATATTATCTCTTTCTGCTCCTGCTGCTAATATGTATGCACCTGGTTGTTCGGAATGCCGAAAACGTGAGAATTCCAACCCTAAGCCAGAACCACTACCATAAACATAAAACGCTAAACCCTCTTCTATATAGCTATCAGCCAAGTTAGCATTATTGATATCTTGTCTTTCTGATTCTCCAACAAAAAGATAACTCCCAGGGGTTTCTACATTTTGGAAACGATAGACGGCATTCAAATCATCGCCAGAAGTAATGCTAGCTTGAAAAGCAACTCCTTGGTCAATAAAGTTGGAAAAGTTATCTAGAATACTGTCTCTTTCTTCTGTTCCTACATAAATATAAGCCCCTGGTACATCGGTGTTTTGCAAGCGATAAATAGAAGTAGAAATTCTCGACTCCCCAGGATTAAAAGTTATATTTCCTCCATTTCCTGAACTTGGACTTGCATCTATAGTTATAGTTCCTGCATTTCCTGTACCTGTAGTTCCTGCACTTATAGTTGCTCCATTACCATCAGAATTACCATCTTCTTCTGGAAAAATTTGAGTGACAATATTCTCATCAGTTGTTAAATCCGAAGTATCTAATGTCACTAACCCAGATTCTACTATTTGGATATCGGACTCGCTTTCTAACGTAAGATTATCAGTATTTATTGTGATACTACCAGCTGCTGAATTTTCTAAACTATCAATATTGCTTGAATTCGTTACAGTTATATTGTCAGCAAAAATCTCAATATCTCCCCCGTTAGCAGGGAGGGAACTATTGTTATCTAATAATAAGGAGTCATCAACCTGAATATTAGTATCCATATCAACTCCACCATTAAAAAATATCTCTTCATCAATGGGAATGGAAAACTCTGTAAAACTGTAGAATAAGTTTGTGCCTTCTCTGCTTCCTCCTGTGACTGCGCCATCGGGGTTGATGCTGCTAGAGATGATGTTATTCATAAGGCAAGTTTAACTTGTTAATCTTGGTTAACCTTGCTCATAATACACCATACATACAATTGTTCAACATCAGTAGGGATAATTCATGAATTAGCCCTACACAGACTATGTCAGAAGCTAAAATTTTATCGAGTGAGTAATGGCAAACAGTCCCCTAAACGCTCGTCGATATAGAGAATTTTGGGGTTAGTTTGGGCTAGATCGATTGCTTCAGTAATAGTATGGGGCTTACTATCTTTAAGGCAAAAGGAGTTAATACCTATTCCATATAGCAACTCAATGACTTCTGGATGCTTGCTGTTACTCCAATAAATCAAAACTGTTGCTGGAGAAATTGCTTGAATCATGATCAAGTTTTTCACGTCTGTTGGAGATTCAACATCAAAAAAAATGATATCCAGTTTGACTTCAGAATAAATTAGTGAAAATACTTGCTCAAGATGTTCTGCTACGTAAATTCTCTTATTGGGTCGGTTGAGTTCGATGTTTTTTCCTAAAATAGCACGATCACACTGGTTGGACTCAACAATTAAAATATTTAGAGGTTTATAAGAAAATCTCTTAAAAAGTCTATTAAACATTAATAATATCTATTATAAGCTAAAGAGTATATTTACTTAGATATTATTACTAAAATCCCCTGCCCTAAGCTAAGCCAGATGTTTCGTTTTACCAAAACTTAATTAAATCTTGAGATAATAGAAGAGTTTTTTAAGATAATTTGAAGCTAGAGGTCATCGGGAAAAACTGTGAACGATCGCTTGAATCAACTACTTCAATACAATATATCTGGAACAGGCTGTTGGTTAACTGTAATCTTGTTAGCAATTTTCCTCAGTTCTGTAGGACTAGGTTGGATTGTTAACGGTTTCTTTATCTTGTTGGGATTTTTACTAGTCCTCCCCATCTTGACCATTTGGGGTGTGCAATGGTGGTTAAAACGTAATTTTATCCAAGGTGAATGCCCAGTTTGTAATTATGAGTTTACTGGATTCAAAAATACAGAATTTAGTTGCCCCAATTGTAGCGAATCATTACAGGTAGTATCAGGACAATTTAGTCGAATTGCTCCCCCTGGAACTATTGATGTCAACGCGGTAGAAGTCACTACCACCACTCTTGACGAAGAAACCGATAATTAATCTCGTCTCACTTTCGTCTTGGGATGGTTATCTGCTAGTGGAAATATTGAGGGTAAATTGATGTCTATTACCAGTGCGATCTCCTACATAAACATTGTAGTTTCCTGGTTCCCAAGACCCAGAAATTTCTGGTACTAATCCAGAACTGCGATCGCCTAAAGCACAAAATCTCTTACCTGTTCTAGGTTCAACAATAAGTAAAGTAGGTTGACCACCATTAGTTGTTACTGTCAAACGTATATAATTTTCTCTCTGATTGATTTGCATTCTGTGATTAGGGGTTCTGGAAATAAATCCACAATCCTTACTGTCTATCGAACCTCCAGAATTTCCTCGAATTGGTTGAGTCCTGACTGAATCAACACTAATAACTGATATCACTGCTGTCAGAAACATAATTCGGAACAATCGAGACACAAATAGTTTCATATATTACAAAAATACTCTATATAGCTTATTTATAATCTTATTTATAATTGTATTTAATAAGAAGACTCTTTACTATCAACTTAGTTCCAGTTTTGTAACAGTCCCCCTCCCTCGGAATTCAAAATGGAGGTTTTTATCTAAAGCTCAAATTATACCTATTTTCTGATTTTTTAGGGTTAATTGTAGATTTTAATTTGAGCAACGAAATAGTAAAAATAAAATCTAGACTGGCAGAAAGCTAACACAATAGACTTCTTGTCTAAATAAATTTTCCATCAATTTCTACCTCACTCACACTCACTACCCCCAACTCTTCGTTGTCTGGTTCAACCTTTCAATTAGGACTTTTTCAATAATTATAATACTTTGGTGCTGAATTTATTGCCACAAGGTAGCTGGTTAAATATTAGCAATATTAGAGCTTGAAATTTTTGGCAAAGAATAATTTATGAGGTTTGACAGGATAAAGGTATCATTAAAATGTTGCCATATTAGTAAGAGCCACAATATCTTCTTTGGGTATTTATGAAGTTAGCACTGAACTTTACTAAAACTTTAAACAATCTGACCTTTTGATACCTTATAAATTTGTGTATCAGGTAAATTCTAAAAACATAAATTTAAAGTAATTAATATTATGTCTAACTCTAATATAAACAGTAATTATAGTCCTAATAAGGTCGCGTATAATCAAAATCCTGTAGAATCTAGGAAAACTACTGGTGTTGACATCATTAATTATCTTGAAAAACTCAAAAGACGTTGGAAACCAGCATTAGCAGTATTTTTGCTGACTGTAGGAGCAACAGTAGCAGCCAGTAGTTTGTTAAAGAAACAGTATCAAGCAGAAGGGAAATTGCTCTTTAAGTCTAACTCTACACAAAATAGTCCTTTTGTTGAAGGAGCAGGAGAAATAAAGAATGTTCCCAACAATCAAACCAGCCTTCTGACTCAACAACAAATTATATCTTCGCGCCATGTATTGCAACAAACCATTGAGGCTTTAAAACTGAAAAATGAAGCAGGAGAGCCAATGCTACCAGAAGCATTGAAGCAAAAATTACAAGTAAAAATTGAGGATGGTAGTGATGTAATCAAGATTGGTTATAAAGGTGAAGACCCTTACAATGCCACGAAGATAGTCAATACCCTGATGGATGTATATATTGGGGAGCGAATTCGCAGTAATAAATCTCAAACAGCCAATGCAGACAGTTTTGTTAATAATCAAATTCCTCAAGTAGAACAAAACCTGAAAAAGTACGAGTCAATCTTACAAGACTTTCGAGAGAAAAATAATATAGTCGATATCAAGGAAGAGAAAAGAGTTTTAGTAAGTGAACTAGGAAATCTCAATCGCCAAATTGCTACTGTTGGTGCAGATTTAAAAGGTACTCAAGCTCAAACTTCCGCTTTACAAAGTCAATTAGGATTAAGTCTCAATCAAGCAATCGCAGTTGAACAATTGGGCAATTCCCCCACTATTCACAGTGTTCTGACTCAATTAGCCCAGACAGAAAGCGAACTAGCTGAAGAAAGAAAACGCTTTAAGGATAATCACCCCAGTATTGTCAGTTTACAAGACAAAAAAGCCAGCTTAAATCAGTATTTGCAGCAAGCTATCAGTAGGAGTGTCGGAACAGGAGTCAAAGTATCAGAAGGGTTACTCCAAAGTGATAGTGTGAAACAAAACCCCCTAGACCGATTCATTACCCTCAAAATTGAAGAATTAAGCCAGCAAAGACAATTAGCTTCTCTCTATCAATATCAAGAAGTATATCGGAAAAGAGCGAAAGAATTACCGCGATTGGAGCAAAAAGAGCAAGAGATGGAGCGATATCTAGATAATGCTCGTGAAAATTACGACAATCTCCTTACTACCCAGCAAGAAATTCAAATTCTCCAAAATCAGCAACCAGAAAATGTGGAAATCATTGAAGTTGCTACAGTTCCTAACAAAGGTAGTTCTGGCAAAATGGCTTTGATAGTTCTAGGGATTATTTTGGCACTATTTCTCTCCAACTTCACCGCCATATTACTAGAAATGCAAGACCGCAGTCTCAAAACTATCAATGAAATTAAACAAAAACTACCCTACAACGTCTTGGGGATGATTCCTTTTGACCCAGAAGCAGACCACCAAGGTATTGTAGTTCAAAGGGAACCAGACTCTTTTGCCAGCGAAATCTATCGCATAATTCAGGCGAATCTGAAATTTGTTACTTCCCAACAACCCCCCAAAGTAATTTTAGTAACGAGTTCCGTCCCTGGAGAAGGAAAATCCACCGTTACCGCCAATTTATCCGCTGCGATAGCTCAACTCGGTCGCCGAGTCCTCTTAATAGATGGAGACTTGAGACGCTCCCATCAACATAAACTTTGGGGAACAACTAATGGTCTAGGAATTAAAGATGTCATCACTAAAAAAGCCGTCTTTAAAGAAGTGATATCTCAACCCATGAGTAAACTAGATTTGCTCACCCCTGGGATAATTCCCGGCAATCCCCTGGCTATATTAGATTCAGCAGAGATGGCAGAACTAGTCGCCCTTGGAAGAAGAGACTATGAAATAGTACTAATAGATGCACCACCCTTACCTGTTACCGCAGATGTTCTAACCTTGAGTAAATTAGCCGACGGAATTATTTTTGTTAGTCGCCCAGGAGTAGTAGAACAAGAAAGTGCGGAATTAGCTAAAGAGATTCTAACCAACACAGGACAGAAAATTTTGGGAATAACTATTAATGGGGTAAATCCCCAAGACTTTGACCGCTATTCCTATTATGGCAAGTATGGTAAGGGTTACTTTCACTCCAATTCATCTTCCCAAATGGCGATCGCTCCTCACTAACAATAGACTGTATAAGAGTCCTCTTGAGAGGACTTTTCTGTAAAGCGCCAAGAAATTTATTTTTTGGTGATTTATTGCTTTGGGTAATTTCTGAGAAAGGTTATACCAATTTTCAACAAGACAGATAAAACACTTAGCTCAATTTACTGGTACATTCTTTGATGGAAATCACCTTGGTGCAAGAGGTCAGTTTAAACAAAAAAAGTCTTCCAAAAAAGCTATTAGACCTAGTCAATAACTTACTATAATCCAAGTTAATTATTGATTAATAATTCTTCAGGCACGATAATAGCGATCGCTAATATAGCGGTTTAATTTTCTTTCAATAGTGATCAGCATCTTCTCCAACCAAGTAGCATAACCACCGAAAGATAGTTGCTTGACTACAGGATGTAAGAATACTTGATGACGACGGTGTCCTAAACTGTTGTCTCGTTTTTTGAAATATTTATCTTTTTTGGTAACCTTCCATTTTTGAGAAAAATGTTTGAGACTGGCTACTTCCCACTCATCGCTCCAGCGCAACATAAAATAGGGAATATCCGACATAGCAAAACTTTTAGCGGGTACATAAGTAATTACGGAATCAGGTTCGCAATAGATTTCTCCCCCTGCATTTGCTACTGTTAGACAAAAATCGATATGTTCACGAGTACTGAGCAGTTTTTCATCTAACTTTCCAACAGTCTCAAAAATATTAGTACGGACTAACATACAGTGAAACTTAGCAAATTCACAATTACGACGGTGCAATTGGGATTTAACCTCAGCAACAGGACGATTTACGAAGTAGTGTTTTTCATGAACTTTTCGGCGAGTTCTTTCGTTCTTAACTTCGATAATGATTCTCGCTTCTCCTCCTGCTAAATGCACTTTAGAATAGCGTTGTTGACCGATACAAACCAGAGGACAAACCACAGATGCTTTAGTTTCTTCTGCACAATTAACTAATTTTTCTAGCCAACCTGGTTCAACATATACATCATTGTCGATAAACACTAAGTATTCTGTATCTACCGCAGCTAAACCCAGATTTCTCGCCTGATTAGGAGATATATATTCTTCTGTACGAATTAGCTTAAAGTTATTTTCTTGAGATTTTTCCTTTAGATAGTCTCGAACATTTGGGGGAGAATTGCCATCAACATAAACTAAAGAAAAAGGATAGTTAGTGTTAGCGTAAATACTTTCTAGAGATTCCCTGCTATAACTAAAACGTTCTCTTGGGGATACCACTATAGTTACTTGTGGTTTATTCATTGTTTTGGTTCTCCGTAATTTGATGATTTTTCTAGTACTTCTAAGAACTAAACAGCGACAACTTTCATTTGGGGCTGCTCAGAACTCGATAAAACTTGACTATAAATTTTTGCCCAATTATCTTGTTCGATACTAGGATTTAGTTCTTCCAGAACTTTTTGTTTAGCTAATTTGCCAAAAGTTTCTCTGATTTCTGGGTGAGCAATTAATTTCGCGATCGCAGATGCTAATTCTTCACTAGAATAGGGGTTAACTAACAAACCATTAACACCATGTTCAATAATTTCGCCAATAGCATCTACATTAGTTCCTAGTACTGCTTTTTCCGCTAACATAGCTTCTAATAAAGCATTAGGACAGCCATCATTTAAAGAAGGAATAGCAAAGATATCAATGTGAGGTAAATAAGCTAAGGCTTCTTCTCGGCTAATTTTTCCTGTAATCACAATTTTATCTAACAGACCACTATTAGATAGTTCTTGTTTCCAGTATTCTCTTTCTTTTTCGACAAATGCTCCCACAAATAAAAGAGTGAATTCTGTTTCTAAATTCTGACAAGCATCTAATAAATATTCAATGCCTTTCTTATCGCGGAAATTTCCGACAGAGCCAATAACTGTACCTTGTAATTTGTCTATATTATCTGGGGTTGGTAAGCTAGCAAAATCAACAGGAGCAATGGAATTTAAGAAAGCGGAAGATTTATAAGTAATTGCAGGAGTAAATAATCTAGCGCGGTGCATTAAATCTTGACTTACAAAAGTAGTCCAAGAAGAATTTTCCAAAGTCCAAGCAATTTGCTTTTGTTGCTTACTATCAAAAATATGTTTGTGTAAATCTGCGCCACGAACACTATTAATAGCTGCTATGCCGTTTTCTTTAGCTAACATGGTGGTTAAAAAACCAGTTTCGTTAATAAAGAAAGCATGAACTACATCAAACTGATATTTCTTATGGAGATTATTTAACTGTCCATAGACATCCATTATATAGTCTTGATCCTGAGCCACAGTAGAACGAACAGCAGGGTATAAACGATGAACAATAATGCCATCTTGTTCGCTAGTTTCACATTTAGAGCGACGGAATTCTCCTGCTTGAGCTAGTTTTTTTTCGTTACGAAATACAGAACGAAATACTGCTACATGAACTTCATAACCCAACTCTTTTAATAGTAAAGAAATACGTTTTGCAGATACTCCTACACCTCCAACATCAGGAGGAAATTGGTGGACGGTTAGACAAATTGTTGTGTTGTTAATCATGATTTTTGCGTCCTTTTATTGTCTATGTAGGTAAAATTTTTAATAGAAAGTAATGATAGTAAAGAAAAAGTAATAGGCAATAGGAAGTGAATATTAGTTATTACTTATTACTTCTTCCTTAAAATACATTTAGGCAACTTGAGTTGTTAAACTTGTTGAGCTACGCTGCAATCTTTTGGCGACTAAAGCATTTCCTGTAGTAGGACAACCGATTCCGATGTAGTAAAAGCCAGCAGCAGCCATAGTAGCAGCATCGAGATAATTACGTCCGTCAATCATTACAGGACTCTTCATCAGTTTTGCCAGTTCAACATAATCCCAATATTGAAATTCTTGCCAATCTGTCACCAGTACTAAAGCATCACAATCACTGGCTAAACTTTCGGGGTTAGTTTCTAGTTTAAGCGTAGAAAGAACCTGATGATGTTCTGAAGATTGAATCAAAGGATCGTAGGCTTTAACTTTAGCACCAAGACGGTTTAATTCTTGAATTAAATTAATTGCGGGTGCATCTCGAAGATCGTCGGTATTGGGTTTAAAAGTAAGTCCTAATAAACCGATAGTTTTTCCTTTAAGAATTTTCAGGACTTGTTGTAGTTTTTCAATCGCTAACAAGCGTTGACTATCATTAACTTTTACAGTTGCTTTTAACAATTCTGCATCGTAACCATAATCAGTTGCAGTATGAATTAGTGCTGAAACATCTTTGGGAAAACAAGAACCACCCCAGCCAATACCAGCTTGTAAAAACTTATGACCAATGCGAGAATCTAAACCAATGCCTTTGGCAACTTGGGTAACATCTGCACCTACTCTGTCACAAATATTGGCTAACTCGTTAATAAAACTAATTTTTGTAGCTAGGAAGGAATTAGCTGCATACTTAATAGTTTCCGCCGAACCCAAGTCAGTAACTACTACAGGAATATTTGGTAAGGATAATTCTTCAACAGGATTTATGCCAGTAACTTTTCTTTCAACAATGGGTTTATAAAGCTCTTGCATTAAAGAAATCGCTTTTTCACTGTTACCACCAAGCACAATTCTGTCAGGGTTAAATGTATCGTAGATTGCCGAACCTTCTCGGAGAAACTCAGGATTACTAACTACATCAAACTGGGGTTTCTTGTCTAATTTTCTTTGCTTGATTTCACTGTTAATAATCTGACGTACCCAATCTCCAGAACCAATGGGAACAGTAGATTTATTAACAATTACTTTGTATTCTCCATTAATTGCTAAACCAATCTCTCTAGCTACAGCTTCTACATATCTAGTATCGCTTTCTCCTGTGGGTAAAGCAGGTGTTCCGACAGCAATAAATAGTATTTGGCTATTGACAATTGCGGAGTTAGTGTTAGTAGTAAACTCTAAACTTCCAGATTCCATTGCTGATTCCATTATTTCAGACAAACCAGGCTCATAAATAGGAGATTTTCCCGAGCGCATCAATTCTACTTTGGCTTTATTGTTGTCAACACAAATTACTTGATGACCAATATGAGCCAAACAAACCCCTGTCACTAAACCTACATATCCTGTTCCGATTACACATACACGCATGGTATTTTCTCCTAGTATTTTAATTTTTTACTGAGTTGTTAGCTGCTATTAGTTGATTGTTGATGGTTGATTGCTGATTGCTTGTGGAATTTACTAAGGGTTTTAAATAATGTGCAGTCTGACTAACCCCATCTAAATCGAGAGTTAATTCAGTAGGTTTTTGTTGTAGATAATCGATAATTTTTTCAGCAAACTTTTCTGGTTCTAAATCTTCAGCATGGATCATTTTAACTCTACCAAGACTGTCTAATTTTTTAAGGCGAGTTTCTTGCTCTTTATCATTATTTCCTTGAAATGCCATCATCATCGCTTTAACACCTGTGCTTAATATATTCATCGTGGTGTTATAGCCAGACATTCCAATAGATAAATCTGCTCGATCCATATAGTGAACTAGGTTAGAAGTGTAGCGTTCTACTGTAATATTGTCTTGATCGCTAGTTATGCCTTGTAGTTTTTGAAAAACTGTATCAGGACAAAATGGACCAGTAAATATTTTAATCTCGTGGGGAATTTTGGCTTGTAAAATAGGTGCAGTGTTAGCTACACATTCTAATAAATCGTGTCCAAATCTACCGCCACCAACACTGACTAAAATTAAGGGTTTTTCCTGAATCTTTAAGAATTCTGAAGATTCTGCTAGGAACTCAGATTGTAGCTTATACTTAATATCATCAGGTAATGGTTGAACAACATAACCAGTATAATGAACGGCACAATTTAAGTCTTTAAGACGAGAAAAACTCAGATTGAGCTTGATGAAATTGGGGTCGCCGTGAATTAATAACATATCGAAATATTTATTCATCAAACGACAAACTTTTTCTTCATGACGCTCTTGATTCTGTTTAGTAACGACAATATCTCGGATACTGGAAACAATTTTAGTCCCCATAGATTTGGCTTTCTCAACCAAAGGAATCAACTCAAAAGAAAAACGTCTTCTGCCAAAAGGAAATAACTCAATAACTAGCACATCAGGTTGAAAGCTATCGCATACATTCAAGAGAATATCTTTTCTGATTGCTTCTACTTCCTCCATAGTGAGATTATCATCTACAGGTTTTAGTTCCTGAAATTCTGTATCAGTTTTAACGGCAGGAATATTAATAACTTCAATACCTTCAGGAAACTCAAACTCTTCAATAACCTGTCCGCCATTAATAAAACAAACTTCAAAATCAGGAATCAATCCCCTAACTATTTCAATACTGCGAATGAGATGACCCATTCCTAAGATGTGCTGACAATAAAACATTAATTTAGGCATATTTCTGATAAATTATTATTTGGATTAAATTAGATTTTTGCAGTTATACTGATGAGTATTTAGCTAGTAATTGGGGAGGCGATCGCTTGTTATTAAATGGTGAGGACGTTACCAAAAAATATTTGAATAGAATCGCGCCCTGATAGAAATCTTAAGATTATTAAGTATTAATGAACTAAATAAAACGAAAACAAATATTTTGCGTATCGTAACTAATGGATACTGACAAATTGTTAACACGGAGCGAAATATTTTTTAAACTAAACGCATCGTGAGAATAAACTGTCAGCCTCATGAGTAATACTCCTTTCTTTTGGGGATTACGTTAAGTTTTAAACAGTCCCATAAAATCTCGATTAAGCTGATGTGAAGTAAGATGAAGTTTAGATGAGAAAATTCTTAATTAAACAATGGTTGTTCCAACAGGAATTCTTCTGGGAAGCAAGAACTCGGATTTTTGCTTGGTATTTAGGGTTAAGCAGTGTATTCATCGGCTTATCAATTCCGATTTTTAGCCACTTAGCAGTTACTCAAGTAGATCGTAGGATAGAAGAAGACTTAGGTGAAGAAATCGAAGCCTTTGAAAAATCCTTAAAAAATTACCAAAATCAAGACATCAAAACTATTTTTGATCGCTTCTTAGAATATAAAATTCCTGGGGATAAAACTTTTCTCATTGCGATAGCTCAAGGTCAATTCTATCGTTCTAGTCCCGTCAGCCTCCCTGAAGCAATTTCTCCTGACTCACGTCTAATTACAAAATTAGCCCAAACCAAAAGTCCTCTCATCGAACACAATCAGATTCAAGATCCCGAGGTAGGAGATATTCTCTACACAGCAGAGCCAGTAGAAATACAAGGAATAGTTCAGGGAGTCTTAATTGTCGCCAATATTCCCCAAGGAGAAAGAAGAGAAGCTCTATCCGTAATTGTCCTGGTTATAAAAGTATTGGTCTGGGCTTTTGTCCTAGCCATAATTGCAGGATGGGGAGTCGCAGGACAAGTTTTACACCCCGTCCGTAGTCTAATCAAGACCGCCAACGCTATTACTGAAGAAGACCTCACTCAGCGAATTCCCCTTCGAGGAGGTACAGGGGAAATGGCAGAATTAGCCAAAACCTTTAATAACATGATGAATCGTTTAGAAGCAGCATTCAAAACTCAGCGAGAATTTCTTAACGATGCTAGTCATGAAATACGAACCCCTATTACTATTATTCGCGGTCATTTAGAGTTATTAGAATATAGCGATGCTCAAGAAAGAGCAGAAACCATAGCTTTAGTCCTCGATGAATTAGACCGTATGAGTGTTTTTGTGGAAGACTTATTATTATTAGCTAGAGCAGAGAGAAGAGATTTTCTGATATCAAGGGAAGTAGATTTAAGTGAGCTTACTGGAGAAATTTTCCTGAAAATTCGAGCTTTGGGGGAACGAAAATGGCGATTGGACAGTCAAGGAAAAGGAACAGTTAATCTAGACCGCCAACGCATTATTCAAGCAATTATGAATCTGGCTCAAAATGCAGTGCAACACACCAATAGTAACGACATAATTACCTTTGGTTCCGCGATAGAAAACAAGGAAGTTTATTTCTGGGTTAGAGATACAGGAATTGGTATCCCTATACAAGATCAAGAACGTATCTTTCAAAAATTTATTCGTTCCAGTAATTCTAGGAATGCTAACCAGGGGACAGGTTTAGGTTTATCTGTAGTATCAGCGATCGCTCAAAGCCACCATGGTCACGTAGAATTGTATAGTCAATTAGGAAAAGGCTCTATGTTCGTGATTGTTGTACCCAAAAAATCTCCAGTAAAGCGTCATAATTTGTAATTATTAGCCAGTCCACTTATAACTGAATAATTATAATTATAATGAACCGAATTTTAATTGCTGAAGACGAACCCCGCATTGCTTCTTTTCTCGAAAAAGGCTTAAAAGCTAACGGTTTCACCACTACTATTGCCAAAGATGCAGAGGAAGCGATTAATTTAGCTTTAAGTGACAACTTCGATCTACTGCTGTTAGATTTGGGACTACCAAAACTAGATGGTTTAGAAGTTCTCGAACAACTACGGGGTCAAGGTTTAACTTTCCCAATTATTATTTTGACAGCTAGAGATGATATTAACGATAAAGTAGCAGGATTAGAAGGTGGTGCTGACGACTATGTAACTAAGCCATTTCGCTTTGAAGAATTACTCGCCAGAGTTCGTTTACGTCTGCGAAATTCTCAATCCTTACCCAAAAAGCAAAATGAAGCCCTCACCCAATTACAAGTCGGTAATCTTATCCTCAACCTACATACTAGAAAAGCTATCTTAAAGGGTCAAGAAATCGATCTACCAGCTAAAGAATTTAGTCTTTTAGAAACTTTTATGTCTCACCCCGAACAAGTCATGACCAGAGAACAACTCTTAGACCGAGTTTGGGGTTTTGATTACGATCCAGGGTCTAATATTGTTGATGTTTATGTTGGTTATCTCCGAAAAAAACTTGGAACTAACGTTATTAGAACTGTTAGAGGAGTTGGCTATTGTTTGAAACAGAGTGGGTAAGAGAAGGGATGAGGAGTGAGGAGACTGGGGGGACTGGGGATTGGGGACTGGGGCGGGAAGGAGACTTCATTACAAAGTCGATCTCTTTTGGTTTCAATACATAGATTTATTAAGTCTCCTCCCGGGGGGACTGGGGACTAGGGACTTTTGAATTGGGGGATTGGGGA
>JAAUYH010185906.1_pt1 | contig 18716 bp, 11 predicted proteins | sample 7278061 | NCBI WGS metagenome assembly JAAUYH01 (sample SAMN14350203, study PRJNA611818) | marine sediment metagenome | isolation source: surface marine sediment (0.6m) | place: French Polynesia: Moorea | collected 2018-08 | reverse complement strand
GCGGTTGCCTGGGTCTGCGTGACCGGTACCCGGGCATCGGCAAAATGGGATAGCAAAAACTCGTCGGTCCACTTGCGATAGGCCGGCCGAATGAGGATCGCCCCCTCATCTGTCGGGGCTTAGCTGCATCTTGGCCGGCCTATCGCAAGTGGACCGACGAGTTTTTGCTATCCCATTTTGCCGATGCCCGGGTACCGGTCACGCAGACCCAGGCAACCGCCGATCCAGCGCTTGAGGAGCCGGTGTCGTGGAAGACAGAAGTGAGCTTGCGCCACTTTGTCCAAACGCTACTGACCCAGGCATCGATCGACAAGCCGGTCTATATGGGTGAATGGGGCTTGTTCCTCAATCAACCGGACATGTGGCACGATGTCGCGTTGCCGGCGCTGTTCAGCCGCGACCACGACCATCTGGCGGCGCTGCCCGCGTCGTGGCGAATGAACATCAATTACCGCAGTAACGTCCGTTGGGGGTCGCCGGGCAGTCGCACCAATTTGCATTGTGACGCCTATTTTGCCAGCTCATGGCTCGCCGTCTTGCGCGGACGCAAGCGGGTGGTGTTTTTTCCCCGCACCACCACACCGGGTTGGCAAGGCAGTAAACCCTCGCCGCTCGGACACTTTCACACCCGGCATATTCACCACATGAACCGGGCCGTCTTTCGCATGCTGTCCACCGAATCGGAGCAGGCGCCAACACAAGGACCAGAACAAGGGCAACCGCAGGTGGCCAGTATCCCCGATATCACCGACATCGCCGATATCGATGTCGAGCGGGTATGGATAGGTGAGGTCGGCGCAGGCGATTTCCTCTATCTGCCCCCGCGCTGGTACCACGCGGTATTAAACGTAGAGACGACCTTCAGCATCGGCGGCTTTGGTCTCAACCGCCATACGGCCCACACCCTCAGCGAATATTTTCGCTATATCGGCGACAACCATGCGCAACGCCTGATCGCGCTCATTTTTGATCAGCGCGGCCCGCGCACCTGGACCCGCACCACCATCGGTCAACGGATCTTGCACCATCCCGTGGTCGTTCGCCTGGCGCGGGCCCTCTTCAACATACCCAGTTAAACAGGCACACAAAACGCCTCCGAAGGCAACGGTTGGTCGGGGCAATACCCGATCGATCTGAGAGTGCATGGCTGACGAGTACCGATTAGGATACGCGGCCATGGACCCCCGCGAAATCGATGCCCTAGCCGAACGCCTGCGACCGCATTACAGCCACTTCTTTGCCAACGTGGGCAGTGATATCCTGCTCACGGCCCACTCTCACCAAGCATGGCCCGACATCTCGCGCACCGCGCAGCTCGCAGCCTGGGATATTGCCGCCGCCCGCATCGACGAAAAATGGGACCACATCTTCGCCACCATCCTGCCCGACTTCCAACGCCATGTGGCCAGCCGCCTCGGCACGGAGCGCTGGCAGGACCTCGCCATCGCCCCCAACACCCACGAACTCGTGTACCGCCTGGGCAGCTGTTTTGCCCCCCGCCATCGGGTCCTCACCACCGATAGCGAATTCTACTCCCTACGCCGCCAACTGCAGCGCTGGCGCGAAGACGGCCTCGAACTCGACATCGTCCCAGTCACTGATTCAGACGCCGAGTCCTTTGCCGAGCGCTTTATCGCCCAGGCCGATCGCGCGCGCCCCGACTGGGCCGCCCTGTCCTACGTCTGCTTTGCCGACGCCCGCGTCATCGACGACCTCCCCACCATCCTGAGCGAACTCGCCGCCCGCGACATTCCCGTGCTCGTCGATGTGTATCACGCCTTCAACGTCCTCGAACTGTCGGTCGATACCTGGCCGGGACAAGTATTCGTCACGGGCGGGGGCTACAAATACGCTCAGACCGGCGAAGGTGCCGCCTGGATGCTCGTGCCTGAGCAGGCCGAGCGCTTTCGCCCGCGCAATACCGGTTGGTTTTCTGATTTCGCCAACCTCGAAGCCGCCTACGAGGCTGACACTGCCGTCGGCTACGGCGCCCGCGGACAGCGCTTTTTCGGCGCCACCTTTGACCCGACCGCCATCTATCGCGGCCTCTACGTCATGGGCTGGATGGACGAACAAGGCCTGACCCCAACCCTCTTGCGCCAGCACAGTCTCGCGCGCAGCCAATACCTCATCGACGCCTTCGACAAACTCGAACTGGCACAGAAAGGCATGGCCATCGCCACGCCGCGCCCGGCGAGCAAGCGCGGCGGATTTATCACCTTGACCCACGAGCGGGCCCAAGACATCACCCGCGCCTTGCGCAGCCGTGGCGTCCGCATCGACGTGCGTGGCAACTGTATGCGCCTGGGACCGGGCCCGTACACCAGCTGCAGTGACATGGATATCGCCATGGATCGACTGCGCAGCGCACTCACTGAGCTGTAGCCCTCAAACCCGGTATCTGTGCCCAATATCAGGACTCAGCCGGCTTGGGCGCGCCGCGATAGCGGGCCAAATAGTGCTCCACCACGCGTTCGCTATCCAGGCCCAATACCTTGACGTATTCCACCAAAAACCCGCGCACATAGACGGCGGCCGGCAACTTGGCAAAATTCTCGTCCTCGATCGATTCCAAATACGACATGCCGATTTTGGTATGCTCGGCAATGTCGCGCAAATCGATGCCCTGGGCTTCGCGCACCTGCTTGAGCAGGCCGCCACTAAACACCGTACTATCGTCGATGGTCGGCATCGGCGGCCGTTCCGATGGCGGCACCTCCACCCGAACCGGCGCCGACCGCGGCAGCGGCAACACCTCGGTGGGAATCCCCTCTGGGAATAGCGCCCTATCATAGGCCCGTCTCTTGGCCGCATCCATCAACGTACCGTAGGCCTCGTCCAGCGTGGCGTGGAGCTCGTCTAATTCGGCTTCGGTGTATAGACCACCAACGACGATGGAATCGCGGCCGTAGAGTTCGCGGATGCGGCGGTTGGCGCGGCGAATATCTTCAAAACTCGCCGTGGGCTCGACCTCGAGCAGCTCGTAGTAGTTGTGGGCGCCATCGAGGGCCACGGGCTCGCCGCTATTGGGACGAATGGCCAAAAGACGCCGCGTCACCTTTTCCAAACACTTGGACACCCGGGCCTCCGGATGCTCGACCAAGAGCGGCCGTCCGCGCCGAACCGCCGCCCATACCGCTTCGTCGTACTCCAAATGCCCCAAATAGCCCACCGGCAACCCCAGACGCCAACGCGCTGCCGCAGCCACTGCCCGACCGAGCTCCATATCGGCTTTGGAGCGCACGCAATTCATAATTAGATACGGGCGAAACGCGGCAATGCGCTCGGCCACCGCCGCGGCAATATTCGCGTTATTGTCGACCCCATTGGCACCGTGATGACCATCGCCATCGCCGTTCAGACCATCTCCGTCACCGCCGGCGCTCGCGGCCAACTCGTCATCGTCCTCGTCGAGCACCCATACCGGCATCCCGCGCAAGCGATGGTAGATATCGCGGGGCGACGGAATCCCGCCTTCGACCGGCGCCATCTGCCACACCGTCTGCCGCACCGCGCGCCCGACGTTGTCAGACCGCAGACAGCGCAAAAAGGCCGCCCGCATAAACCGGTAAGAGAGCTGCACCGACGTGGGTTCGGGCAAGGTGACCAAGACCCCGATATCGGCGGCCAAGAACCAATCCAGCGTCTGCGCCGACATGCCGGGGTTGAGGTCCACCACCACATACTCCGCGTCGAGCTGTGCGAGCGCCTGGCGCAACTGCCAACTCTGGCTGGGCCGCAAATCTGCCGCCCATACCGGATCGTTGGCGCCCGAGATCAAATGCAGGCCCGGCACTGGCGCCAACTCGATCAAGTCGGTCAAGGCAGCATCGCCGCAGGCCTCAGACAGGGTCGAGGCAGGACGGTGCAAGCCGGTGAGAACGTGCAAATTGGCGCAACCGGTTGCGCCATCCAGTAAAACGATCCGCTTTCCCAACGTGGCGAGAAAAATGCCGATGTTGGCGGCCACCAAGCTCTTCCCGGTGCCGCCCTTACCACTGGCCACCGCGACCACCCGCGGTTTTTGCTGCTCTTTGACTGCCTCAGACACGCCCCCACTATACGCGCATTCTGCCGCGTTGCGCCAATTCTGCCGCCACGTGCATACGCCCCTGCGAGTTTGCCCCTTGCCGACTGCGCCGATATCCCCCGGCATTTCTCCGAGGTTCCCCGCACGTTCCACCGAGGTTTTATCAATCGCCCTATATGGTAGCATCGCGGGACGGGGCCCGGGGCATATCCCCGGGTACGCAACGCGCAAGAGGATACGGACCATGGCAACATTGACCCGCAGCTATGTACACGGCGCTTCCGACGCCGCCCTTGTCGGCGACACCATCGGCGCCCATTTCGATAACACCGTGGCCAAGTGGCCAACGCGCGAAGCCCTGGTGGTGCCCCACCAACACGTGCGCTGGACCTATGCCGACTTTCAGGCCCGCGTCGATGCGATGGCGGCCGGCCTCATCCACCTCGGCCTCAATCCCGGCGATCGCATCGGTATTTGGTCCCCCAACAACGCCGAATGGGCCATCACCCAATTTGCCACCGCCAAAGCCGGTCTGATCCTGGTCAATATCAACCCGGCCTATCGCCTGGCCGAGCTCGAATATGCCCTCAACAAAGTTGGCTGTAAGGCGTTGATTACGGCCACGCGCTTCAAGACCAGCGACTATATGGGCATGCTGACTACTCTGGCGCCCGAGCTGAGCCAGGCCGAGCCCGGAGCACTGCAATCGGCAACTCTGCCCCATCTGCGGATCGTCATCCAGATCGCGTCGGACACACAAACCGCGGGAGTGTTTCGATTTTCCGATATCCTGAGCATGGGCACCCAGGCCGATCGCGAGCGCCTGCGCGGTTTGGCCGACAAGCTGCAATTCGACGATGCCATCAACATTCAATTTACCAGCGGCACCACCGGGGCCCCCAAAGGCGCCACCCTCACCCATCACAACATCCTCAATAACGGCTTTTTCGTGGGCCGGGCGCAGAACTTTAGCGAACGCGATCGGGTCTGCATTCCCGTGCCCCTCTATCACTGCTTTGGCATGGTTCTCGGCAATCTGGCCTGCGTCACCCACGGCGCGGCCATGGTCTATCCGGGCGAGGCATTCGAGCCCGAGCGGGTGCTGCAGACCGTCCAGGACGAGCGCTGCACCGCCCTATACGGCGTACCCACCATGTTCATCGCCGAACTTGAGCATAGCAAATTCGCCAGTTTTGACCTATCGACCCTGCGCACCGGGACAGCCCGGCGAACTGTGCACCCGCGGCTATTCGGTCATGCGCGGCTACTGGGGCGACGAAGAGCGCACCGCCGAGGCCATCGACAGCGCCGGCTGGATGCACACGGGCGATTTGGCCACCATGGATGAGGACGGCTATTGCAATATCGTCGGCCGTATCAAAGACATGGTGATCCGCGGCGGCGAAAACGTCTATCCCCGCGAAATCGAAGAATTCCTCTACCGCCATCCAGATATTGAGGACGTGTCCGTCATCGGCGTTCCCGACGACAAGTACGGTGAACAGTTATGCGCGTGGGTCAAGTTGCGCCAAGGCGCCAGCGCCGACGCCGACAATATCCGGGATTTTTGCCAGGGGCAGATCGCCCATTTTAAAATCCCCCACTACATCAAGTTCGTCGACGAATTCCCTATGACGGTCACCGGCAAGATTCAGAAATTCCTTATGCGCGAGCAGATGATCGAAGAGCTCGGTCTAGCAGAGCAGAAGACCGCATAGGGCTCGCGCAGAAATAGCACGCCCATACACCTGAAATCTCGCCCACGGATATATACGTGGGGCATCGGAATTGCAATGCGTAGCAAAGCATGGAAGCGATCGCGCAAAGGTAAGGAGGCGTCCATGAAACCAACCATGTCACGAGCGGCGGAAGTTGTGCGCATACCGATGATGGGCCTCACGGCCCCGGTCGATGACAAGCCGTTGGCAGAGCGCAAGTCCTCGATGTCGCCGACGAACCAACCTTGGCCGGAGATCGAGGCGACCGAAGACGGCGAATCCCCCTGGTCTATGCCGGCAGCACAGGTGCTCGATATCCACGGCGTAACTGTCGCCCATGGTCTTGATGACCGCGAAGCACACGCCCGTCTACAGACCTTGGGACCGAACCAATTGCGCCAACAGCGGCCCATGAGCGCGCTCAGCATCGTCATACATCAACTAAAGAGCGCCATCGTTCTCCTATTGCTCGCCGCGGCGCTCGTATCCTTCCTCATCGGTGACATTGTGGCAGGTGTCGCCATTGGCGCCGCCATCGGCTTGACGGTGGCGCTGGGGTTCTTCACCGAGCTCCGCGCAGTGCGGTCGATGGAAGCGCTGCGGCGGCTCGGTGCGCAGCGGGCTCGGGTTCGCCGCAGTGGTGACGACACGCTCGTCGATGCCGCCCATTTGGTCCCAGGCGACATCGTAGTACTGGAAGACGGCGATCGAATCACCGCGGATCTCCGCCTCGTCGAGGCCTCCAAGCTCGAGGCCGATGAGTCGGCCCTCACTGGCGAATCGGTGCCTGTGAGCAAAAGCGCGGCGTCCATCGCCGTGCGGGCCGCGCTCGCAGATCGCCATAATATGTTGTACAAAGGCACGACGTTGACGCGTGGCTCGGGCGTCGGCGTGGTGGTGGCCACTGGAATGCAGACCGAGCTCGGCCGCATCGCCACTCTCGTCGAGGAGGCAGAGGACGAGCTGACGCCCCTTGAGCGCCGTCTTGAGGTGCTCGGCCGCCGGCTGCTGTGGATCAGCCTGGCGGCGGCCGCGATGACCTCGGTGGTCGGCATGATCGGCGGCCGTTCAGTCGCTCTCATGATCGAGACCGGAATCGCCCTGGCCGTGGCCGCCATTCCCGAGGGCCTCCCCATTGTGGCCACTGTGGCCCTCGCTCGAGGGATGTGGCGCCTTGCCGCGCGTCATGCGCTCATCAAACGCCTGGCGGCCGTGGAGACCCTGGGCGCGACCAGCGTGATCGTCGCCGACAAGACCGGCACACTCACAGCAAACCAGATGCATGTCGTATCCTTCGAGGCCGCGGATCGGAGCTACACGGTCAGCGATACGATCCAATACAATGGCGCGCCAATTCAGCTCGAAGACGATTCCGCGGCCATGTCCGTGATCGAGGTTGCCGTCCTGTGCAATAACGCTTCGCTGGCGGGCGATAGGCCCATCGGCGATCCTCTCGAGGTGGCGCTCTTGCGGCTGGGAGCCATGGCCGGTATGAGCCGCTCGAACCTGGTCTCTCGTTGGCCCGAATTGCGCGAAGAGGCATTCGATCCCGATATCAAACTCATGGCAACAGTGCACGCAGACGGCGATGGCGTGCGCGTGGCCGTCAAGGGAGCGCCTGAAGTGGTGCTCGAGGCCAGCGCCTCGTGTCGCGGCCCTGGCGGTATCTCACCGCTATCGGACATGCAGCGGCACGCCGCGCTCGTACGGAGCGAAGAGATGGCGCGCTCCGGGTTGCGCGTGCTCGCACTGGCCGCAAAATCTGCGGCAAGCGCCGACGTCGATGTATACGCAGAGCTCGTATTTATCGGCCTCGTCGGCCTCGCCGACCCTCCCCGGCGAGATGTCGTTGCCCCCATCGCAACCTGCCGCCGCTCGGGCATCCAAGTGGTCATGGCGACGGGCGATCAGCCAGCGACCGCCACCAACATCGCCTGTGCGGTTGGACTCATGGACGCCACATCCCGGCCCGCGGCCATTGTCCATGGTGACGAACTCGCCAGCATGGCGTCGATGTCCGAGGAGCGGCAGAGAGCGCTGCGATCCGTCGATGTGTTCGCCCGTGTGACTCCAGAGCAAAAACTCGACATCATCGCCTTACACCAGGCTGGCGGGGCTGTAGTCGCCATGACGGGGGACGGTGTCAACGATGCGCCAGCCCTGCGCAAAGCCGATATCGGTATTGCCATGGGCGAACGCGGTACTGATGTGGCACGGGATGCCGCCGACATGGTTCTCAAGGACGATTCGTTCGACTCGATCGTCGCCGCCATCGAGCAGGGCAGAGCCATATTCACCAATATACGCCGCTTTATCGTCTACTTGCTGTCGTGTAACCTATCGGAAATCTGCATTGTCGCTGCCGCGGTCCTCGTGGGTATGCCGCTGCCGCTATTGCCGCTGCAGATCTTGTTTCTCAATTTGGTGAACGGCGTGTTCCCGGCGCTCGCGCTCGGTTTCGGCGAGGGTGACTCTCAAGCGATGTCGCGCCCGCCACGAACTGCGGGCGAGCCAATCGTCGCCGGCCGGCACTGGGCCGCCATTGCCGCCTACGCCGGCCTCATCACGGTCGCGGTACTGGGCGCCATGGGATTGGCCTTGGCCACCGGTGTCCGCGAAGAAGAGGCGACCACAGTGGCGTTCCTCACCTTGGGGTTCGCTCAGCTGTGGCACGTCTTCAACATACGCGAACGGGGCAGCAAACTCGTGGCCAACGACATCGTCCGCAACCCATGGATCTGGGGCGCCATGGGGTTGGGCATTGCATCCCTCGCCACCGCGGCGTTCGCGCCGCCGCTGGCACAGGTGCTTGAGGTGACGCCGCTTGCGGCCTCCTCATGGTCGATCGTAGTCGGCGTGAGTCTGCTGCCCCTCGTCATAGGCCAGCTCATCCTGGGCCATGGCGCCGATATCGCCGTACACCCCGATTATCGCGGTCATGGGACTGGAGATCTCGACGACTAGCGGGCCCTGAGGCGATACAGGATAGATGCTATCCTGGTCTCATCATGGATGGAACCAGACGCAGAGACATCAAGCCGGGCTTGCGCGTAGCCATTGTGCTCAAGAAAGATCAACGTACCGGCAAGACCACTGAGGGGATCGTAAAGGACATCTTGACCAACTCGCCGAATCATCCCCATGGCATTAAGGTTCGATTGCAAAACGGTGCCGTGGGCCGGGTCAAGCAGCTCTTGACCACGTCAGAATAACTCGGATTGGCGATGTCGCGCGGTGCAAGCGCGCACGATCATTGCGTGGCGCATTATGGATGGGGTGTGGGGCTGGCAAAGTGACGCGCTTCGAGGCTGTAGCGCGTCATTAAGCGGCGAAATTGGGTACGGTGAACACCTAGCGATTTTGCTGCCCCAGATATGTTCCCTCGGTGTTCGCGCAATGCGTTGGCAATGGTCTCGGGTTTGGGGGATGACGCGGTCCGCGTATCGGCACTCTTGAATTCGCTGCCAGCGGGTTCGGGCAAGTCGGAATCACGGAGGCGCTCACTTCCGTCGTCGACGGCTGCATAGGCGGCCTCTTTCACCTCGGTGATGAGCTCGCGAACGTTGCCGGGCCATGGTCTCCGCAGGCAGGCCTCGACGAACGAGCTGTGGATGCTGAGTGAGGTATGAGCAGATTTCTCGCCGTCGGCGTTGTCGGAATTGCCGCCATTACCGCCATTACCGCCATTGTCGCCATTGGCTTGATGCCGGCCTCCGGTGGCCTGTGCCACTGCATCCGCAATCAGCCATGGGATTTCTTCCAGGCGTTCGCGCAAGGGTGGCAATTGCACTTCTGGCCGACCGATGCGGAAGTACAAATCCTGGCGAAATCGTCCCGCGCTCACTTCGTCGCGGAGATTTTTATGGGTTCCCGAACAGATTTGAAAATCGACCCGCTGCGGTTGCATGGCACCGAGCGGCAGCACTTCATTGCTCTCCAAGACCCGCAGCAGTTTGGCTTGGGTGGCGAGATCGAGCTCGGCTACTTCGTCGAGAAATAACACCCCGCCATCGGCGGCCTTGGCATACCCCGGCTCGTCCTTGGTCGCGCCGGAATATGCCCCCCGTTTGGTACCGAAAAATAGCCTTTCGGCCATGGTGTGCGGAATGGCACTGCAGTTAACGGCCACAAATGGTTTGCAGCCGCGCCGCCCCAAACTGTGAAATGCGCGCGCGGCTCGCTCCTTACCGGTTCCGCTCTCGCCGTGAAGGAAGACATGGCTGTCGGCGCGGGCAAGGCGGCCGAGCGCGCTCCAAGCTCGATGGAGCGTGGGCCCCATGATTGTGCCGCCAACTGTCTCGATGCCGCGGGCCATGAATGGCCGCACGTCGCGTGTGAAGACAAATAACGACGACCCGGTACGCATGATCCGCAAATGGTTGCCGGCGATTTCCTTGGACACCAATGCGCCATCTACAAATGTTCCGTTGCGACTGCCAAGATCGCGCACACTGAAGCCCGCACCAGTGTCCGATACCTGCACATGTTGCCGCGACATACGTGGATCGGAGATCAGCGCCTCCGGGGTATCGTCGCGCCCAATCATGATCGACCCATGACGGAACTCAAAGGCCGAGCACACGGCCCGTCCTTGCGTAAACACCAACACCAATCCCGGCACCGGGGAGCCGCCGGGATCTCGCTCATCACGGCTTGCCATGATGGAGTCTTCGAGCGTATCAGGGGGAACCATGCCGTCAGTATACTGCACTGCTGCGTCTTGCCATTCCTTTACAACTTCTCGGACACGTAGGATTGGCCATTGACATCACTCTTTTGGGTTACGGTGCGTCTTTTCGCCTATGCCTGATTCGCTTATGACTGATTCGCTTATGCCTGATTCGACGGGGTGGAAGCTACCGGTGCAGTAGCGGAGGCGATGTCCTGAGCCATCAATGGAATCAACGCCAGATCCAATGGTAGCTGTCTGCGATGATCTACGCGCCGATCTACCAGTTGCGCCACTCATGGACCATGTAGAATTGGTTGATATCGGGAACACTGCCTGGTCCATACAGGTGACTACCTGTGTTGGCATGGGCCGATCACGGTTGTCGATGATCGAGGTATCGTTGGGCTCACATTCGATAACGGCGGCCGTGGTAGAATTCTTGAACGCGGCCAACACCTCATTTTCTTGTGATGCAATGATCAGCGTTTGCCCACCCTTGGCCGCGGCCTCCAGCTTGCGCGCCGTGACCACCACCTCGCCGAACGCCGAATACTCGAACCGATGCTTGCTCGGAGCCCCCGTGCTGCCGGCGGTGATGTGCCCCGACGCAATGCCTATGTGGGCAATGCCCGCGCCGATATGGTTGCTAGTCTGTTCAGATAGCTTGCCATGAATCTCCCCGCAGGCTCGAATGGTGCGCACGAGATGATCGCTGCCGCGAAAGACGGCCAACACAGCGTCGCCAAAGAACCGCACTGTCACGCCACCGTGGCTGTCGAGGATGGCAACAATGGCATCGAAATGATGATTGAGCGCCTCGATGTGGTGCTGCGCGCCCTGCGCTTGCCTGTTGTGGCCGGCTAAGTCGACGCGGATGAACGCCGCAGATGCCACATATGCCTCGCCCGTCATCGCGGTGGGAATGCGAAGTAGCGGCACCAGCCGCTCCATGACGGCGGTATCCACCAGCATACGCAGGGCCTCGTTTTCCTCGATTGAGCGCATGGCGCGGCGGGTCTCCCGGACCTCATAGGCGGCTTTTTCAATTGTGGTCTCAAGGTCGTCAAAATCGATGGGCTTGATCAGAAAATCAAACGCGCCGTAGTTCATGGCCCGGCGAATATTTTCCATATCGCCGTAGGCCGAGATAATGATGGATTTCACGCTGGCGGCGACCTCGTTGATTTTTCTCAGCAATGTGAGCCCATCCATCCCCGGCATGTTGATATCGGTGAGGGCGATGTCGATGTCTGGATGTTCTTCGAGTCGCGCCAGGGCCTCGTAGCCATTTGTGGCAAAGATGATCTCGTAACGCCGCTGCTCGATCTGCTCGTGCATACAATGTTCGATGAGGAGCAGTAGATCGGGCTCATCGTCGACCACCAGGATCTTGGTCGGCTTGCGCTCGACTCGGTGGGCGATCAACTCGGTAAACGCCGCGGCGAGCTCGCGTGCTGAAGAAAATCGCTGGGTTGGCTCCTTGGCCAACGCTCGGATAAAGAACTGATCGAACTCGGTATCAAGGGCGGCCACAAGCGCGGATGGCGGCTCGGGGGCATCCATGCAGATCTGCATCAAGAGGGCACTGATTTCCATGGCCTTAAACGGCACGCGACCAGTGAGCGCCTCGTAGGCGATGACGGCAAAGGACCACAAATCCGCGCGATAATCGATCGAGCGTCCGCGCGTCTGCTCGGGACTCATATAGTGAGGCGTGCCGATCAATTGGCTGCCGTCTGCGGGGGCGGACTGGGACTCGACCCAGCCCTCTCTCACCGTGGCAACGCCAAAATCGACGATTTTGACCACAGTTTCGCCGTCTTGACGCGTGAGAAAAACATTGGCCGGTTTCAGGTCGCGGTGGATAATGCCGATCTGGTGAGCGGCGTCAAGGGCCTTGGCCATTTGGCTCAGGATCGGTGCCAGCGCCGCTGGTTCCACAGTCTTGGTGCGCCGCAAACGCGCGGCCAAATCCTCACCCTCGAGCAGCTCCATGATGATATAAGGGGCCTCTCCGCGCGTGACCCCGTAGTCGTGGACTTGTACCACATGGGGGTTTTTCATCCGGGCAATCGCTTGCGCCTCGCGCTCAAAGCGCTTGCGCAAACCGGCATCTGCGCGGTCGATGACGTTCATCAACTTGACAGCAACGCAGCGATCGAGCTGGGGATCATGGGCTTGCCACACCGAGCCCATGCCGCCGCGTCCGAGTTCGCGCTGCAGCACATATCGCTCTATCCGATCTTCTGGGCTCATCGCGTCTGTCCCCCTAAAGAATGATGGATGGATGGCCGCTCAATCATTGATGGTCGGCCGCATGTCGTAAATAGTATACCCAAGTTGACACGGCATAGGGTTGGGCTATTTCGGCAAAGTCGCAACAAATTCGGTAAATTCTCCTTCTTCGCTGTGGACGTCGATGGTTCCGCCATAGCCCTGCGTGACAATCTCGCGGCTCAGCGATAGCCCCAAACCCGATCCTTCGCCGGTATGCTTGGTGGTAAAGAATGGGTTGAATATTTGATCGCGGATGCGTGGCGGTATACCGATGCCATTATCACGGATGCGCAACTCGACCGCGTGGCCTAGATCACGGGTCGAAATATGTACTGTGGGCATATACCCGCGCTCTCCGTGGGCCTTTTGCTTGGCGCGGATGGCATAACAGGCGTTGTCAATGAGGTTGAGGCATAGACGTCCGATCTCTTGCTGCACCAGAGGTATTTCGCCCATGGATGGATCCAAGTCCATGTCGATGGCGATGTTGAAGGATGCATCTCGGGCGCGCAGACCGTGATGGGCCAAGTTGACATAGTTCTTGACCACCTCGTTAAAGTCAGTTGGCCGACGCTCGCCCTTGCCGCCACGGGAATGCTCGAGCATGGAACGAATAATGCCATCCATGCGCTTGGTGTGCTCGGTGACCTTGCTGGCGCTCACGGCCAGTGCGGCCAGGGACTTTGAGACATAGTCGACACTGCGGCGATCGAGTCTGTCGACCCAGTCCGGCATTCGCAACTCGAATTCGCGGACCCGCTTTTCGATCACGCGGGAAAAATTGTCGACGAAGTTGAGTGGATTGCGCAACTCATGGGCGATACCGGCCGTGAGCGCGCCCAGCGAGGCCAGCCTTTCCTGAACAATCAGGCGACTTTGCGTATCGCGCAGGCGTTCTAGGGTCTGTTCCAACTCACGGTTTTTCTGTGCGAGTTCTTGGGTACGCGCACTGACTTTTTGCTCCAGCGTATCGTAGAGCAGGGCATTCTCGAGCGAGATGACTGCCTGGGCCGAGAGCAATTCGAGGATTCGCAGCCGGTCGGCGGTAAACGAGCCCTTGATCAGATTGTTTTCCAGATAGAGCACGCCCAGGGTTTTGGTCTGCCGAATCAGCGGAACACACAGGAGTGATTTGATCTGGTGGGTCGCGATATATGTATCTCTGCTGAAGCGAGGGCTGTTGGCGGCATCTTCGAGGACCACGCTCTGCTGGGTACGCGCGACATAGTGGATGACGGACTCCGATAGGTGGCGGCGTCCCGGTCCCTCGGCATCGACGAGATCGCTGATGGGAATGCCGCCGAGCATGCTCGCCGTGTCGCTACTGGCTTGTTTGTCTACGTAGGCCAGCCAGGTATCGTCTCGTTTGAGAATCAAGTATCCAGATTGCGCCCCGGCACTCTCGATCATGGACTCCATCAGTCGAACCAGCAATTGTTGCAGCTCGATCTCGCTGGAAATGGTCCGCGATGCATCGAGCACGCTAATGAGATCGAGGACATCGCTATTCCAGTCGCTGGCGCGCGCCGTCGCCAGGCTCACCGAAGAAAGCGACCCTGTGGCCACCCGCGGCAACATATTGGGATAGCTTCGCTCCATGGCCTTGGCCTTGGTCATCGCCCCCCAGCGCAAATAGGCGTGATGGGCGTCGCGCAAATAGTATTGCGCGAGCTTGTGCTGGCCACACGCGAGATGAAAGCGACCGGCCAGTTCGTACGCAATCGCCAACTCGTGCAGATAGCCGCTCTCGCGCGTCAGCTCAACCGCTTTTTCAAATGCGGCTCGGGCCTCGCTCTCGCGCCCGAGCACCCGGGCATGCTCGGCACGGATGAGCATCATCTTGTGATCGACACTGCGGGGGCATTGCTCTTGCCAGGCGCGCAGCATGTCTAGGTTGGCGTCTACCGCCGTGATAATGGCACGTTGTTCGCTGGCCGTGGAGCGCTCATACACCGCAAGTCGGCATAGGGAATCGAGAAAGAGCAGCGGCCCACACCAAAGGGCCGTCATCATGACCGAGCGATAGGCCTCATTGGCCACGGCGCTCGCTGCTGCTTGCTCAAAATCGCCGAATAGATAGCAAATCAACGCCTTGCAATAGTGAAAGTTGCACATGGCGGCCAGATCTGTGGCCGCGATTGCCGCGGGCACACGGGTGTCTTCGTCGTAGGCGTGGCCGGCTAGCTTGCACGGATCGGCGACATCGGTTTGCAGGTTGATGGCGGCCTGCTCATAGGGCTGTAGCCAGTTCAAGACCAGTGGTTGGCGATACTGCTCAACCACCGCGGTATATTTGACGATGTCCTCGGTGAGGCCGGCGAGTTCATCACCGGCCAAAAAGCGATTGATACAAACCGTGGCCCCACTACATGCGGCCTGAAAGGGGCTGCCAGCCTCGACACCGTAAAAATAGGCGTCGGTGAGCTGCGGCGTGAGTTCGTACAGCGGTCGCTTGCGATGGGCCAGCTGCACTGAGTTGTACATGTAGACCAAGGAGAGGTTGGGTTTGTTGTCGAAACGGTTGGCCAACCGCAATGCCAGTTGGCCGAAGCGGTATGCGCGATCAAATTGACGTTCGAACGACAGCAGGCAACCGTAGAAAATATATCCCATACAGGAGTAGTGGGTATTGCCAAACTCCAATGACAACGACATGAGACGGCAAATGACAATGGGGAATAGGCCGCTGTTGGCGGTATAGGTCATGAGCAGCAGGGTCTCGAGGATCTCCATGGCGATGCGGCTCGTCGGGTCGACGCACACCGGTATGTCGAAGAGGGTTTCGATATCGCGGTCGCCAAGCATGTCGGCGATGTGCTGCATCGCGCGCACGCGATCCTCATCGCCGGGTTCCTCTGGGAGACTGATGCCCAACTCATGGAGGATCTGCACATACGTTTGAATGGCCTGGGTAACCCGCTGCTGCGCGTAGTGAACTTGCCCTTGCAATTTCCAAAACGCAACCGAGTCCACGGCCGAGTGCGAATGCGTGAGAGCCGTTTGCACCAATTGGTCCAGGGTTTCCAAATCGCCGCACATAAATGCGGCATTGGCGGCTACCGCGTGGAGATCGCGGGTGTGCTCGTAGCTCGCTTGCCAGGCGCTCTCTCCAGCGGAGACAGGGGCAATGTCGCCGCGGTCGTCATCGGACTCACCGCTGATGAGGGCGATGCCGGAGCGAGCATAACCGAGCGCTGGCTGAGCCGCCGCGCTCTTGAGCGCCTGGGTTGCCGCCCGCAAGTTGAGCACCGCGAGGCGGTCGCGCTCGGTTGCGGTATCGATGGCGTGGCGTCCTTGATTGAGATGGCCGACGATTTCAAAGAGCTGTTGGCCCTGCACTTGATCGCCGCTTGCCGCCAATAGCCTGCGCCCGACATCCCAATGCAAGCGCGGTTGGCTTTGCTGCGGAACCAGCGACATCACCGCCTGTTGGATGCGATCATGGGCAAAACGGCAGCGTCCAACCGGGCCGCGCTGGGTCATCGCCACCACAGAATGGGCGCGATCGAGGGGCAGGATCAACTCGCGCTCGATGGCGGGCCATATATCGCGCACAATTTGCTCATGGGCGCACTCGCCGACCACGGCGAGCGTGGCAATGTCGAATACATTGCCGAGGCACGCCGCCCATTCAAGCACGCGTTGCGTGGCCGACGGCAAGTCTTGCACCCGGCCAGCGATGAGGTCGACGACATTGTCGGTCACCGCCTGCTCGCGGAGATGCTGCAGGTCCCAGGACCAGCCGTCGGCCGTGTATTTGATAAGGCCACTGTCGTGGAGCGAACGCAGAAATACGCGCAAGAAAAATGGATTGCCCGCGGTCTTGGCCACCAGCAGCGTCGCCAGCGGGCCAGCCTCGGCATTGTCTACCGCCAGGGTGTCGCGGATCAATGCCTCGACATCGCTCTGATGTAACGGTCCGAGCGCCAATTGTTCGGCGGAAACGCCCTGGTTGGCGAGCTCTTTCACGGTGAGCCGCAAGGGATGGGTCTCGCCGACTTCACTATCGCGATACGCGCCGATCAAACACAGCGGTGCTGCCGCAGCCGAGTGCATCACTTCTTCGATCAGCTTGAGAGAGTCGGTGTCGGCCCATTGCAGATCGTCAAAAAATAGGCACAGCGGATGCTCGGGGGTGGCAAAGGCAGAGATAAATTGCCGCACGGTTTGATGAAAGCGGTTGCGCGCGTCCATGGGCGGAAGCGTGATCGGTGGCGACTCTTCCTCTCCGACGACGAGGGTGAGCTCGGGACATACTTCGACCAAGACCGGCACGTTGCCGCGCAGGGCGCTCGTGAGCGTTTCTGCCCAGACTGCCACACGCTCTCGGCTCTCGGTCAAGATCTGACTCACCAGGGCGCGAAACGCCTGGATCAAGGCGGCATAGGGCACATTATTTTGATATTGGCCAAACTTTCCGGCGGCAAAATACCCGCGCCGCGCCGTGACGGGACGGTAGACCTCTTGGATCAGTGCCGATTTGCCGATACCCGAGTATCCCGATACCAATAGCATCGTCGCCCCGTCATCACACGCGCGCTCGAAGGCGCGCAAAATGGCGTCGGCTTCTTGTTCGCGGCCGTAGAGTGTCTGTGGCAAGCGGAAGATCTCGGGCCGGTCGGCGCGCGCCAAAGGAAATTCGCCAATTGCCTCACCGCTGCGCAATCGAGCTAAACACGTCTGCAAATCGCTGCGAATGCCCTGGACCGACTGATAGCGATCGTCGGCCGCTTTGGCCATCAGGGTGAGTACGATATCGGCCAAGGGGATCGGGATGTCGGGGTCGATATCGCGGGGAGAAGGCGGTGTGCGGGCAATATGGCAGTGGATGAGCTCAAGCGGCTCTTTGACCGCAAACGGCCGCTGCCCGGTCAAGAGCTCAAAGAGGGTGACGCCCAAGGAGTAGAAGTCGGCGCGGTAGTCGACGGGTCGATTCATGCGGCCGGTCTGCTCTGGTGCCATATAGGGCAGGGAGCCCTCGAGCACGCCGGGGCTGGAGAAACTCGTGTCCTCGCGCGACAGTTGGGAAGCGACGCCGAAATCGATGAGCTGGATGCGACCATCGACGCCGCGCATGATCACATTACTGGGATTGATGTCTTTGTGGATAACCTGCCGCTGGTGTACCGCGCCCACAATATCGACGAGCTTGAGCGCGAGCTCGACGCATTCCCGATACGATAGGCGTCTGCGACGGACCACATGATCGAGCGAGTCACCGCTGATGTCTTCGAGCACCATCACCCAGCGGTCTTGGCTCTTTTCTAGGCCGTAGGCCCGCACCACGCCGTCTAGGTCCAGATGGTTGAGGAGCGCGTATTCATGCTGGAATGCCGAGATTTGCTCGGGCGATGACGACTTGGTATCGAGTATTTTGAGCACCACGGGGGCGCCGTCGCTATGGCGTTTGCCGCGGTACACGGTGGAATACGCGTTTTCATGCAGGGTTTCGCTGACCTCGCAGCCGCAGATGCTCTTGTCCATGATATGTGCTCTAGATCGCCATCGCACAACAGTGGGTGGCTGAACCGGGTGAATGTGTGAAGAGGGAACGTGTCGGGGACAATATGTCTGGACCAAACAGATTTGTCATCACGTTTGCGGCGATATATCCGGCCAAAACGTATCGGGCGGCGGTATATCGTAGCCTGGATCACTGGCGCAAGCGCAGCGATTCCAATTGCCGTCGGTGAGAGATTGCTGCAGTGAGTCGATATCTCCGGCAGTGAGGAGGGCCTGGGCGTCGGCATCGAGTCCCGCACGCGTCATGACTGCGACCGGATCGCGAGCGAATTCGTCTTGGCGCAGCGGGTCCATGGTGAGCTGCGTAAGGAATTGGTATAAATTGTCCATGTTGTTTGCCTCTCGGGTCTTGATAGGTTGATAGGGTATTATATGGATGGTTGATGGGCGCGGGCTCAGAATTATTCTCTGATCGCCTTGATGAGCGTCTCACGCCACGATTGGTTGTCGGCAGACGTGGTGACACGCAACTCATGGCTGAGAATGGCCAAGCTCT
>JAAUYH010055670.1_pt1 | contig 18719 bp, 15 predicted proteins | sample 7278061 | NCBI WGS metagenome assembly JAAUYH01 (sample SAMN14350203, study PRJNA611818) | marine sediment metagenome | isolation source: surface marine sediment (0.6m) | place: French Polynesia: Moorea | collected 2018-08 | reverse complement strand
CTTCGCAATTGCATTGTGGAGCCCTCGAATGACACTCACAAAGTTGATTGCTTAAACTAAAAGCAGTCCCTCGTCCGTACTCCTGCAAAGGAAATGCTGACTACAGAAAATCTCTGCCATGCATCGGAAATGCGAGAACTAGTGAAATCTGAAACAAATAACAATCATGCTGTAGAAAGTGATGGACAATGTGATCCAGTGGAGCGCCGCGACAAGAGATCACTGACGCTCGGATTCGTAAGAATTGTAGTGCATTAGAGCATGCATCCGAAATCAGGGGAAAAAAGGTTTGGTTCGTAGTGTGTCACAATGACCGCATTTCTGTCTATTACGACTAAAGGTAGTAGCAGCACATATGCATGGGTGCCAATTCACCCATTTCTCTATTTCTGTCTACGTAGGGGATTGCATGCACATAGTCAGGACTTAAAATCCACTAGATTATTGAGGGTTCATTTTTTTTGTTGAATCTGCGGAGCAAGAGATATAATGAAGTATATGTTTATCGAAAATAAATAAGTCTTGCAATACATTCCCCATCTAGCTCAAGTTAGTGCTTTATGAAAATTAGTGGTAGTTAGGAAGAGCTGCCCATTTGCGTTTCTATAGAAGATCTCGTGTGGATAGTACGGTACCAGTTGCGCCCTTCCTCATCGAACGAGTTTCTGTCCAGATGAATAACTTCGTCGTCCATACTAAACGCTGGTACACGCATGTCTTGCCCTGTTTTCTCACGCATCATCGCTGCAATCACTTCCGAATTGTAGTTCTTCACAAATAAGTTGCAGATAAACGCGATCAAGAAGAGGCTGAGTGAGACCGCGAGTAGAACCTCGGCAGACATCTTATTTTCTTCTATTGAACCGAGTTTCAATTTCATGCCCTCCATTGCGATTGAACTGTTTCCCACTTCGTGTCCCACTGTGCCGTGTGTAGTGTTCAGTTCATTGTAAGAAAGCACCAGCCGCATCAGCTCCCCAATGTTCACTTCATGCTGGCATGACTTCAACTCGTATCTTCCACTCGCTCGGTTCGTGGTATTGACTTGGCAGTGGCGCTTGTTCACGAAATCATTCATGATTTCGTGGTGTGCTGGCGCATTCAAAGCGTTAGACCCGTTGTACGGCACAACAAGATGTTCGTCTGCATCGGGGACTAATATTGAGAACATTGTCTTAGATATGATCGAATTGTTGGAGTTCATGTCCTTCAGCACCACGGACTGAGCGAACGCAGTGGCTTTGAAATCAACGTACAGGTTGCGAGACGCAGCTAACTTTGCGAAGCCCATCACACCTCCGGAGCTTCTCTGCTCGTTGCAGAACGCAAACACAGCCGTCAATTTTGCACGCCCCGTGTCGACGCTTATCGGAGCACAATAATTGTGTGTGAACTTGCGGAAGACATGCTTGTTCGAGGTTTGAACAGAAAGTGTGAAATCCGTGTTGTACAGGTCGCGATTCTTCGACATGGTCCCAAAGAAGAAAAATCCTTCCGCCACGAGTGTTAGAAGGCAAATGAGCACTGCGAGTGTGGCACGATTCAGTGGAATCGGTTTACGGAATTCTTTCAATTCTCCATCACATCGAAATGATTGGAAATCAGATGTGCCTCGTATCCACTTGATGTAGTTGAGTGGGTTGAAGGCCTGATCAGTAGCGACGGATAACGAATACTTGCCAGTATTCACAGACTCGCCTCGTGTCGAGGTGAGCAATGTCTTGATGATGAACTCGAAACTTTTCAATCCAATGAGAATGAAAATCGTGGTGACTATGTTCTCCAGGTCTTCGTTCTTGAAGAGCACGTTTGTTTTAAACGCCATAGGTAGGAACGGGAATGGTGTCTTTGATACATGAACATAGAAGAAACGTAACTTCTGAGTTCATGAACTTCTTTTCTATACTAAAGATGTATTCCTGACACAAAAACACTATCTAATTCACTTACGTAGAAAAAATGAATAGTAAGTGCTGATAACGTGAAAAAACCTGCGATTTATCCTAGAGGTATTCATTTAAAATCTAATTGGAAAGGACAACTTCTATCCTTCCATTTATATGATGTCATTCATTCAATTCAGCTACCCCTCTCTAAATTTTAATTGAAATTCACCTTGAAGAAGTTCAGTATCTGGACAAGATATACTCAGATCCACCCATGGTAGCAAAGCACAGCAATGAAAGTGCTGTCTCGCGCGCTTCTCTGAAATACGACAGTACGATTAGTTCTACTGTATAAGACATGCATCATGATCACTTTTCTTTATCACCACTCTATTTTTACTCCTCGACATGTGACGAGAGCACTATTCGTGTAATCTTACGTAACCTAAAGATTTGAAGCTAGATAGAGCTCGAGCATTTGGCTAATTCCGAACACATGGTTGAAGATCAGCATTAAGGCAAAAGGAATATACACTAGGGAAAGAGTGTGTTTCTTATTGCACTGATTTCTCGAGCACAATCTTGGTGACGGCCTAGTTTCATGTGCCACTTCCTTGCCGAATATCTGACCAACAGAAAGTCAAGCTGTATTCACAGTCGGACAAAAACCATAACTCACGAATTATTGCTCAATGCACTAGGTCACTCTGTTTCTGGGTCAGGAGCGGAGAATTCACCTGCCAATCAAATGTCAAAGCTTCGTAAAGGTTTTGAATACATTACCGCTGCACTGTCTCACTTGTGCATCATAGATAGGAACAGAACAGTTGATACAGACAACTGGAAACGTAAGTTCGGGAGGCTCTTGTGATCGTAACTTCGTTCCAGGATGAAATGCGGTTAGACCAGTTGTATCGAAATCGCTCTCAACCTATTGAATTGTTTTGCTGGTAATGCTTACGGAATACAATTGGCCAGAACATATTCAATTACTGAAATGCTTCCTGCTGTTTAAAAAAGAACTGCAATATGAATGAAATCGAGAACAATAGAGTTCCCTGGACGGTACGATCCAAGTACTAAAATGATACATAATTCTTTTTTGAAAAGCAATTAGAGCCAGTAATGCAACGTCAAGACAGTACAAGGTGACGTAAAATGTTGACAACTGCAATATTAATCTTGCGATGGTCTGTTGGATGATTTACCATTTGATAATTTAAGTGACGGGGCCAAAACAGGAACTAGAAGTGTGCGTCTGGGATATCAGCTGAATAGAGCGAGGGGTGCATTCTAGCTGCAGTCAAATTAATACTAATGTATAGATTGACGTCAATTACAACCGCAAACCATCAATCCTTAAATGATAGCTGATCAAGACAGCCATTTAATTCGAAGCCTACGCTCCGTCCATGCTAGAATTCGAAACAATCTGTTTTAGAAGGTGTCATGATACTGTCAAACATGTAAATGTGAAAAGAGAATTGCGTTCATAGCATCAAATTCTTCTAGTACTGCTGACATACGTACAGATTTTTCGGAATATATTATCAATGATTACTGTATGGATTTGAAAATGTTTCTCCGAGTCCAAGGATCAGTCTGATGAGCATGATGAAAGAAATTTGTTCTTTTGTATTGATGCGAATGTACCCAAGAAACATTACCCTTATAAACAATGGAACAAGATTTATTGAAATTCGTAAAATGCACGGTAGAATGAATTGAAATATCATCTTTTATCCGTGAAAGCAATAGGTATGTGTATAGTACCCGCATTTTATTTCTCAAATTTTCTAGGCGATACTAACGAAGTGAATTTGAACAGTCGAACAACATAATTGACTTGCATTCAATCTCTTCATATGATAAAAATTGAAAGAATCACCTATAGACAACAATATTTTTTTGAAAATTAGAAGGCCGGAAAACGAATCGGTGCTGGAGCAGTGTGCGCGCTTCCTTTCTGTAATTGAATGTAACGTCCAATTATTTGAATTCAAAACATCAGATTATAGTTTATTTTTATTTCAATCTACTCTATTTCTACTGTATAGTGATTTCTTACATCTTCCAAGAATCCATTAGGATGGGTTTTTCGGTGCGCTCGCTATGAAATACAGTCGAGATGACTCTGCAAGTGAGGTCCTGCCGAACAAGCCCTGTATACCCATTTCTTTTCTTCCAGCCAAGCCCGCTCTATAGCTTGTGTATGGAAGCCCGTATCCGGGTTCACAGTTTTATGAACGATCCTGTATTTCTTAATCTGCTTGTAGGCACTCCATTCATCAGACACCAAAGTGCTCTTCGTTTCGAAGTTATCTAAAATTAAAGGAATCAGAGTAGAAGCTTGCCTGCGAATAGAAATGTTGCATTCGTACCAAGCAAAGACTCAAAGGCCTTTCTTACTTTCCTCTACATTTTCTTCATCACTCTCGTTTGACTTTCACTTCGTATTTTTTATCCCCCAGACGCAGACGGCCTCTGTTGCATTTTCTTCTCCCTTGAAAGTAAGCTTCGTCAATTTGAACAGGTCGGTCACAGATTCCGACCATCTTCGACATCCGGTCCGCTCAAAAATTTCTTTGTTTCCCTGGACAGAGTACTGCAGAAGAATTGAAGATACCAAAGTACTGTAGAAAAGAGACGGCATGTTGCTCTGATTTTAAAGCTTGTTCATGAAAATCGTGCAACTTGATAGTGAATTGTCGAGATGTGATTCACTACTAGATCAGCTCAATCTGAAGTGTTTCGGTTTGCCGCAAAAAAGTGCCTTTGTTCGAAACGTTTCAAATAGATATTTTACAATAATGATAGTTTATGTACGCGAAATGTTCAACAGTCGCACGCACACAGAACCAGCACTATCGATTCTTCATAAAGTAGTAAATCATTCTATTTATTGCTCCGTGGGGAAAGTAAGAGGATCATTAGGTGACCGTGAAGATTAATGGGATACTTTATTCTTCCCATTTTCAGTTTAGATTCTTCAATTTCTTCTCTCCAAATTATTTCTGTTTCCTTTATTTCCGTAAATTCTTTACTGAAAATCACTGCTTTCCTGTTGGTGTATCAACATGCATGAACCGCTTGAACATTAATATAACTTTCTCACTGGCGAAACACCCTGACCCATTACAGTGATGGAAGCCCTGCTCGCACTACAAGCTTCTTTTCTGGCAAAGAAAGATAAGCTATTATGCCAAAATCGACAACTTAAAACTAGGTATGTGATTCCAAGATTTTTCTAAGAAATCTTAATCGAAGCTAGTTATTTATTGCTTTTCGCTCGGTATTTAGTGCATTAAGTCCATAGTCATGAACTAATGCAATATTAACCTTACACTCACAGTACCAAATTCGTCCTATGTGAACAATTCGATCCTTCTCTAGGTCCGACACGTACGAGATGGCCTTCTGAATCTCGTCTGAATTCGCGCAGCATACCTGAGCATGCAATAAATCTCTGGTCCAGCTACGTTGTATTCGATCCATTATATGGCTTAATAATTTTTAGATGCTCGACTAAGCCATTTCACATCAACAACTACATTTCATTTAATCAGCTACTGAGAGACTTAATACTATTGTTCGTTCATTGTACGGCGCAATTCGGGTACCATGCTAATGCACTTTTCTCAAGTGGAAGGGAAAAACCAAACGTATGGGAATGCGCCCAGTATTCGTACGTATCCTAGATAGTTCTTTGTTTCTGGGCTACATGTGCAGCCCAGATTTCACAGTATGCTGTTTATTTCAGTAATTTGAGTAAATTGACTTAGGAGCTTTCACTTTCAAGATTCGATAGTACTAGCATACCTGCAATGCTGGGTTTTAGCTAGTATTTTGACATCTATCACCATTATTCGACGTCTGTGTGTTGTGAAATGGAGATTAGACAATCCCATCGCTTAGAAACTGGGACAGCACAGAGCGGTTCAGTCACATGAGATGGGCTTTTCAGGGACGAGCGATTTTCTAGGTTTAGAAGAGTATTCTTCAGCGAGTAGCACCTAGCGAGCGGCAAAGGTACTGTTCTGCAGTGTGTCACGAAGCGATGTAAAATAGTAGCTAGAGCGATTAACTTAGGGCGCAGTTTGCCCAGAACACCGCCGTATTCAGCTTTACCTCTGGTGATATGGAAATACGCCGATTTGGTCATCTATTATAAGCGTACAATCGAAAATGTCCGAAAAACGAAAGTTAAGTCAAATGTGAGACAATTGCAACGTGCATTTTTATATGAGGATCTGACCGGCTGGATGAGATTGTTGCTGAGTATTGACTCAGTGCTATTTACCTTCTTAAAAATTTGTACCATCAGAGTTTGTTATCCACGCATACTTGAATCCGAACTCCTAGAGAGTTATGCTGAAGTTTTTAGTTACGGTAAGAACGCAAGAAATATCGACCTGAACAGAATTCATGGAACCACTTGGGCTTGGAAACAATAAATGGGAATATTAGAAGGATGCTACCATAAGGTCATTCAAACGGCCATACCAACTTCAGAAATTGATGCACCGGCGGTACATCACGCAATGTCTGTGGTTGGAAGCACGTCCAAAACGTAGATATGCCTGCAAATTGAAGAAAAAAGAATTTTTTGAGTACAAAGTTGCTATTACTTGGATTGCCGAGCACTCTGGCTGGAATATGCAGCTAAAAATTACCTTTGTTTGCTTTCTTAAGTTGTGAAAGTGAAACCAAAGGATCGGCTCGTCAGAATCGCATTTCAGCAGCTTACTTTAAATTAGTCATTTACTTAAGGTCCAGTACTAGATATACACTAAATCTAGTGGAGCAAGGACTTCTTAATAGAGCAATTCGAGTGGCATAGGCGTGAACATGAATTAGGTAGCTATCATGCTACGACACATCCAATTTTTTAGAAAATTTCAGACTCTCCTAATGGTGACTGTCGCACCTTTGGGATGCGAATACGAAGGTCGAGCAGAAATGTCGAAGGGTTATCAAGGATGGTTTATTCAAGTCTGTGTCTAACTAAGTTCTCTATCGCAGTTTAAGTATGTTTTGGTGATGTCCTCTTCACGGGCGTTCGGAAGCAGTTCCTGAAATTGATGAGTACGTTCCGAAAGTTTTCAGGAGCTTCTTGCGTTGCGTTATGGGATCCTCAAGTGGGAGCAGTCTTATGACATTCACTCTTTTTTCTAATTGTCCAGAACCTTTTTTTAAATCCAACTATTTTCTATAGAAACTGAAATACTAATTTTTTAATTATTCTCTTTTTTCTAGGTTTTTTTAAAAAAAAGAATGAAGGTATTTGGTCGAATTACAAATAGTCGTATATTATTTAAAGTTGAGGAATAATCCATTAGCTTATTGGATGATTTAAGACGCCATTTTCCATAGAGTTGAGTCTGCATTTTCTTTTGTAAAAATGTTAGCTGAATTGTGTTTAGAAGAAATATGGGTCACATTTGATATTTCACCCCATGTATATGATTCTCTTATAGCCGAAATATCTATTAAAAGTCGTTTTTCTGAAACGGTACTTAATTTGGTTATTGTGTCAAATAAGCATTTCGAATCGGTAAACATAAGTGTTGATACTTTGCGATTTAGCATGGATCCTAAGTCGAGCGCTATAGCCAATACAAAGTCCAAGACATGAGTAAAAGCGTAGACTTCTGATTCTAGTACTGATCTCGTGACGCGCCTGCACTTCCATGAACCATGTTGAACGACAATTGCGGCATTATAGTATTTATCCTTTAGCAGGACTATGAAACCAAGCTGTGAATATAAATAGAAATTATTGGCGAACGATGCATCCGATTATTCGGCGATGTAGATCGATGGACAATCTAATTTTCGTAAGGCTATTCCAATAGGTCTCCTAGCTTGAAGAACTGCTTTACGCAGAAGAACAACGTTCTTGTAAATCAGCCTTTCTTTTATAACCTGTGATAAATTTGCAGCATACTAGACGTACAAACATAGGATATTTGTCCTCAAATTGCGGCAAAATATTTTTGAATCTTTACTTCTTGTACCATGTTGGATTCTGGACTTTTCGTGTTGAATTCTGGCTACCGAATAGTACTATAGTAGTCTTTCTGGTGTTTATAGAAGCCATATTTGCTTCAAATGTCAATACAGAGCCCATTGAATTTGAAGGGAAGAGATTCATCTCGAGGCTTGCATTAAAATTGTTTAGATTTTCCTGCTTCCAATGCACAAAATTCACTGTTGCCACCTCCACAGCTATAATCTACTTGTACAACTTGTATTCATACGAGTTTTGAGTTCGAGGACTTGTAGAATAGATAGGGGTCTAATTTGTTGCTATCATTCCTAGTTCATTAACGTGCTAACCTTGGAATGTTTGCCACCAGTACTCTGGAGATTCTGCTAAACCGTATTGAAGTTTGATCGCTTTAAGTATGGATCCATCTGAAGCTCCAACCTTTTCCAACACTTGTGACCCTTTAGGTGGTCGAACGTAGACATTTCTCTTCAACGCGTCTTTACTTTCCAAAAATGTCAACGACACGTCTCGAGAAAAAATTGTGAAGTCGAATGATGCAGTAACAGTCAAAGCTGTCCGAACAGAGTTTTTTTGTTATTGTTGGGGATTCATTTACGACAGCTGGCTTTTCAGGGTCTACATGGACTAGTATAACTAGACGTGCTTTGAAGTATCCATTTTCTTCGCCATGATTTTTTATAGTTAGTACGAAGCGAGACTGCAAAACTGTACCTGTCGATGATGTATCTGTTTTTGGGACAAATTTTTGAAGTGCCGAGCTTGATTAATTTGTCATTTCATCGTGTTTGGCTTTGTCGAATCTAGAATCACCTTTGTTTTTGACAATAACTGTGAGATAGGCAGTTATCGCTCCATTGTGGGTAACTCTTTGATTGAACTTTCAAATAAATGAGTCTTCAGAAATTCGCCACTTATTCTTGCGTACAAATCTGACTTGGGAGATAAGGGAGACCAATTCGAGTCTGCTTCATGATTAACATGCTCGATTAGCTTTTCCTCAGTGACAAGTACTTGTACACTTTAGCTACCATTGCTTTCGAATCTCCATTTCTCGATATTAAAATCCAAGTTTTTACGATCACCATCAGCATTAGCAACTTGAAATTTACAGTCGTCGGTTCTAGACGATATAGTTCCAGGATAGAACTTATCATTATCAGGCCAAAACACTTCGACCCTATCGCCGATATGAGGCATTTCATTTGTTCAGTCAGATCTTTCCGGCGGAGTAAGTCGTATCATGGATGTTGAAAAGGTCGGATTGTATCAGTCATTACCCAAAACGTTTTTTCATTGTCGTACCCGTGGACTGTATGTGGACCTGTGAACTTCTGTAGTTCTTCTCTCCATATTTTGAATTTGTCTCCGAACTTGAATGCGGGATGAGGTCGAAAGCCATGCTTATGTTTCAGGGCTAGTCTGATACGGCGCTGAACTGTTCTTGTTTCCATTTCTTGTCTGGCTGTGCGCATTCTTTCTAGGCGGGCTCTTTGTCGGGGTGGTAGCGAAGTGCTATTTGTGAGAGGAGTTCGAGGTACTGCTCCATAAACTAGAATAAGAGGCATGAGTCCGTCGGGTCCGGTAATATTGTTTACCTCATGAACTGCTAGGAATAGACTTGTTTCTTTATCCAAACTAAGCAAATCTTCTTTTACTTTGTTGTAAACTCGACGAATTATTGAATGATAACGTTCGCATAAACCGAGAGAATTGTGTGACTGAGTCGGTGTTTCTTTGCTGACCAAACCCATTTGAGAGCATGACATTTGGTAATATTCTGATGTGAACTGTGGTCCTTCATCATGGAATATGACATTAGGATGTCCTGTAAATACTGTTACTCACAATTTATAATAACTTCCCAGATATGTTCAGCGGTTTTTGCATGCAAGAATTTAACTACGGAGTACCTAGTCCCTCTATCAATAATACATAGGACCGGATCGCTGTCAATCCACATCAAATCGACCTCAACTTCATCATTGAAAATTATTACGGAATCAGGTAATGTTGCTCTAAATCGTGTTGGATTTGACGTCCAGGTTTGCCATGAACCGCATCTTTTGACTATTTCGTTCAATTTAGACTTCACATTGCGGTCCAGTTTCCCAAATGATGCCTTCTTCTGTAAATTTTTTAGAGATTCTGCCGTTCGGTGACCGAATTCACGATGGAGTTTACGTAGTGCATCAAAAGTGCATGAGACTTAGGAACTGCTCCAAGTTAGAAGAAGGTGACCGCTTTGCTCTTCCGATTTTTCTCTAAATGTTACTGGCACTATATTGTTCGATGGTTGAAGTGTGAACATATTCAGGACTTCATTTTATGAACACTGGAAACGTTTGTGAAGTTCCAGGCCGAGTACTATTGGTACGTCGTGGCCAACTACATCCAGGTCGAAGGTTAGGGCGATCGAAGAGCCAATCGGTAAGCTTATTTCGGCTAAACCCAAAGAAGGGTGGTTCCTTGTCCCATTCCTTTGAACAAACGACTACTGGGGCACAGATTAGGGCAGATTCCGTAGAACGCGCAATATCTGAGTTATGCGGGTAGAACAGCTGGGGATCTCGAGGCTCCGTTATCAAGCATTATTCCTTCAAAGCAGAGCTTCCCTTGAGATATTATACTGTCTACGATTTTCTTCAGTACGTAATTTAATTTTTGAAGAGACAGAGAAGATAATGGTTATTCGGAAGCGAATAAACAGAAGTTGCTTAGTCTATTTTAAGGTCACATTCAGGTGGAGCTATCCAGTTACAGTTCACCTTGTTCAATTTTCCATTGAGAATATCGTGATGATCAGCGCATTCCCTCAGAAAGGATATCATAACCGATGAAGTAGGCTGGACATCATTGTTCTCGATTTCTGGCTGTAATATTTGAGGAGCCAATTCATGCCAAACATCTTCTGGGAGGCTTTAGAATGCTTCAGCTATGTCGTCTACTGTCATAACACTGCTTGTGCTACTATCAATAAGGAGTGATCCATTGATGACTAAGTTCACTAGTACGGCTTTCTTCACTTTGGGGCAATCACTGATAAAATGATATTCTGAATCACATTCTCTGCACTTCATAACCTTCCCATCTCGAACAGGATTTTTTTGTTGATATTTCGGCTGCCGGTTATTAACGCCATATCTACCGGCTAACGACTGCCTGCCACTCATATTCATAAGACATTCCATTCCTTGCAAAGCTATCAATTGGTCGATATTGCATTGCGCGTAGTATACCATTCGATGTCTGGAGAGACTGTGGCTATTTGATTTTTTTCCCAGTATACTTTGAATGTAGGGACGAATAAAATTTAGCAATGTCGCCAGGACGACATTTCTCCGATCTGGAAACTGGAAGAGCAGGAATGGATTTTCGTAGAAGCATATCCGATTTTACGCTCATTATAGGTGCGTACGCAGGTCGCTGAGGCATGGAATTAGAACCATAAATAGGATTTGTACGTGTATCATGCCGTTCTCTGCGTAGCGAAATTCTAGACTGAATTTGTAAAACTTGGCCCCGTAGTTGGAGCCCTTTGCCTGGGATTTTCTACATTCGCAGAGTCGGAAGACTTTAAATACGAATCGCTCTGACTTTCTTGCTGAACTGTAATTGAGAATACAACTTCGGACAGAAGGTTTACGATATGTAATTCACTATCTTCGGCAAATTCGTCGAAGGAAACTCCTTTAGCCTCTAAAAGCTCGTAAAGGGCGTACAAATAAGTCGGATCACAATCAACCAATTTTGCAGAATAAATTAATCGACAGTCTTTAGATAAAACTTCAACATCAGGGCAGGTGTACAAAAAACGCAGCATCACATTGCGCAGTTCTATTGATGCTTTATTTGCTGAACTATCGTTTTCGAGCCAATCAGGTACTTCAAGTTTAGTGCTCAGAGTTGGTTTGGACTCCGAAATTTTTAAGATATAATTCCCTTAATTTGGATAGGTATTCCTTCATTTTAAATCGAAAACAATTACGTAGAAAGAAATTGATTTTAATCCACAAAGGGTTATTTTTGGTTTTATTAGTTTTCTGATTTTTTTGAAAGGTTGTGTGATTTTTTTGGTTTTCGTGGTACAACAGAACAATGACATGTATTGGAAGTATAGAAGTAATGCAGTTCTTTATGCCCTAAATTTCATTGATGAGAATTAGAACAAATATGATCGTTCCAATCTTGTAGAGATTTAAATTCCAAAATACCTGGACACGCGTAGCTGTGGTTAGGTGCGAAGCTGAAAAACCTGTTTCTATGCTTTCTTCCAGGCACGTGTCGGACGAAATTTTCCTCTCCCAAGCAATCTGCGCTGCAGAGCTTACAGTGAAAGTCTGTAAATGTGCCTGGTACCCACACTTCGTGGCTTGCTCGGTTTCGAGTTGTGCTCAACCAAGTGAGTAGCTAGCAGTAATGTTTGCGCCGGTAAGATCGGACGGGTTTTCTATTCCTGTTATTTATATTGTTCAATCAGATGTCGAGAAGACTTTGCGAGTCTCTAGCAGTACCAATGATCGTTCGCTATCTAGTTGAGAGCTCAAAGGTTTTCAATATCCGGTGTAAAGTTTGGCTGAATTCACAGGTTTAACGTTTCTCTAACTATATACAAAAGTAGAATACACGAAATTTCTAATATTTCGTGTATTTTTCGCTTAATCATATACAGCAGAAGTGGCTAAATGGTGTTGGGAATTCCCATTTGAGATAAGTGTTTCTGAATGAATCCATACTAGTAAAGCATCCAATGCTTCACGAAACATAGCCTTAACTTCAAGTCCTGAGATTAGTTTCGCACTCTGCTAATTCATCCAAGTCACGAATAAAGAGTATGAACCCTCTCAACTCGTCGTTAATTTTTGACGTTTCAGATTTCTTAATAAACTGAGCAAGATTTCGGTAGACATCGCGATAAGTGGAGTAATACTCAGTGAGATGCAAGAGATAGATTTCTGATGGAGCGTGTTTTTTCGCTGTAAGTATTCTCGACAGTTGTCCAATAGCGGAGTGCGGGTGAGTGTCGCGGGTAAAATTTCGAGTCAGCTGCTTGATGAATGCACTTCTCATGAAGCACAAAGTCATCTGAATTTAGGACAGTAGCAGTTGGCTGGAATACGACAGCTAAGCAGATTTGTTCGGAGTCATCAATTTTCAGAAAGCATTCCAGAGAATTCTGCTTTCGCTTCCTCTATCTCTCTTATGTCGTACTTGATTCCAAGTCTATTGGCCTTGTTGCACAAAGTTCATAGTTTCAAGTCTTGGAGTTTGGTAGTTCCGGCTGCGAAATCCTCACCGAGTGTGCACAATGGCCCAAGAAGCGCTGAGACTTGGAGGAGCGTAGAAATGGGACTAAATCAGGTTCCGTTGCAGATTTATTTCATCTTCAGCTACCGTCCAACTTCCTCCTGCAGTCCGTTTCACTTCCTTGAACAGCCATTCAGTTGCATTCTAAAATGCTTGCTTCGTCTTCAATTTCTCGTTCTGAAAGCAGCATTCAATTGATTTTGCTCAGGAAGTTCGTCGAAATCGGTCAACGACCGCTCTTCTCACGACAGAAAATGACTCATATTTCACAGCAAGCTGAAGCTTCGCATCGTCACGAAACCGCTTGCATTCGATCCATGCTTTTCATTGATAGCCTTCAGAAATCGATGGCGAGCTCATATCCTGTCCGAGGCAACGTGGGCAGGAGATTATATTCTCTCTCGTGACTACAACCAGCGGCAAGAAGATTTCGGAGTTGTCAACATGGTTATGTGAACCACATCGAAGCGTTGTATTTATTCAAGTTGTTGGTCGAAGTCAACGATCTGTGGACTACATGGAGCTGAACCGACTCCGGGTAAAGGTCGACTGGCACGTCCAGGTTGCTGGAGCCTTACATTGTTTGCGAATGTAGCACAGGCGGTGGAATCCATGACCACAACATGGACAGAGATGAAACGAGAAACCTACGCCAGAGTTCCTACTTCTGGGTTTCCCGAACGGCGGGGTAACAAACACAACGCATCTCTTTCGTTTTCCAAAACCTAAGTTCCTTCTTTCCTAGCTATCCATTACTTTTGGCCTGGAGAGCTTTTTAACAAACCCCCTGAATTGTTCCACTCAGACTTAATAAATCAGTTTCCGACGCGTACGCCGTCAGATTACACGCAAATCACCTTCGTAAGTCCGTGTGCTTACTCAGATAAAAATGCAGAATGCGACTTTTTCAACAAGACTAGATTATTTAAGAGCATTAGATGAAAAAATATTCTTCAGCTGTCAGGAAAGTAGAACGTCGTCTTCTTGAATTGTTATTTAATTCTACTAAAACATGAAGGCTCTTGTTAGAAAACAGAGATTCGATGAAATTTGTCCGATTTGAGGTAGTTCTTCAGTAACCTTGAATTAATGAAAAATTCTAGCCTTTGAGCGGGCATTTCAAGTAATATTAAGTATATCTCGTTCAGAGGTAGATAGTGAAATCTCTTGAACCGCATATTTGATATGGTGAATGACTGCCAGTTAGCGAGAAAAAGTAATAGCGTGTAGGTGACATTGGCGGTAATAGTGGAGGTCATATTACTTTACCTCGAATTATTCGTGCTTAGGGTTCGTTCTGGTGAAATCACTGAAGGCAGGCGCAATTTCTCTGCTGGATCACAATGCAGATATCGAGCGGATATTAAGACCAGGTGAACACTACCACTCCTGATTTCTTTCCTCTCGATTCGTTTAGAAAACATGGCTGGTCGCATTCATCTGATGGTTGCCGGTGGTTCAAGAATTTCTTAATGAGGCGATCACTCATTCATTGACATAGAACAGAAGAGTTTTGATCCCCCAGGTAAGCGGGAAAAATTAGTTTTCTTTTGTCACAAAATTTTAGCCAGACATCAGAAGTTTATACCAAACAATGCTGTATCTATATATTTCAAATTGTTTTGAGAAACTTAATAAGAAATAAACAACTAAAATACAAGAAGAGAGTTTCTTTCTTTCCAAAAAATCTAAATAGAGTTTTTAACTTGTCCATTCCGTTAAATTGAAAATTGAGACGCCTATTCTAAAAGGAGATTTGTCAAAAAATTCGATTAACTGATCACTCATATTCCTTGTTCTTTTCCATCTCATAGAAAGCACAGGTAAATAAACGGACGACGTCGTAAAACATCTAACAGGCTGTTTCTCAGTTTAAAGGGCAGAGATGTATCTGATCTCACTCCAACTAAATGTGACAAAAGAAGAATTACCAATAAAGAATTTTGACGAAGCAAAAATAGAAACTTTTACAATTGGTAGAATTCGTAATTGAAGCACATTTAATCGATCTATTCGAATTGGCAGAGTGATCTTTAGCAATTTGACCTGTATACATGCTTCGATCCAAAATTAGAACTCTCAAAATGCTAGCAATTCAAGGATAACAGATTCGATCTTTTGTCATTTGCCAGGCAAGAGTTAAATAGCTACAAGCCGAAAACTCACGATCTCCGCGAAACAACCCCGGAATAAGCTGTGATTTTTCAGGAAATGTATCCAATTATTCGACATACTCGAATTTTTGCCCAAAATATCATTCGTTGCTTCTAGACGCTTATACGCAAGCCTTTAGTTGCCTATTACGAGACCTATTGTCTTAATCTGTACTTTTGCAATGCCTCACTTAAATTATGGGCCGAGACTCTTCGTATCCGGGAAAGATACTGTATCTGTTCAGCTCTTCCACGTCGTTCTTTTGTTATTGCAGACTATTGTAGCTAATGATGAATGCTGCCTATCTCAGATACCTTGAATATTTTTGTTTTCATTCTTTTCATTCGTCGATACACACTTTTTCTTATCATGTATAGACTTTTGCCGTTAGAAATTATATCACTGATATAAATATAAAGCTTGTAGAGGAGTCATCCGACGTAAGACATTTCAAAATTTCAGTTATCCTACCAGAATCTACTACTTGAAATAAGCTCTAATTATGCACGGTTTGATCTAATTGGTCAAAAACTACTCGAACTGACGGTTATCAGGTGCGTGATTTGATTTATTCGCTTCTTGATTTGAATGCGGCCTCATTTACAGTATCTGAAAACTGTTCTATCGGACTAGATGCGAATAGAGGAATCAATAGTTCCTAAACCTCCTTCTGGCGCTTCGTTGGACGATATGAATTTTTGTGAATATCGCATAACTTACTAAGTATTGAACACAAGTATTGTTCCTTCTATCATGTAAGATTGATTTGTGAGTATCTCTCAAAGCGTAGATAAATTTCAATCCAATAGTTTCAAATAATCTCATGACCGTTTTTCGTAATGTCAAGCAGTTTGAAACAATATCAAAACTGAAGGAAAAACTGTTCAAGATACAATGCAACCAGTAGAATTGACTATAGTGATAAAACAAAATTAGAGTACTCGTACATTGTTTTCAACTTCTGTAGCTTTTAAAGGAAAAACTTCTGCGAATCGTTATTTACATTTTTCCTTCGATAGAATTTAGTGTCAAGCAAGTCTTTGCACCCGTTCTCAGTACAAGAGTTTGAATCATTTGTAGGATTCGTAAAACCGCTGCCATTCAAAAATTTAAAAATCTGCTTCATTGAAATTTTAAGAGCAAGGACAAGAGTTGACTGGGGAGTCACTCTTGTTTCTCGAATCAGAATTTATTTTCGAAGTGGTTGTATAGATTTCTTCCCTGACTTTTTCGACAAACACTTTACCGATTTTGTTTTCCGTCTGTTCACTGGTGTTTCTTTTCTGTAAATTAAGTTCTAACGGCTGCATTGAGCAATATTTAAAGTAGTAATTTCCCTAATGTTGCGCGGAACTTACGAAATCAAGAAAATTGCCTAAACTCTAATGAACGACTCAAAGCATAATAGAAATCAGGACGTCAAGATCCAATCCTAAACAAATCGAAAGTTTGAAAATAATTTTAAATTCAATTTATTGGAGCGCCTCCCTACCAGGCTTCCAATCCATGTGGGCAATACTAACATAGTGTCACAGTTCGACACAAATGCAAATTGTAGAAATAGTGCGTGCACCATCATTATCTCCAAGATACAGCGTGCCCCATTAGCATCGCTTTCTGTCACCCGCACCATGTCGTGCAGAATCTAAATAAAATTTTCACTCCGCTACAGATTAAGATATGGCTGGGAAGAAAATCGTTGATACTGTGGAGCAGCCCCGACAGCATTCGTGTTATTATCTACCCGATCTTTATGATGTTAACATAAATGAATAAGCATCCAAGAATTTAAGTACGCATTGGAGAACTGGTCCCTAATAGTATTGTCGAGAGTGTGTCGTGTATTCAGCTAAAAGCATAGTATGGAAAAATTCAATTCCCTCTTAATTTCTCTAACGCAGAAAGTCGGGAATGAATAGAATGGTGCTGTTTGTCGAATCATTCGTTGGGTCCCATTAATTCGGAAAATTAATAAATAGAGTTATTTAGCCAGTGTACAACAAGTCTGATTTGAATTTCAAAAATACATGAATTAATGATCTGAGACAAGGTACTACAATCCTCAACATGCTTTGTAAATCAGTAAATCATATGATTATTATTGAAACAATAATTCCTTAGCGCTTGCAAAGGAAAGAAATAACATTGCTAAGTAGGTTCGTGAGAATAAATAATTATTTGAATTTTTCACAATTGAATCGTTTTTTCCATACTCCGGCTACAGATTTGATTATTGAAAATGCTAACCTGAAGGATTTATTACTCAAGACCGCAATTCAGCACTTTAACCCGGATTCTACTCGGTCTCTAGAACCGGTCGAGGGTCTGGTTATGTGTCTTTTGTGGAATCCGGTACCGGGTCTTGCGGTTCCGGCATCATAGTCGAAAACATGAATTTGCGAGTTAGCATCCGGCGACATTTGCGATTCCGGAGAAGACTTCGTACTTTCCTGATACAGAATCTTCTAATGAAGCGAACATAACGACGTCTGAAGAATAGGTTGAACAGACAAACATTTCTTACATCAGTCGATATATTCGTGCAGTGAAAGAAAAGAACAAACAGATAACCTCCGCAGAAAACTGGCCGCTTGCTATGATCTTGAGTTCGAAATCTCCCTCACGGAACAAATTGGTTCCGTTAACTTGTAGAAAAGTAAAAGGTGTAGCTGCACTCGGCGTCGTTTTCACTCCAGCTCTGGTGATAGTAACAATCGCAAATTGAAGCGTTAATGGAAGAATCCGCTCGACGAAACAGTTCCCATACTGTAATTCGGAGTTGGTCGTAGGACCAAATGCAAATCTTCCAAGTGGAAAAGAAAAATTGGGCTTGCTCAACTCGGTGGGCATTCGATTCGGTGTCTTACTAACATTGGGGGGATTCAGAATGGCAAGCAAAGTGAGGACGTAGAGTGGAAACAATACACGGGACGTGAAGCTCATCGTTTAGGGAGCAAGTAAGGTTTGTGGAATCGTCAGAGCTCTGACCAGATGTTTCTTTGGCTTTTCAGAAATTAGAAACGGGATGGTTTTCCGTTTCTCAAGTTGAATTCTGTTCTCAACCCAAAACGTCCCAATTATCAGTTCTATACGTTATTCAGAAATCAAAGTAGCCAATCTATCAATAAGTTAAGCGATCATTCCTCAAACACACCTAAAGATACTAAATCGATTTCTCTATTTGTGCGTGTGCTCAGGCTATCTTATAGAATTCATTTCTGAAATTACGCGTCAATATTTTTTGAATGATCAATCTTCTGCTGTCAGGGAAAGTGGAGTACGCTGTTATCACATCATATTCCCAGAATATCAGCCGATTCTACTTAAATATGGCAGCTCTCGAATAAAAGAATGAGTTAACG
>JAAUYH010070586.1_pt1 | contig 18723 bp, 12 predicted proteins | sample 7278061 | NCBI WGS metagenome assembly JAAUYH01 (sample SAMN14350203, study PRJNA611818) | marine sediment metagenome | isolation source: surface marine sediment (0.6m) | place: French Polynesia: Moorea | collected 2018-08 | reverse complement strand
GCTGCCTGGTGCTCTGGACCGCCATCGCCATCGCGTGGCTGGCGCCCATTCAGCGGGCCGTGCATCGATATCGCCGCGGCCAGACCTTGCCCGAAGATCTGGCCGAAGATGCCTATCGAGCAACATTCACGGCGCCCCTGAAGGAACTGGCAGCCCGTACTATGGTTTGGCTCATCGCCGGCTGGATCGTGGGCGTCGCACTGCTCCAGCACACGGACTGGGTGCCGCGGCAGGCGGCCGAACTCGGCGGATTGGCACTTATTTACAGCCTGCCGATTGGCAGTTTACGGGCGATGTGGCTGGCCGCAGTGCTATCGCGCGTGCGCCGACAACTTTTTCCCGAGCACCAAGCACTCGACTATTTCGCCGACGGTTATATGCATTCGCTCGTGATGGCGAGCGTGGTTGTCTTTGCCATTACGCTGGCGGCATTTGCCGCCTTTATTCGCTATGCGCTGACCATCTCCATCGAGCGCTACGTGCAGATGCAAAGCTATTTCGCCGCGGCCACGGTGTGCGGCATTGGCGTGTGGTGCCTGTGCGCGCGGCGGGTGGTGGCGCCGATTCGCGCGTATCTTCATCGCGACGAAAACGGCAGTCCGAGCGATGGCGGCAAGTCTCGTCCCAACGCGCGAAATCGGCCGCGAAATCGACATTTGCGCCACGTCGACGAGGGCACGGTGACCTCGGTCTACCAGCTCGTTCAATCGCTGCCCTATCGACTTTCGCTTCTGAGTCTGGCCGTCTGGTTGGCCATTCTCGCCGGGGGGGTGTTGCTCGGCCGGCAGCGCCTGCGCTTTGGCCTCGATGACAGCATCGTCATGGTCGGCGTCGGCGCGGTCCTCGCCATCGGTGCGTCGATCTACCAATCGCTGTGGCATCGGGAGTCCATGCAGCCGATACTCACCCACTTTATCGTGGTGCACCGGGTGCCGGTACGCGGAATCAAGCCGCTGTTATCGCTGCGAACCAAACTCTTACTCTCCTTTGGCGGTGTGGTGTTATTCGCCTGCGGACTGTCGCTCTTTTGGGGCTTTGCCCAGTACAAGAGCCTGGCTACAGATTTTGTATCGCGGCAGGCGGGGCTGAGTTTGGCCTGGCTGCGCTCGGAGGTCAGCGCGGCAGCGGCGGCCCGACCCGAATCACCGCCGACGCCCGATTTGGTGCGCGAGGCCCTGGAGCGGGTCGATCGGCGCAGCTTTGAGGCCAACGCGGTCTTTTACTATCTGTCCAATCAACCCGGCGCCGCCATCATCTCGGGCGGCGGCGGTGCACTGGAGGCGCCAGAGCTGCCGTGGTACGTGGCCGCGCAATTGCGTCTGACCGGGGATGCCAATGTGAAGATCGAGTCGGTAGCGCTATCGGGGCGCCGCGGTCGTCTGCGGGTTCGCGAGCACGACCTCGGAGCGGTGGCCGTGCTCTATCCCGACTACCGCGGTCGTGACGATTCGCTGGTGAGGCCGCTCAAGACCCTGCTCCTATTCTTCATGGCCTTATTTAGCGCCTGCGGCGGCATCGTTCTCCTCACGGTGAGTCAGTTCGTCCGTCCCATCCGCAAAATCGAACGCCGCGCCGACGGGATGGCCCGAGGTGACTTGGCCGAGCCCGTGGTGGCCGGTGGCGAGGGCGATGAGATCGGTCGGCTCACCTTTGCGCTGGAGGACATGCGGCGGGCATTGCGGGAAAAATTGCGCTCGACCGAGGAGATCAACATCGAACTCGACCGCGCTGTCCAGCGACGAACTGCCGATTTGGCCAAGAAGAACCGCGAACTGGCCGACGCCCTCGACAAACTCACGCGAGCTCAAGATCAGCTGGTGCGCGCCGAGAAGATGGCCTCTATCGGCCAGCTGGTGGCCGGAATTGCCCACGAGATCAACAATCCGGTCAACGCCATTGTCAACACGGTGGGTCCCCTGGCCGAGGCCATCGATTTGATCGATAGCGAAGACGAAGCCGAGCGCCAGGAAGCCGCCCAAGACGTCGGCGATATGATTGGCGTCATTCAGCGCGGGGCCCAGCGGACCAAGGACATCGTGCGCGCCCTGCACAACTATTCGCGCACCGACGACGAGCGCATGGTGTCGTTCGACCTCAATCGCGGTATCGATGATTCCCTCGAACTTTTGCGCCACGTGCTCAAACAGCACATTCGCGTCGAACGCGACTATGGAGATGTGGGGCGAATTTGCGGCCACGCCGGCCAACTCAACCAGGTATTCATGAACCTGCTCACCAACGCCGCCCAAGCGCTGAGCGGCTGCGAGGGCGCCCGCATCCGCATTGAGACCCGCCGCGACGGCGATCGCGTCGCCATCGCCATCGCCGACAATGGCGCCGGCATCGCGCCCGAAGTCTTGCCGCGTATTTTCGATCCGTTTTTCACAACCAAAGATGTGGGCGAAGGAACCGGCTTGGGACTATCCATCGTACACGGCTTGGTCGAGCGCCATGGCGGCACCGTCGAGGTCGACAGCACCTTGGGAGATGGTACCACCTTTACCGTGCGCCTCCCCATTACCCCCGATCGAGGATTCGACGTCGAGCGCCGCTGGAGCGAAGGCGGCGCTGCTGGCGTCAATTGAGTCGTAGCGAATTCGCGGCAGACCGGGTAAAAAGAGATATGTCGACAGCTGCGCTACAGCCCGTGCGCGTCTGTGCCCTATGTGATTCCCCCGCGCAGCCAGCGGTGGCCACGTGTCCCCGCTGTTGGCGCTATCTCTGCGCCAAACACGCCTCTGACGAGTCTAGCGGTCTGTGCTGCTCATGCGCGCGCGAACAGCGGCTCTCGTTGCGCAATGGCCTATCCCTGCGAGAGGGCGTAGTGAGCATGTCTGCGATTGCAGGCATGGTGGGCGGGGCGACCATGGTGATGCTGCTCGCGGCCCTTGTCGGTGCGGGTGCCGAGCTGGTGGTCTTTTGCATGCTGCTCGCTGAAATCGCCGGGGGAGCGCTCGCCGGCCGGGCTGCGGGACGCGGCTACGACCGCTGGCTTGAGGCTCGAGAGCAAGCGGAACGCGAGGCCCATATGCCGGTGGCGCGTCTGCTCAAGGGCGGCACCTCGCTCGGCCCCGTCTCAAAGTAGTCCGCAAAACATTCCAACATCGACTGGAAACTATCTCGGCCACGCGCCGCGATGGAGCGCACGCCGTCCCACCTTGGTGCGTGCTCATCGAACCTCTGGAGGGCAAGTACGGCCTCAGCCAAGTGACCGGTGGTCATGTAAAGTCTTGTCCGATATAACCGGCGCGACACCTGCTCTCGCTATGCTCAAGCCAAACGCTGGCGCAGATCGGCGAGGGATGCTGCCAAGGACGAGCCGCACCTGACGCTGATACCGGCGAGGCAATATACTTGAACGAGCATACTTAGTTATGCATCTCAGAGAAGAGAGATGCAACCACAGACGCAAGAATAGACGAATGGGCAAGCGCCCATGCAAGGACATAGCCTTATGGAAGCACTTCGAATTGAAACCCCATCAATTGAAGAGCCATCAATTGAAAGCCCGCTATCGAGGAACGACGGGCCTGCGAGACCGCTCTCCGCCATCGACGCTCAAGAGCATCGCAAGCAGCGCATTGAGGCCTTTCGCCGCGAACTAGAAGCCCTCTATCACGAAGCACGAGCCCGGGTTGGTGCCAAAGACGTGGCCCATATCCGCGCAGTACAGCGGACCTCACGGCGTTTGGGCATCGCGGGTCGTGTTCTCATCCATATCAGCCTCGACCCGGTGACGTTTGCCGCGGGCGTACTCACACTATGGATTCACAAACAACTTGAGACCGCAGAACTCGGACATAACATCCTGCACGGCATGTACGATAAACTGCCGGATGCCGAAGAGTTTCATTCGCGCAGCTTTCGTTGGAAACTGCCCGTCGACGAAGAGGCATGGCAATACTCACATAATATTTGTCATCACGGCCATACCAATATTGTCGGTCGCGATCCCGATCTCCGCTTTGGCCTGAGCCGTTTGGCCGAGCATATCGAACCTCGCTGGTACCACCGCCTGCAACTATTGTGGGGCATACACAACGCCATGCGTTTTTTCGCCGTGGTCAATCTCGAAACCAGCGGCTTGGTCGATATGTATCTGCGCCGTCCCGAAGAACGCCGGATTCTGCGCGATAGCTCGTGGGCCAGCATTGCCAGCGCCCACAAGCGGGCGGTGCGGCGCGCGATTCCCTACTACCTCAAAGAATACGCTTGGTATCCGATGCTGGCTGGTCCGCTGTGGTGGAAGGTTGTATTGGGAAATCTCATCACCGAACAATTTCGCGATTGGTTCACCGGGCTGGCCATTGCCTGCAGTCATATCGGCGAAGACGTCGTCGACTTTCCCAAAACCAAGCGCGCTGGCAGTCGAGCCGAGTGGTACCTGATGCAGCTCGAAACCACGCAGAACGTCGATGTGCCGCATTGCCTATCGCTATTGGCCGGCGGGCTCGACCGTCAAATCGAACATCATCTCTTCCCGAAACTTCCGATTACGCAAGTGCGCGAGATATCGCCGGCAGTGCGCCAGCTGTGCCGCAAATACGATATGCCCTACCACAGCGGCAGCTGGCCCAAGGTGACGTGGAACCTCATCAAGCGGCTGGCCAGCTTGAGTTTTACCAGCGTGCCCAAGCCCGCGCCCAAGCCCGCGCCCAAGCCCGCATCAGGGCCCGCCTTAGAGCCCGTCCATCATAATACTGCTCATTCAGATATCAAACAGAACCACGACGGTGAACAAGCACCGGAGGGCGGATCTGCCCGGCGGCACCTTCGGCGCCGGACATGGAGCCGCCGAGCCAATACCGCGCTGAAAGTCTTGCGTGATGGCGTACAGATTTTCTCGCCACGGTAACGTGAGTTTCGTTCGTAGGGAAGTGTAGGTCGATTTTGCTTGTTTGTCAGTATCGACTTCATGTACACAATAGATGTGAGCAACATCGCGATTCTTCCACCTGAATACAGGCAGTCGTAGCGGCGTTGTTGTAAGCGAGCTTTATTGCCCAGCACAATTACCGCGTTGGGCGACAAAGACGGTAGTGAAATTTCATTTTCGTTACCACTAATGTGGCGAATATATCCATATTTGCCGCTCCCCGCAGGCGTCTCAGTGCGCCTGCGCCCGCTCTTCCTACGTCCATATTCCTCGTCCCTACCCGCTACTCCCACCCTATCATCACTACCGGTGTAGTGCGTAAAGTCTTTACAATGAAAACGCAATACGTTTGGCGCGATATTTCGCTCACCCTCCTCGCCTGCACTCTTTTTGGTGCCTGTGCCGTAGAAGGAGACGACATCGATAGCGTTATTATTGGCGCCGAAGCGCCGCTACTCGGCGGCGAACGCCAAGATTCACTCAAAGATCAATACATCGTCGTATTCCGCGAAGGAATCAGTCAATCGGTGATCGCAGCAGCCGTCAACCGAATCGAATGGCGCGGTGACGGCAGCTATATCGAACATTCTTTTGCCGTCGTACCGGGCTTTGCTGCCCGACTCTCACCTGCGGCTCTCGCCGAGCTGCGCCAGCGTCCCGACGTACTCTATGTAGAGCAAGATCGGGTCGTCGCCGTCGATAGCGTACGCGAAGCTGGTGCCGACGGACTCGATCGCGTAGACCAACGGCTATTGCCGAGGGACGGACTATACGACGACCGCGGTTACGACGGTTCTGGCGTCAGCGTCTACATCATCGATACTGGCATTCGCACCACGCATCGCGAATTTATCGGCCGCATCGGCAGTGTGATCGACTTTGTCGGCGACGGCCGCAACGGACAGGATTGCGACGGCCACGGCACCCAAGTCGCGAGCATTGCGGCCGGCCGCACGCTGGGGCTGGCCAAAGGCGCCACGGTGCACGCAGTCCGCGTTGTCGATTGCCAGGGCTTGGGGCGACTATCCACGGTTATGGCCGGCATTGATTTTGTACACGGCAGTTGCCAGCGCAACTCCGATCCCTGCGTCGCCAACGTGAGTTTGGGCGGCGGCAGCTCACAGAGCATCAACGACGCCGTGGCCAATGCGGTGCAGTCGGGTGTGGTCGTCGCGGTGGCGGCCGGCAACGAAAATGCCGATGCATGCGAACGCTCGCCGGCCAACGAACCCCTGGCCATTACGGTCGGTGCGGTAGATGACTTTGACAACCGGGCCTCATTTTCCAATTTTGGTTCGTGTATCGACATCTTCGCCCCGGGCGTGAGCATTCGCGGTGCCGATATTCGCAGCGACAACGACGTCCAAAGCATCTCGGGCACCTCGATGGCCACGCCTCATGTCACTGGTGCCATCGCCCAATATCTCAGTGCCTATCCCGACGCCGATCCCGACACCGTGGCTGCGGCACTAAAAAAATCGGCGACGCCCGGCTGCGTCACCGGTACCGGCGGGGCGCCGAACTTGTTGCTCTTTAGCGACCTGAGCACCTCGGGTCAGGGGCTGGGATGCGGTATGTCCGACAGTGACGCCGCTGCCGCCGTGGCCGCAGGCGCCGACCCTACCAGCTGTGAGGGTTTTTGCGGCGAGCAGGCACCCAGCGGTTGTTTTTGCGACCTCGCGTGCCGTCGCCTCGGCGACTGTTGCACCGACATCGTCGATATCTGCGGTCAGTAGTGGCTAACGGCCGCCGCTTCCTAGCGGACGCCGCTTCCTAGCGGACGCCGCTTCCTAGCGGACGCTATCGGGGCATCAGGGCGGGACGGGTGTAGACGTAGTCGCTCTCGTCTACGGGCTCGTGGCAATCCCAACACTGCTGGGCAAAGCTGGCATCATCGCCAAAGGGCTTTTGTTCTGTGCCGAGCCAACGTGCGAAGCCCCAGCCGCCGGTTTGCGGATAGGCGTCGGCGTCTTTGAACATGAATTCGGCATGGACAAACTCGCCGGGCACGGTGGCATCGGGCCAATCTTCGCTATCGGTGTCTTTCCATACCATCTTGGCCAACACCGTACCGCGCGGCCAGGGATTGATATTGCCGTCGCGGGCGGCACTCATGGCAACATCATTGCCGAGGATGACGCGCAGGGAATCATTGTCTTTGCGATGCGACACGGCGAGCACCTGCCACTCTTGATAGTCGGCCGGAAGCTCAATTCCGTTGGGGGCCGGGGCAACGTTGGCCGCGGCGACCATGGGCGCCGCCCCCATAGCGGACGCCGGTGCATCGCCGCCGGCCTCCATCGCAGCGGCTTGATCGTCGACAGTCGGACTGGATGGCGGTGTGCTCGTACCGCTGGTGCAAGCAGCAAGGCCGAGGCTCGCGGCAATGGTCAAACCGAGAATGCTGCGCGGCATGTCGACGACGGGAGCCGGCGCGGTGCGAGGGGGATTCCATCCTTGACGGCGATGGGTGATGGGCAAGTGTCTGGGGGCTTCGTTGTGTGTTTGCATCGCAAACAGGGATGGGACGACGGCCACAAACATTCCGCAAAAAATCCATCTCAGAAAAAAAACTCGCTTCACCCGCATGGGGGCACGATTGTCGGGAATGATTTTCCCGCTTGTCCCATCTCAAGAAGCGAACCTTCCCGGAGTATCCCACGAGCCAAAGCTATGCGGTTGCGAGCAAAAATCACCACGTATGAAGCCCTGGTGAGTCCCCATTTGGACCGCCTGTACGCCTACGCGCGTCGCCGAGTGGCCACCGAGGCGGATGCAGATGACTTGGTGCAAGAGACGCTCTTGCGCGGGTGGCAGCGATTTCGCCAGCTTCGCGATCCCGCCGCCCTGCGCACCTGGCTCTATCGTATATTGACCTCGCTCAGCGCAGAGCAGGGCCGGACCAAGCGGCGACGCATGGCACTTGTGCCCATTACGCAGCTTGAGGATAAGCACGATGAGCTCGTCGCAAGCATGAGGCCGGGGCCCCTTGAGGAACTGATGGCACAGCAGTCGAGCGATGCCGTTCATCGCGCCCTGGCCGCCTTGCCGGAGGACTTCGCTACCGCAGTGGAATTGCACGATATCGACGGTTTCCGCTATCGCGAAATCGCCGAGATTATCCAGGTACCGGTGGGAACTGTGATGAGTAGGATTTCTCGTGGGCGTCGACTCCTGGCTGGCATGTTATATGAATGGGCAGAACAATCAGTGCGCGACGAGACGCATGATCGAGATGGAACCTATGAGGTCAAACGATGAAGGACGACGAGCAAGGCAAGGGCACAGGCACGGAGGTGGGCAATGACGATCAGCAAATGCTCGCGGCCTCCACGGCGGAATCAGAGCACGGGCAGAGGTTGGCCGCAGTGCAGCGCAGTGTTGCGGCGCGATTGGCGGCAGAGCCCATTGCTTCGGTCTCACCGCATAAGCGCGAGCAGTTATTGGGACCGGCGAAAGCGCGCGCTCGCCAGCCAAAGGCACAATCCCGCTGGCGCTGGCCGGCCGTCATCGGCGGCAGCGGATGGGCAGTGGCTGCGGCCCTGGCCGCGTGGTTGTTGGTTGTCCACACCCAAGCAGGCCAGCAGAACGCCACGCCCCTCATCCCGATGGCCGAGGCGGTGCTGACCGATTTCCACGAGCGCACTGCCGGCGCACTGCCATTGGCACCACCTGATTTAGCGGCCTTTGAAGCCGTCGTCGGCTTTCCCATTTCACCACTTCGGGCAGCCGACACCCAACTCTTATGCGGTTGGGTGACGCAGATCCGCGACCGTCCTGCGGTGGCGCTGGCATATCAGTGGCAAAGGCGCGTCATCGTGCAGTATTTTGTGCCCGAGGAACTGTTCTTTCGCCAACCGCAGGTCCGAGACGCAGTTGCCGAATCGGGCCGCTACATCGTCGCGCGTGAACGCGATGCCCTTGTTGGTTGGGCTAGCGAGCGCGCAGGCGTGCTCGTTGTGGGCGAAACCACGGCGGCAATGTTGAGTGCGCTCGGGCGCAGTTCCTAATGCGAGACACACCTTAGCGACATTTCGCCCCCTATTCGGGGTGCGGCATTGGTCCCGCTGGGTCCGGGGCTGAGACCGCCGCAGCTGTTCGGGGGACTTGCCACAAGCGTGCGTAATTGCGACGCGTACTTGGTTGTCTGGTATGGTACGCATCGTGCAGCACCATCGCGCAAAACTCCCTGCGGAGAGATTTCAATGACCATGGAAGTACATGCGCGAGCACGATTGCAGAGGTTTGTATGCTTGAGGTGACCAAGCTCAGTAAGTGGTTTGCCATGCCGCGCCCCAAGCGAGCGCGCGGCGGTCCTTTTGGCAGCTTGTGGCCGATGGGTCGCAGCAAGCGCTTCTACGCGGTGAAGGACGTGAGTTTCGCCGTGCCCAGAGGCACCATCGTCGGGTTGCTCGGGCCCAACGGTGCCGGCAAAACCACGCTTCTGCGCATGCTATCGACGGCACTCTCCCCTAGTTCGGGCAACGCGACCGTCGACGGTGTCGACATCTCCCAGGCGTCCTTGGATGTCCGCCGCCGCATCGGCTTTCTATCCGGCACCACCGGCGTCTACGGACGGCTGAGCGCGCGCGAAATGGTGGCCTATTACGGCGCCCTCCACGGACTCGGCGGCATGGATCTCACTCGGCGTATCGCGGCCCTCTTCGACGACCTTGAGATGGCGCACTTTGCCGACAAACGCTGCGATACCCTGTCCACGGGCATGAAGCAAAAAGTCTCCATTGCCCGCACCCTGATCCACGATCCACAGATCGTGATCTTTGACGAACCGACCACGGGACTCGATGTGGTGGCCGCCGATGTCGTCCTCAGCATCGTGGAACGCTGCCGCCACGAAGGCAAAACCGTGCTCTTTTCCACCCACCATATGCACGAGGTCGAGCGCCTCTGCGAACGGGTGGTGATTCTCGCTGGAGGTCGCCTCTGTTTCGCAGGCAGCGTGAGCGGTATGCGCGAGACTAGTGGCCATCAGGCCCTCGACAGCGCATTCTTACGCCTCATCGGCCATAAGGGCGCCGCAACTCCCTCCGACGGCGTCCGGGGACAGCACGCGACCCAAGAGCCGACGACGGAGGCATTGTGACATGTGGAGCACGCTGGTTATTTTCGCCAAAGAGCTGCGCGAAATCTCGCGCGATCGCAAGACCCTAGTGTTCATGATCGCACTGCCGATCCTGGTCATGCCCTTGGTGCTCGACGTGGGACTGCGCTTTGCCCAACGCGCCGAAGACAAAGCCCGCAGCGAAGTTCTCGAATATGCCCTCTTCGATGGGGATAAGCTCCCCGCGCTCACAAGCGCGCTCACCGATGACGCGGGCTTTACCCAAGTGCCACTGGCCGAGCCGCAACAGATTCGCCCAGCTCTCGAAAGCGGCACAATCGACTTTGCGCTCGTGGTGCGGGCGACTGAGCCGGCCGGGGATCGGGCAGGCCCAGCCGGCGGGCAAATCGCGGTCGAATTGCACTATAACAACGCCTCGCAGAGCCATCTCATTCAAGAGCGCGTAAGCGAGATCGTCACCCGGGTGAGCGAGGCGGAGCGCAGTCGTCGCCTGGTGGCCCTCGGCGTAAATGCCGCTGCGGCCCCACGACTCCTCACGCCAGTCGTGCTCGAAGAACGCGGTATCGCCGATATCCGCGCAGTCCTCGGCGAGCAAATCGGCGGTATTTTACCTTACCTGTTCTTGGCCTTTTGCTTTCTCGGCGCGTTCTATCCCTCGATCGATCTAGGGGCCGGCGAAAAGGAGCGCGGCACCCTAGAGACCCTACTCTTGGCCCCCGTCTCTCGCCATCACATTGTGTTGGGCAAATTTCTCCTGATTTTCTTGGCCAGCAACACCGCCGCGATGCTGAGTCTGATCAGCTTGGGCGTATGGCTCGGCATGAAAGGCGGCGATATCGGCGGCGTGCTCGGCGCCATCATCGCCTCGGTGGGCGTGCTCGATCTCGCACTGATTGCGTTGATGCTGGTGCCCATGGCGGCCATCTTCGCCGCCGTGCTGCTCGCGATCTCCATCTACGCCAACAGCTTCAAAGAGGCGCAATCCTATAGTGCGCCCCTGCAATTGGTGCTCATTTTGCCGGCCGCGATCCCCATGCTGCCCGGCGTTGAGATGAGCTGGGGATGGTCACTGGTCCCCATTACCAACATTGCGCTGGCGGTCAAAGAGCTGGTCAAAGGGACCATGGATTACGCCATGTTGGTGGCGATCTTTGGCTCGACCGCGATGCTGGCGGGGATTCTCCTCGGCTTTTGTACCTGGTGGTTTTGCCGCGAGTCGGTGCTGTTCCGCCGCTGATGCGTCGCTCTGCAGGGGCGCCTTATCGCCGACAATGCATAATGAGGGCCACGTCTTTGGGCAACGTGTGGTATCCACTAACTAGATGCGCGAGCGCGAGCAAGCCCTGCAACCGTTGGTCAAAACCGAAAAGCTGCCCAAGATGGCGCTTTCGCGAACTCTAGATGGGGCCACATCGCGATCGTTCCTATATGTGGACCGTCACGGGCGTGTCCGTTCGCCAACTCGTTATCGAGCGCTTGAGGTGTTTGGTTATGTCGGTCTGGCAGGACTCGCCGCCGTGCCCGTGCTCTATGGCGCGATGTTTGGCGTCTGGGGGGCCGCAGTCGGAGCGGGATTGGCCGCATTTGCCGGTATCCGCACCCGCCAGGCCCATCGCGTTCAGCAAGCGGTGCGCCTCATCGCGTATAGCCGGGTCGAAGAAGCCAGCACGATCTTGGAAGATGTCTTGAGCTCGCGGATCTTAATGCGCCGGGTACGGGCCACTGCCTGTCATAATCTGGCCATCTGCTGGGCCATGCGCGGTGAATACGAACGAGCGCTCGTCTGGGTGAGACGGGCCCTCGATATTCGCGATTCCGGCTGGCAGCGCTCGCTGCACGCGCGCCTTGCCGGATATCTGCAAGTGACGCTGCTGGTGGACCTGGACCGCGTGAGTTCGGCGCGTCTCGCACTCGATCATCTGGGACCGGCGCCAAGCGGGGAGTACACCCAGGTATCGCAGTGGGTGAGTGAGCTCTACGTGGCCATGGGAGAAGGTGGATGCACGCTGTCTGAAGATGAGATTTACGAGCGTGCGCGCAAGGGTTTAGCCATGACGACAGGTGCCCCCCTGTTGGGCCTCGCGGCTTGGGCCCTGCACAATCGCGGCGACGACGACCTCGCGGCCCATTTGCTGTCCGAGGCGTTTGATCGCCTGGATACCGATCGCCTAGAGTTCATGATGCCGCGTCTCTACGAATGGATGTGTGCCCAGCGCGGGCGCTTGCAGACGACGATGGCCGAACTCGTATCCGGCGACGAATCCGCTGAGTGAGCCGTATACCGCCATCGGCCTGTCCGACCGCCAATCGGATCGTCCCGATGATCCACCAAGGCCGAAGCACTCACGAGCCTTGGGCTTGGCGTAGCTCGGCGACGATTGTGGCTTCGGCGCTCTTGTCCATATCGTCGGCAGTTTCGTCGGACGCGCCGCCAGAAGCCCCAGTGAGCGCAAGCGCATTTGGGACAACTGGCAGGGCAAAGGCAAATGCCGTGCCCTGGCCCGGTCGGCTGTCGACGTTGAGCCTGCTCTCATGCTGTAACAGCATCTCCTGACACATCAATAGCCCCAGGCCGGTACCGTGCTCATTGTTGGTTCCCGCAGTTGTATGGTGGATATCGATGCGAAAAATTTTGCCCATGTCCTCTTCCAGACGGTCCTTAACCAAACCCGCCGCCCGCAATGCAATGGAGGTTCGATTGAAAAATACCGCAACCATAAGCACGGCGATGGCATCGGGGGGCCACTTTGATCCGTGCTCCAATACGCCTTCATCAGGATAATGCAAATATCGGCAATATCGGCGATGTCGTCGACATTGTCGATGGCGACTCTTGCGAGTGCGTGCATCTCTGCATGGGCACCACTCATAAATGCGGCGGACACCGCATTGCTGTGGAGTTTCAGCCATAGGTCATGCTGAACGTCAAAGCCCTCTGCACCCAGATGAGCGATGCCACACTGCAGATAACGGAAGGCCGTGGCATAATCGCCCGCACGCTGGGCCCGCAGACCAGCATTTAGGTAGACTTTAGCGAGCGTGATTCGCGTCTGAATTGGCGTTTGGTCATCGCTCGGCTGCAGATTCGCCTGTTCGAATTGCTCGACGAGATAGAAAATGTAGAGACACGACTTCGACCTGGTAAAATCTTCCAGCAGGCGTTCAAAGATGCCATGGTGAATCGCTTGCCGCTCAGCAAGCGCCACCGAAGACCGCGCAGCCTGATGAATGCGGTCGTGAACAAATCGATAATGGGCCAGCTCTTCCCGCTCTCCGCCATCGCCAGCACCGTCGCCAACACCGTCGCCGGCACCAGTGCCGACACTATCACCGGGACCATCACGTTTTGGCAATGCATTCGCGGTAGGACTGCGACGGCGGCCATTGCCGAAGGCGATGAGTCCCGCATCCACGGCTGGTTGCAGCGCAGTCGCGAGCGCATTGGGTGCCAGCCCGGTCGCCACCGCCAGCAGCTGCAGGGAAAACTGAAACCCGAGACAAGCCCCACTGATAATGGCAGAACGCGAATGCTCTGGCAGGGTTTGAAATTTGCGGACCAACAAGCCGACAACACTGTCATAGACCGGATATAGCCGAATGTCGGCGAGGCTCCATATCCAGCGCTGTCGTGTGCTATCGAGGCGGATGAATCCGGCACAGTAGAGCGATTTGAGCAATTCGGCAATAAAAAATGGGTTGCCACCGGTCTTGGCGTAAACGGCGTCAGCGAGAGGCGCGATTCTTTCGCCATCGCAAGTTAAAGCGTCGGCGAGCATATCGCATACAGCCGGCAGGGGCAGCCGCGACAAGGCGATCTCCTTGCAGGGGACGCCGGTTTTGCGAAACCGAGAGAGGTGGTCGCCAACGGCACCGTCGGAACGGTAAGTAATCACCACCAATAAGCCATGGGCCCGGGAAGCGCCCAGTATGTTCTCGATAACACAGACTGACGCGGTATCGGCCCACTGCAAATCGTCGAAGACAATCACGAGCGAATGATTGGGCCGAGCAATCGTTTCTATAAAGGTTTGCATCACCAATAGCAGACGGTTTTGCTCCTCCTCCGGGCCCAGAGCGGCGAGAGGATGCTCGACATCGACAACGTGCTTGAGCTCTGGCACGATATTGCACAACACCTGAATATTGTCGCCCAATGCGTCGAGAATGCGCTTGCGCCAGCGCTGTAGGGATGCATCGCTTTCCACCAACAGCTGCTGGGTTATGCCACGCAACGCGTCGACAATCGCGCTAAAGGGCTCAGCATAGGCGTGCTCGGCAAATTTCCCGCTGACCCAATACCCGGCATTGGCGGCGATCTCGGGCTGCAACTGCTGAACGAGAAATGTTTTACCACTACCGGCCACGCCGCTAATGACGACGAGTTCGCGGGCGCCGGCATGACTTCGCCGAAGCGCCTGCGCAAGTGTCGAGAGTTCGCTCTGCCGGCCATAGAGAGCATGAGGAAGGATAAAGGTATTGGCAACATCATATGCGCCAGCGACAAAATCCGATACATCGATCCGATTGTTTGCCATCTGCCGGCATTGCTCAAGATCCGCACATAGCCCCGCGGCAGACTGGTAGCGATCATCGGGGTCTTTGGCCAAAAGTTTAACCACGATACGAGAAAACGCCGCGCTTAACTCGGGGGCAAACTCATGCGGCGGACGCACAGGCTTGGCCAGGTGGGCGTGTATCACCTTGAGAGGATCCTCGTCGAAAAATGGCACTTGGCCAGTGGCAGCGTGATACAGCGTCGCCCCCAGCGCGTAGAAATCGGTGCGCCCATCGAGCACAAGCTCAGTCCTGCCACTCTGCTCTGGGGCCATATAGTAGATACTCGGAAGATCGGCAATCGAGTCTGCTGGACGCTCAGAGTAGCCATTTGCCATGTGAATCGATTTAGAGAACCCAATGAGCTTGACAGTATCGCTGTCGCTGTTCTGTAGGATATGACTTGGATTGACTCGAGTGTGTAAGATACCTCGCGCATGAAGGGAGCCGAGTGTCCTGGCCAAGACGATGCCGAGCAGGCACAGCTCATTGAGAGACAGCGCGCCCAAATCATTGCCGCAGTCGAGCGCTGTTGCGGCAAAGTATTCTAGGATCAAAAACCACCCCTGGCGGTCATGCTCTACGGAAATGGCCCGAATGACGCCGGGAATGTTTAGTTGAGAGAGTACGTCGTACTCATGACGCAGACCGATGGCGGCCGAGGACGAACTCTCGTATGATGTAGGCCTTTTGATGATAACGGAAGCGCCATCGGAACTACGTAATGCGCGATATATGGTTCTATTGGGCGCGTCGCTTAGGATTCCCGTGATCTGGTAGTCCGCTCTCGTGTCTATATCGGGTTCATGCAAGATTAAGGTGAAAATGACTAGAATATTCAGATTGTTGATTTAACTGACCGTTTTCCGTAGCCGGCACGAATGATCTTTGCGCACTCGTTTCGCGCCGTGCCCTTGCTAGCGCAGAAAGTACGCGAACTGTCCGCCATAAGTGCTGCTCTATCCTCTGTATGCAGGTGGGCCCGGTTTTTGCTCCACTTCCAGAGCATGCACATCAGCGAAGAGCTCCATTTGAGATGGCAGACCGTATGACTACGACGCAACTCAGTGCATCGAGCCGTCTGACTCCCACTCACCATAATGAGCCAGGCGCGCGGATCACGGTGGATGGCAAACGCAGGTAGGAGGCGATTTTGAAAGCTGTTGTCAACACACGCTATGGCTCGCCGGACGTCCTGGAGATCCGAGAAGTGCCGAAGCCGGAACCGGGAGCTGGCGAGGTATTACTCAGGGTTCATGCGACGACAGTCAGTCGAACTGATTGCGGCATGCTGCGGGCTCATCCACCCTTGATTGCCCGTTTCTTCATGGGCTTCTTCCGGCCAAAACACACGATCCTCGGTATGGATTTCGCCGGGACGGTCGAGGCGGTTGGCGACGGCGTCACGTCGTTTGAGCCGGGCGAGCGCGTCTTCGGTATGTCGCCGGACCACTACGGCGCCCATGCAGAATACCTCTGTGTGCCTGAAACGGGGCCTATTGCGACAATGCCAATCGGGATGCGCTTTGACGAGGCTGTGGCGTGCGAAGGTGCCTGGTATGCGGATACGTATCTGAAAGAATTCTCTCTGCGGGCGGGGCATAAGATCCTGATTTATGGCGCGTCCGGCGCCATTGGTACGGCGGCGGTGCAACTTGCGAAATCCTATGGCGCGAATGTGACGGCCGTTGTCGCGACGCGGCATCTAGAACTCGTCAAAGCCCTCGGTGCAGACTCTGTGGTCGACTACACCGCCGAAGATTTCACGCAAATTGGCGAGACATTCGATTTGGTGCTCGATGCGGTGGGGAAAACAACGTTTTTCCGCTGTCGGAAATTGCTGGGACCTGACGGGGTCTTTGCTGCGACAGATCTCGGTCCCTGGTGGCAGAACGCCCTGCTCGCAGTCTGGTCCTCAATCACCAGGAGCAATAGAGTGATTTTGCCGACGCCGAAACGCTGTGAATCGATTGCGGCGCACTTGAAAAGCCTCATGGAGGCGGGCCAGTTTCATGCGGTTATCGATCGAGAGTATCCCTTCGAAGCTATCGTCGACGCCTATCGCTTTGTGGAAACGGCACAGAAGACCGGTATTGTCGTCATCAACGTCATACCGGCTCCTGAGAGTTTACATTAGCTCTGACAGTGAGTTTGAGTCCCGGCCGATCAACGTCGATCTCTGAGAAAGGTGTCCATGTGAATCGAATCTTGCTAATTGGGGCGACAGGCTATGCGGGCCGTATGCTTGCAGCACTACTGCTGAAGGACACTGACGCAACCCTGATACTCGCGGGGAGAAGCAGGGCAAAGCTCGACGCTCTTCAGTCGACGTTGCCGCTGGAACGATACGCTGGACGCTTAGAGCTCCTCGAGATCGATGCGACGACCTTTGATTCCGCATCACTCGTCGACTTCGACTTGCTCGTCAACGCTACCGCCGCCGGGCCACACAACGCTGCGCTCATCGAGGCATGTCTCGAAAACCGGGCAAACTGGATCGACATGCAAATGAGCAACGAGCTTCTCGATCCGTCCGCGCCACTTCGACAGCGAATAGAAGAAGCGGGTTGTTGCTTCGTCATCCAGGCGGGTTTTCATCCCGGTATCGGAGCTGCGCTCGTGCGCTACGCAGACCGCAAAATCGACACGATGGATAGCGCGATCGTCGCCACCGTCATACGCGATAAGGGGGGCATGCCGTATTCCTCAGGGTTCTCCGAACTCGTCGCGTCGTTTGAGGATTACCGGAGCGAGATGTACCGGGATGGCCAATGGCGAAAGCTGGGCATGAGCGAGTACCCTACCATCGAGTTCAACTATGATTTCGGTCGACTGCTGACGTATCCGCTGGAGATGCCAGAGCTGCGCTTGCTGACCGAGCAATTGCCTAACCTGAGAAATAGCGGCTTCTTCGTGGCCGGCTTCAACTGGTTTGCCGATTATGTGGTTATGCCTTTGATCATGCTCAACGCCCGGATCAAATCACGATTCATCGAAGTCGCGCTAGGGAAGCTACTGAGTTGGTCGACGAGGAAGTTCAGCAAGCCACCGTTTGGGACGATTGTTCAATTGGATGCGGAAGGTCGGATCGATGGCGAGCAGAGTCACCTCCGAGTCTCGCTGTTCCACCGCGACTCCTACGCGATGACGACGATACCGGCCGTCTCGATGATCAAGCAAATGCTCAATGGAGAGCTCGCAGCCGGCATTCATCTCATGGGCCTATGTTGTGATCCTGACAACTTGATTGAGGATTTAGGCCGCTCGGAGATTGAGGTCACCCAACGCCTAGACTCGTGAATGACACGACACTCGCAACGCGGCTTGAAGTAGGCGGTCGAACATCTGAGCGTTATGACGACGCGATATGTGCCGCGTTCCAAAACGTGGGATTGTCTCTAGACCCATATCGGGACCTCCGTGTGAAAGGCCCTGTTGCACCGTCATCGCCGCTTCTGAGCATCGCTTCAGCACATTTGGCCTCACGTATCGCTCAGCGCATCATCCGTCCCATGAGCAATCGTGATCGCGTCCGCCAACTCGGACTCTTTGGGCCGCACCAGCTCTGCCAATTCGCCCTCCCTCGCCAATAATAGCAGCCCCGTCATCACTGTAGCAACGGCCGTACACACGCGATCGTGCTCGCTGACCGCATGCTGCTTGTTGCGCAGGGTCGTGCGGGTCTCGCCGACTTCTCGATTCATCGAGATCAATGCAATATCGAGCTTGCGCTTGGCGTCGACAACCTCGCGCTTCATCGCGGCAAGGTCGACATTGGCGTTTGGCGTGCGCGGCATCGGTGGCGGCATCTCCTCCAGCCGCGCGATCACGTGGACGGCAAACTGGGCCAGCGCCGCCGGATCTACGGGTGCCGGTATGGCAAAGATCCTCTGCGCGTAAACCGCCCCGTAGCCATCGCTCATGGCGTCGCGCATGCGCGTGAGCGCCTGCCTCAGTAATTGCGCGCCGCTTCGACATCGGCCGCGGATATCAACATCGTCTGCCAATTCATTGATATAACCAATATTGGCCGCCAACATGCGGCTGCGACTGTCGGCCATCATGCGCAGCCAGATCTGAAGCGCGAGTCCCATGTCGGGGACACTTTCACCCGCGCGTACATACGGCGCCATCATGGGGCCGAGGGCGGCCGCGATCGTCTGCGCATGATGGCCGACAGTCGCAGCCGCATGTTGGCGGCCAATATTGG
>JAAUYH010001219.1_pt1 | contig 18725 bp, 9 predicted proteins | sample 7278061 | NCBI WGS metagenome assembly JAAUYH01 (sample SAMN14350203, study PRJNA611818) | marine sediment metagenome | isolation source: surface marine sediment (0.6m) | place: French Polynesia: Moorea | collected 2018-08 | reverse complement strand
CTGTCTCTATTACCCACTTGATCAGAGGACGCGTGGAACTGTTGTCTCGGCACAGCTACCGGCGACAGTCCGCGAATAGTCCTCCTATATTCATCGCAGCGCCCTCGATACCACAACTGCCACGCCGATACTTCCGTAGGTGCTGTGAACACCGTGCTCAATGTCGGCAGCGCACTGGCTCGTGTCGCGTTATAGAAGTTCCATAGATTTGGGGACAGTGTTTCAATTGGTACTAATGCCGACGCATCGATGATACCTCCACTCGTTCATCGGCGCCCTCTGCATCGACTTAAGCTAAGACATCCTGGTAGGAAAGTACTAATCGACTTACATGTTGGACACGAAAGCGGATATTCTCGCCATGTCTACCCCTTGAGGCACACCACGAGCCCAAGGGCAAATAACAACCAACATTCACCACGCCACGCAGCGCCTGGGGTGGTAAAATAAGCTAGAGGCGACGCGCGGGCGATTTTAGGAACGGTGGAACTGTCATGAAACTCTAGACACAAAAATGGGTGTGCCCAGCACTGATGAACAACAGGTGAAACCCGGTAAGACCGGAGTAAGACGATTCCTGAGTTTAGTCGATCGGAAATGTCAAATTAAATACCCCGCGCTGACAGCTATTGCTACTGTCAGGCTCCTAGGAAATGGAGTGCATCTGTTAGTAGTTCTATACTAAATATGAAACACTAAATAAATAATAAATAGGAATAGGCCCCCAATAGTTCATTGCACTTGGGAAGGTACCCCAAAAATAGTGTTTTTGCGCTACAACACTATCCCAACATACTCTCACTCTATGAATGTGCATCGTCGATGACGCAAGCTCTAGTGAGACTAGGGCGAATTATATTGCAGAATATCTTGCTTTAATCCTTTTGTAAGTGTGAAAATCAGAAGTGCGAACCCTCCGTGGTCCAGCTCTCATCCTCTCTCGAACTAACGAGGACTTTCGAAGAACAGGCGAAGTTCAATGTGGAATTATGAGAGCTCGTAGAAATAAAGTAGAGTCTCAACGCAGTGAAAGCAGAGCTAAGTGAATCTGAACAGAATTCTCTTGTTGGACAGAGGGCTTGATATTGGCGAGAAGTTGAAGCACTACCACCACTTACACCCTCAAATGTGACATTTTCGACGATGATCAACGCTAAGATAACCGAGTCTTCGCTTTAAAAGGAAGATCTGAGCACGACTACTACGACCAGTCGTTATATTTTCGAAGGGTAGTCTTCTCGCGGTGGTCGACAGCACGAGTAGGGATTTGAGTCAAAATGCGACATGCTGCATTTGGTTATTGCTGAATCAAATACATAAAATTCGTATGAACTGTTTTCGACGAGGATGATCGTGATCAGTATATGTAATAAAACGTTAGGGAATAGCTCTCAATACAAGATTCTCGACCCCCCTCTTCGCTTCATCATCATGTCGACTGGTACAGGCCCGTCAAAAAACCGAAATTGACCGCAGATTTGGGAACAATTGAGCCACAATTACAATTGATAGATGAAGTTCGAGGAAAACCAAGAGTATCAAAAGAAGGAAAACTGGATTTTCTTATGTTTAGTTTCAATGTACAAACAATTCTTATCCGATGAAAAAGGCAGTGGCCCAATTAGTATTGTAGCGCATACAGCTGCTATACTTGGTCGCGGAAAATTTACTGTAAGCTATAGAAATAAGGTATGGACCGATACATTTTTTCAACAAATGGTGAGATTACGGCTTGAAAACACTCAGTCCTCCCAAGAATTCGAATCGGCTATGGAATAATTCATCTCATTGGTGTTCTGGGTGCTCAAGTTGTGTATGTGGAAGTAGGTTATTTTGTCCGGACAAGATATTCTAATCTTGGAAGAGTAACTGCAACATATTTTCACCATTATTTAAAGTCGAAAGATTTTGTTGAAGATTGTGGATCTAATTCAAGCTCAGTGAATGATATTTCAGTCCAATCACCTATTCGAACTGTCCAACGTTGGCTTTTGAAAATGGATTCAAACAAGCGCTAAATCGAGAAATATTGGATAAAGCTTAGTAATATTTCATGGAGAAATTCAAATCTGTGATAATTTTAAAAAAATCGAGCTGAACAGAAAATTTAAAATTACGAGAAGTCTATTTAGGTAAATCGAACGTTCACCAGCATTATTGCAGACACGAAAATTCTATTCATGATACAAATGACGAACGATATTTCCAATTGAGAAGGTCTAATAAAGGCAGGAGAATTTGTTTCATTTGAGCAATTATGTACAAATGTGGTAATTCTAATTCTGTGATTATTCTGAATTCGTTTTGGCATTTTATTCCTGCTAGAAAATGCAAAAAGGAGACTGCCATAAAGCATTCAATGGTTCAAATTTTTTATAATGGTTTGAATCTCAATTATTTTCTAATTTATCAAGTCCATTTTTAATCATCATAAATAATGCGGCGTACCATATATGTCTGCCTAGAAATATGGGGTTATTTCAAAAATAAAGAACGGTGAGATTTCATCAATCATGACCGAAGAGGAAATTGATTATGATCAAAACTTGGCCGCTGTGGAATCCAGTCAATTAATAAAAATTGGATTGCAGTGAAAGCGGAACTTGAAATTGTTACGTTATCTAAAATTGAAGGTCACCAAATTTTATTTACTCCACCTCACCATTCCGACCTGCACAGCCAATTGAACTTCTTTGCTCCTCTTTTTACTGCAACATTGGACTTCCATATTCAGTTGGTACTGCTTTACAAAAAGTGGAACAAAAACTGGAAGATGAATTTGCATTAATTAATTCAGAAGCTGGGGATTTTAATATTAATGGAATTATTGAGTGAGTTGATTAGAAAATTAATCAGTTCAAAGACGATTTAATTCAGGAAACTGAGGCTTTCAATCATGTGAATGAAGTCGCAATAGAAAATAATACGGGAAAGGCCATTTCTGAAACAGGGGAAACTACGGAAACGGAATCAGAGTGACACTTGGAGGATTAGTTGGGTATTACCTTTACTGTAGGGCAGACGGAGTTTACGTTCTGATATATTAGATTACAGTTAGAAATCCGTGATATTCGTATGGCAACGATCGAACTTTATCTTCTTGTATCCATTAAACGTATCGTCTACGTCAGGTTCTCCTGACAATGAGCAAAATCGGATACTACAACTATATCTACTGGCCTTAGGTGATTCCTGGACTACTACACATTCAGAACACACTCATCCTATTACACTGATCTTTTCCAGTGCACAACGACACTTCGGCTTCGAAATAGAACCCAATCCCTGCTCGTGATGTCTACCACTCTCAATAAAGACGAAATTTGAATTTCATTGTCACGGTATTCACTTCGCCGCATCATCATGACGATACACTCATTCTATCAGTCCACAACGGCGCCCTTACACTTAGCGAAACAAGCTTACAGTTTTCGACGACAAGAACGAGCAACGACAATGAACTGTTGCCGAATCGCGAAAAGAGTGATTAGAAATTCTATTGAATACAATTCATTGATTTTTGTTTGAAGGATTGGAAGTATTAAACAATGGAAGAAGCTTTCCTGAGAGAAATGAGTGAGTGAAATCCCGAAATAAGTCTTATGTAGTACATATCATTCACCTAATGAAACTCTGCGCGCCCATCTATGGTAAATCATCAGCTATTTCGCAGCGAAGGGTCTTTAAATTTCTGTCGAGTCCAATATGGAACCACAAAAATGATATGATTCATGAACTCACTCTGTTTGATTTGCATTGACACTCAAAAAGAATAGAACATATTGAAAAATCTTTTCAAATTTATTGTAGAGAAGTTGGAAAAATGATTTTGGTGTATGGAATGAATGTAGAAAAATTTTGCATAACCTTCAAAGTTCTTTATGCTTCTAGTTGCTAGGAATAGCTACTACAATCAGTGGGTATGATCGGAAGACTTGCAAAAATTAGAATATGGATATTCTCTGTCAAAGAAATTCCGTATTGAGTTACTAGGTTGAGCCAGAGTCGAAAGAAAACAACAGTTTGATTGTCTATCTTTGCTCTACGCTGGCATATATCAGCAGATATTGCCTCTACTTAACTACACTATACAGAAGATTAGCAAGAATTGAATAACTTTTCAAATTGATTATGGAATCATGCATAATACAAACAGGAGTATGAAGCCCAAGTAATTTTAAATTACACATTAAAAATAATATAGGAGCGTTCATAAAATATGAGAGTAGCATGCGAATCCTAAAAATGTGAGCGACTACATTATCATCATACAATTGTCAGTGAGATATGAGAAATGAATATTCACGATCTGGTGGATAATTTTTGCTACTGAAGCTTATTCTTGATTACTTTGGTACATTTTCTTGATTTTCAAGTAAAGTTCTCGGCTTATTTTAAGGCATAATTCTTACACGAGAAACTGATGGATCACGTTTAACTAAAATTTTCTTTGAAAACGTTTGAAGAATCCTAAACTATTCAAATTGATGTAGAGTTTATGTGTACTCAATTGAAGGCTAAGCTCAGAGCTTATGTAATATTCTGAATTTCATGTGCCCACTATCCATTTTTCATTCTTGAGTTCTAAATGCTTATAGAAGACAAAAATAGTGTGCCATCTACTAAAATTGAATTTAAAAGAAAACAATTATGGTTGAATTACCCGTGCGAACATTAATCACACTTGCGATACACTTAGAACTGTGTTTCAGATTTTATATAGCTTAAAATCTATGAGTAGTAATCTAACGTTTCTAGGTTTTGATTTAAGTGTAAATTAATTACTCGTGTTCATATGCCAGGTTGCAACAATTTGAGGTAAATTTTAAATTGGTATTTATCAAATACCTAGTGTAAGTCTTTACTTTGACGGTTGTAGAATTTTCTACTTTGTTAGTAGAAACTTCATTTCTGCTGCTTTGAGTTAGCTGTCAAAGGATATTTCATTGTTAATCAAGTTGGGTAGTTGAAGTAACCTATTTTCAATTTGTTTCATTAGTTACCAGTACTTTCCCAACTTTAGTTTCTGTAAATTAGAAAATATAAAAAATCAGCAGTATCGAGGATGGAGTACCGATTCAGGTGTCATGTTTGTCATACGTGTTTCTACGTTGCTAATTAACTGTAATTTCGAAAACTGAAAGTGCACTGACACTATGAAGTGTACGAACGTGTGGTTGTCTGTTTTCACTGATATTCACGAAGGAATGCAATCCATCCCTCACGTAATCAATATGAAAATGAAAGGAAATTGTGAGAATAATCGGAATCGACGCAAGGCTCATAGTAGTGTCGTACCGTGATGCATTCTGAACAGTTTCTGACTCTGATGATGACGAACGCCGCAAACATTTCATCAAGAGCAGTAAGGTGGGTTGCCACAAAAAATTAAAAAACGATAAAATTTCGCAGCATGTGCCATTGGCGAGAATTTAAAACAAGTTTTCCAGAGGAAGCAATGTTCATTACAGCAAAACAAGGCGCATGTACCATTCCATCAACACTTCCACTTCTCGCACATGCTGCCGCGTCACCGCATTCGCAATTCTTGTGCCAACCAACCCTCGTAATACTGAAGATCACCGTGTCTTCTGTGCCTTCTACTCGGCGCACTGCGCCTCGGGCTGAATCATGTCGAAGCGACGTAGCGAGCGTCGCCGCGTGGGCTTCCGAGATGACCCGACAAACTCGACTGAAACGCCCGACACTTCGTACATGATGCTCGATGAAACTGTGGCGGAAAAACTCCCTCCTGCTTCGGAGTCATCGGCAGACGCCGGAAATTTTAAGAAGTTCTCCGCACGCGAGTTCGCACACCTTGCAGATGAAGGAATGAAGCGTGCCGGCGTGTTGGGGGAGATGGCCGTTAATCAAGTCGCCGGGTTGGCTGCTGGCGCACGCAAACACGCTCCGCGACCTCCTAGACCACCACGACCACCGAAGGTCCCCTTCCTCACATCCCTTCCTGGATTTGGCGGCCGTCGTGCTCCTACTGAAGTGCCACCGCCTGGTGAAAATGATGGTGGTGGGAGTGACGACCAGAATAACAACGACGGCGGTGAGAGAAACCGTGGTTCTGACCAGCCTCGCACTGTTTTCATCAACGAAGAAGCTCGTAACAAGGACTTTCCGTCAAATTACATTGCAACCACCAAATATACTTTGCTGACCGCGCTACCTCTTTTCCTCTTCGAACAGTTCTCGCGGTTCAGTAATGCATATTTCCTGTTTGTGGGCATCCTATTCTCTATCGATGACATCACTCCTGTATTCACTATCGGCCGCTATGCAACATTCTGGGTGCTTTCCATCGTGATTGGCATTTCCGGAATCAAGGAGGCCCTGGAGGATTTACGCCGATATCGCGAGGATCGACGTCTCAACAGTTCTCCTGCCCATATACTCAGTAGTACGAAGGAACAGGACCGATGGGACGACGTTCGTGTTGGTGACATTATTAAGATTTACGAAAAGGAACCGTTCCCTGCTGATGTTGTGCTTGTCGCTACTTCATCGCCTGATGGCCTGGCGTACGTCGAAACAAAGCAGCTTGACGGTGAAAGTAACTTGAAAGTTAAAGTGACACCTGGCGGTGTTTACCACGCGTTCCGCAGCGAGTCGGTCGCCATGCGGACTAAGGGCCTAATTGAGTGTGAAGCACCCAATGACCGACTGTACAAGTTTGTAGGTCGTCTGACGCTAACACATTATTCGTCGAACGCAGATAGCAATGAAAGCAAGGATGGTGTTGCCCCGGCTCCACTTCCAGCTGCGGAACCAGTCAAGTTGAATGAAGCCGTACCTCTGGGACCCGAGAATCTGATGATCCGCGGTTCCTCGCTGAGGAACACGGAGTGGGTGCTCGGAATCGTCGTGAATACTGGCAAAGACACGAAACTCATGCAGAATGTGAAGCCTCGTCCGAGGAAGAACTCTCGACTGGAGCGTACGACCAACGTTCATTACTTTTACAGTGTCGCCCTTCAAATTGCAATTGTCGTTGCTCTTACTATTCGCGCTAACCAGACTTGCCAAGTCTTGTATGCTCCAGGAAAGGATCCATGGTATCTAGGACCCATCCCGAACGATCCGTGCTCGTTCAGGTCGTCTCTTCTCTTGTTCTTCCGATTCTTCGTCGTGTTTGCTGGACTTATCCCAATTTCGTTGTATGTGAACATGGAAATCGTTCGCGGCTTCCAAGTTTACTTCATAGAAAATGACTCGATGATGAAGGACCACAAGACTGGGACGAAAGCTGAAGTTCGAACGTCGAATCTGAACGAGGAGCTGGGTGTTGTGCATTATGTGTTCACAGACAAAACTGGTACACTTACTGCGAATCGTATGGACTTCAAAAAGTGCTCGTTAGACAACAAAGTCTACGAATGGGCGGAAGTTGCGGAAGCAGGGGCGACGAGCATGCGAGACTTGCAAAACGCATTGCAAGCTGGTCCGGAATCTTCCGCTGTTCGCGACTTCACCGTTGACGAGTTAGAGAGAGCTGACATTGCACTTCGTCTTCTCGCAATTTGCCATTCTGTCGTGGCTGAGCACGGCGAAGAGCAGGAAGCAGAAATGGAGGAGATGGAGTCGGCTACGCCGAGAAGGGGAATGCGATTGCGTTGGCGAGATCGGCGTAGAAGAAGTGCCGATTCTATCGACCAATCAGCACGTCTTCGAACGCCATCCGATGTCGCAGGGCCGTCTCGCAACACTTCGTTTTCTTCCGAATTGTACGCCCAGCAGGTAGACAACGGCGATGATATCGATGACGAGATGGATAGACTTTCGGAAGATGATTCGAACCAGCGCGGCGAGGTGAGCCCAATTGATACAAATGACTTGCGGTATCAAGCCTCATCGCCGGACGAAGCAGCCCTTGTGCAGGCTGCGAAAGCACATGGATACACGTTCATTACTCGATTAAGTCAAAGCATTACTATCGAAGTCCATGGACGTGTGGAGCATCACCAACTTTTGGAGATCATCGAATTCGATTCAACGAGAAAGCGAATGAGTGTAGTCACAGAAGACCCCGATGGCAAGATTCGCGTGTATACCAAGGGTGCGGACGCTGTCATTTTTGAAAGGCTAGCGCCTGGGCAGTCTTCGGAAATCACTGAACAACATCTGCACGACTTTGCGGTAGAAGGTCTTCGTACGCTGTGCTTGGCCTACGCGGATCTGGATCGGAAATGGTTCCATGACTGGCACATGAGATACAAGGAAGCTTCTGGCCGAGTGCAAAATCGTGATGAAAATCTTGCCATGTTGGCTGACGAACTTGAACGAGATCTCAAGTTACTAGGCGCCACTGCTATTGAGGATAAATTGCAAGAAGGAGTTCCTGATACGCTGAGAAAATTGGAGAAGGCTGGAGTGAAAGTTTGGGTATTGACGGGTGACAAGCAGGAAACCGCTATCAACATTGGTCTTTCTTGTGGTGTAATTGATGACGGAATGGATGTCGTAATCATTAACGCAGACAACCGCGAAGATACATCTGCCCAAATCGATCGAGCTATAGGAAGATGGAGCGCGCTTCTTCAAGACGCGAATTGGCAGCGGAAATTGGGTGTTGTTCTCGATGGGCAAACGCTTCATTATGCACTTGAGCCTGTACTTGAACGTAAGCTGATTACTGTATTGAAAATGGCGCGTACTGTCATCGCGTGTCGTGTGAGTCCCAAACAGAAAACGGAACTTGTTGAGCTTGTACGTAACTTCGAATCCGACAAGGTCACACTGTCCATTGGTGATGGTGCAAATGATGTCGGAATGATTCAAGCTGCGCATGTAGGAATTGGAATTGTTGGGTTGGAAGGCCAAGAAGCTAAGCTTGCGTCGGACTATTCCATTGGACAGTTCCGCTATCTTGCACGGCTGATGTTAGTGCACGGCCGATGGAGCTACAAGAGATTGGCGAAAATGGTTCTGTACACCATTTACAAAAACGCGATTCTCATTCTCTGCGAATTGTTCTGGGCGACGCAATGTGGCTTCTCTGGGCAACCACTATTCGACCCCTGGCTGTTAGGTATCTACAGTTTACTTGTTCAATCACTGCCGTCGATTTTCCTTGGCATCTTGGATCAAGAATTGACTGCGGATTATGCGCTAATGTTTCCTGAAGTCTACATGAAGGGGCAACGCAATTCGGCGTATAGCACTCGGGTATTTCTCAGTTGGTTAGTGGCTTCGTTATGGCAATCTGCTATCGTGTATTTTGTGGTGTACTTGGGATTCGGTGATAAGGCTGGTGTCAACGGTCAACACTTGGGTATGTGGGCATTCGGAGTTGTGGTATTCTCGGCGATTGTTGTGGATACTCATATTATGCTTCTTGTGTACCAAAGTGCATGGACGAAGTTTACCATGTTCTTCTTCCTTGTTTCTTTGTTTTCATGGTTTGTGGTCGGCCCAATATTTTCTTCAAAGCTGATTGCATTAGACGCTGGCTTGTCTCCACCTATGTACAATGTTGTGAATCGAATTTTCGCCGAACCTCGCTTCTGGTTCGTTATTCTCATATGCCCTGTTCTGTGTGTATCACCGTCTCTGTTGTGGAAGTACCGAAAGCGACGTGCGCGGCCGAACATGAAAATGCTTGTGCAGGAACTTATTGCAGCCGGAAAAACTCGAGAGGAAATCACTGGCGAACTGCCGAAGCCGTTGCGTCGTGTGCCCAGTTATGACCCGAGTCCGCCTGGAACTCCGTCTGGTGAAGTGCGATTCATGAACGAGGGAGGCCATCGGTACATGTTTTCAGGATTCAATTTTGATGAGAGTGAAGTGGTGTTGCGGCGTGGATTTGAATTGGCGCGTGGAGTTAGACGTCGTCGAATGCGGTTTTTGAAACGCGCAGGTAGTGACACTGAATTGGATGTCGAAGGAGTGAAATCGGCAGTGAAGGAAAGTCCTAGGGGAAGGAAACAGACGGTCAGCAGGTTTGCTCTTGTTGACGTTCTGGATTATGATGAGGTCGACAGGGATGATGCATCAATGGCACGGAGACGACACAGGCCGCCTCGTTATCCGGCGAGTGAAGATTCGCCGCCCCCACCGTCTGCACCGCATCCTCCTAGATTGGGCGCCCGTGGAGCAGCTAATGCGTCAGCCCATCGTCGAGCAATGTCCGATGGCGCAGTGCTTGCGGAAAGCCAGTTCGAACGGCTCGACAAACATGACAGGCACTCTGCGGACTTTGAATCAGATGATGACAGCGGTACTCCGTAACTCTCGATGCGCGTTTTTCAAGTAAACTGAATTTTATTCATTGTCACGTACTCAAGAGAAGCTCAAGTAATAGTTTTGTGCGATGATTGATTGGCTTTTCATTGATGACGAATGTAATGATTGTTTGACACGGAAACAATGTACGATGATGGCAGGCATGGTTCCCTCACTCACCGACGCTTGTTCGCGATGGCAGCATATGGAAGTCTCGCGTTGTAAGGTGGATCAACTGAGAGTGCGGATTGAATTCGAGGTCCGTGTAGACCAGATGCAATCGCCGACGCATCAGGATGTGGCACGAATTCACGCAGACAGAAGGCGAAGGGCACGAGATGCGTACGCAAAAAATGGCCGATTTTCACGCGGTCACGTTGCTGTGCTAACACTTGCGGCTCGAAGCGATTGTTAGAAACCAGGTCGGCGCCGAACTTGTATGCAGTGCGAAGAATGAAGCAATTGAAACTCTGACCACTGCACGGTGCAATGACGAGCAGGCCGCGGTGGCGGAGCAGTGCGACGTGCTGCTGGAATTGCTTTTTCTCAATGCTGCATATGTGCGTGTGCTCTGGCAGTATCACAACCACTCTTGCGCCGCTGCCCGTGTAAAATGACAGGGCGTTGAGGATTGCATTCAAACTCACGCTCCCGTTGCTGTGCGTCGAACCTGCTTGCCCGATCGATAACCCATCCAGCACCACCGAACTGGGCATCGTGCGGTGCGTAGCGCTGTGGTTGTTTGGCGTGTTACCGCGGGCATTCCAAAGTAGGCGCCTTCTGGGCAGTGGTGCCACCCAAGTACCGCGGGTAGCAAGTGCGGGTGAATTAGCGACACGCGAAACGAGCGCTTGTGTGGATGGGAGGGAATGGGGCGTTTGGTGAAAACGACGTGATGTAGAAGAGTAACGAGGAGTTGCGGCACGAAGTGCAACAGAAGTGTTAGTGAGTTGCGCCAATCGGTGGTGTTGGTGATGGTAGTTAGTGCGACGGTAATGTTGATGGCGACGACTCGCTCGAAGTGCACTCGATCGTCGCAGCTCAACCCGAGAACGTAGCGGATGGGGCGGCGGCGGCGGCGGCGGCATCTCGACGAGTTTGCAGGTCGAATCAGTGCAATCGTCGATGATAAACGAAATGGAAGAGTTAGTGTGGCGAAAGGCGAGCGGAACAGAAGGACAGATGGGTGGGCAAGAATTGGTTGAGAGGTCATGAAAATGGAAGAGTGCAGCGAAAAAAGCGGTGTGGTGTCACCCAAGTGCGATGGTTGTGGGTAACTCGTTGTGCTTTGCATTGCGTAGTATACTATTCGTTCACGAATCGACTGATTGGTTTATACTTGGTGAACGAGCGCGACCTTTTGCAATGCACATCTTTTGAGAATGACTTTGCACAGTAGATACTGCACTATGCTACCGGTCGTATTAGTAGCCTACTTTTGTTAGTACCGATAATACGAGTTTTACTCCGTTAAATCGAGACTTGTTCCACCACACCCAGGAACGAATGAGAGACATGTTCGTGACCCACAATCTTTTCCATTGCACCTACGGCGTTATGCATCTTGGAGAACTTCATGTTCGCTTATCTATGAGGCTTGTGCACCTCTGTATCTAATTCTTCTCAGTAAATGAAGGCTTCAACCAGTTGCTTCCTCTTTAAATAACGCCATGCTTCATAGAATTCGCTGATAACTGAAAACCCGCCCGATTCGGCACCATGCCGGATAGTTTTTCGTTCTCTCTTCAAAGTGTTTTCCACAACGCATGACAAATGATCTTGTCTGTTATGAACGTTTTCAGCAATCACCCTTGAGTTTCTTCTTGATGACTGCAGTACCTTCACCGTTAACCTACTTTCGTGTCGTCGATACTAATTATGTTGTATTGCTACTGTAGATATGTTGTACTTTCTGCTTCTTTGGCTTATGTTCCTCTCGACAGCTTGGAATTGATGGATGCAGTCGTTCGATCTATGAAAACTGAGAATCGGCGCTCGTCAGTGAGTTCAGCAAGCTTTTTACTACCTGTCATGCATATTGAATGCACGGTTCCTGAGCTTAAAGGAGACGAAGAAAGATGCTGTCGGAGGAAATTTCCGAAACTAGTTTTCGAGCAGGAATGCGGAAAGCTGCAAAAATCTGCAACTGCCATAGAGCCAACAACTCAGAATACTATCACTTCTTGCAATTTCAGCTGAATACCTTCACGACCATCTCTAATCTCATGCGGGTACTAGAAATGTTCAGTTATATACGAACAGAGTGGCAATCTTCAATGCCGTCTCCATTGGTGTAAAGATTCGCCAAACCGTTGTATCGGATTTATTTTCGCAAAAGGCCGAATCTTTTTACCGTGCTAGGCCACGAACCTTTATTCTGTTTCATGGCCTTATGTTCCGAATCTCATATTCCTTAGCTTTCGTGTACCAAGGGCCAATTCCCGAAAATCCTCTTTCACTTCTGCACTACCACTTATAAATTCTTACCACCCACCAACTTCTCAGCACACTTCACTCCACCAGATAGATCTAGTCTTCATACCATCCTAGAAATGGCAGAAGAAGCGGCAACGTTCACATGGCCGATCGCTAACAAGGCGTACGAGGTGCTTGAAGGAGTTCGCGTGGATTCTGTTCAGGATTTCCGATGGATGGTCGTCCTTGGTGGCATCCTCGCCTTCGCTATGGCTTGGGGTATTGGTGCGAATGATGTGGCGAATGCGTTCGCCACTTCTGTCGGTGCCGGATCGCTCACCCTTAAATGGGCGTGCGTGATTGCGGCTGTGTTCGAGTTTGGCGGAGCGCTGCTCATGGGCTCATCTGTGACCGACACCGTGCGTAAGAAGATTATCAATCCCGATGTGTTCGACGCCGTCCGTTCCGATGGTAGCAGCAACGGCCCCGAAATCTTGATGACTGGATTCCTCGTCGCACTCATCTCCGCCACCACATGGCTCATTTTGGCCACCTATTTCTCACTGCCTGTGTCGACCACTCACTCGATCATCGGTTCGCTCATCGGTGTCGGTTTCGCGTACCGTGGGTCGTCAGCTGTGGTGTGGATCTCGGACGGTGCTGGGTTCAAGAAACTGAAGGGTGTGGTGGGTGTGATTTTGTCGTGGGTGATCTCGCCCGTGCTTTCCGGTATCTTCGCTATCATTGTGTTCTTGATTGTGCGTACGACTGTGCTGCGCTCGAAGAACCCGGTGCGCAACGGTTTCTTGTACATGCCGTTCTTCTACATGTTCACAATCTCGGTGACGCTGTTCTTCATCATCTACAAGGGCTCGCCGAGGTTCAAACTCGACAAGAAGTTCTCGGTGGGTCAGGCGATCGGGATTGCCCTCGGTGGCGGTGCCGGTGCAGCACTACTAGCGTGGTGGTTCGTGATCCCGCAAGCGCGTGCGTACCTCGAGCGCTGGGAGAAGCGTGAGATCGAGAAACTGCGCAACCCGGAAGCTGCCGAAGAAAAGGGCGAGGACAAGGTGAACAGCGCGCTCGAGAAAGTTGGTATCAACCTCGAGGTGAACGAGGAGCTCGACGATGACGTGATTCAGATGCATAACAATGTTGAGAAGTTCGACCCGAAGGCGGAGCAACTGTTCACCTGGCTGCAAATCTTCACTGCTGCGTTCGACGCTTTCGCACACGGTGCGAATGATGTAGCCAACTCGGTCGCGCCGTTCGCCTCGATCTACTCGTTGTACCGAAGCAATGGTGTGATCTCGAAGGTTTCGACCAAGTCCGAGTTCGATGCGGACGGTACCTACGACGGTGGCAAGAGGGCAGGAGAGTCGTACGCCAAGGATGACAAAGTTCCTGATGGCAAGTCGTTCTGTGGATCGATTGGTGACACCGACTACGTTGCTTGCAAGACAGTGTTCCCGAATCTGTCTCCGGGTGCTGCGGAAGACAGCGCCGTCTTCTCATTGTATGATTCGGACGGTAAGTTGACAGAGGAAAACAAGACATGCTACTCGAAGTGTGCACCAGGTGGCGCAGTGAAGTACACGAGCCAGAAGCAGTCGGTGGAGTTGTGGATTCTCGCTCTTGGCGGTTTCGGTATTGTTGCTGGTCTGGCGATGTGGGGCTACCGTATTATTGTGGCGATCGGCGTGAAGCTGACGAAACTTACGCCGTCGAGAGGTTTCTCGATTGAGCTCGGCGCAGCGATCACGGTTATCATCGCTTCGCGTATTGGTCTGCCAGTGTCGACCACTCACTGCCAAGTGGGAGCGACAATGGGTGTTGGACTCGTAGAGTTCAAGAAGGGGACCGTGAACTGGAAGCAGTTCCTGTACATCTGCGCGGGATGGGTGTTCACAGTTGTTTTCACCGCACTCGTCGCCGCGGGTATCTTCTCCCTGCTCACCAATGCACCAATGGAATTCCGTCAGAAGCAGCCGTACCTCCCAGTGCACTGCCCCGGTCAGAACATGTTCGTGTTCGACCAGGAAGCGCAAGGCTTCCGTGGTGTTGGCTGCTCAGGCGTCTAAAACTAAGAAGTCGCTGCTGTTCACTTTATAGTTTCCTGAATTTCCACAGAAAATTTTGTTCCCATTATTCACAACACCCAACATGCACCCACAAATATAAACATACACACACGTAACCGCCTGCCTGCTCGCCTACACTCACAAATAAACACACACACGCACACATTTTTCGAACATAAATATTTATTTCGACCCATTGCTTTCCCGTGATATTTAAGGACATTCTTTTCTTCTGGATAAGCTGCTACAGAAGGTATGAGAGAATAATAAAATATCGATGTTTAATGAAACTGTGCGGACGACTTGTTCCTAGAAACTGTGATGGTAATATCGGCAAAGCAAGACCAATTTCGGTTTATTTTTTCTATTTCACCGAAACGATTTAGTACGAATACTTCGAATCGTTCTATGGTCTCCTTAACTATTCTATAATCTTGCTATTTCTATTGCTGAAAATCTTTCCTGCTACAGCAGCGTAATTGTTCTCGATCGGACAAATTCCGTATTGGAGGGTTGACAAATCGCGCTTTCCTTTGTTTAGTGGAGAGTGCGCTACGGCAAGCGATTGTAGTTGTGCAATCAATTTCTAATACGATATTTGATTGTTATATCCGGTGCCTATGCAGTGGAGCTTCGGGGAAAGCCTTCTCCAGCAGAATGAAAACAACCATTCATTTTTATTCTGTAGCTTATGTTCTTCATCTCTTGCACTCGGGCCGTTTTTGAGCCTCGTGTTTTGAATGGTTGCAAGAGTCCAATCTGCCGTACATACATACTCTATGGATGATTGAATATCCTATCTATTCCAAATAATGTAACACCGATTATAAACAATTCAATTCAATTCATAAGATCGATGGTTAAAGAATTTAGTTCATCATTCATGCATATTTCACATGATTGCAGGCCATAATCCGAGCCATTAGCGTGAATTGATACTAAAATTTTATTTCAGATTCAAATTACTAAGTAGTTTGGACATTTATTGCTGTCCAATCACTGTCTATCCGATCAGCTAGAATCTAGAATTGCTTTCCTACAAGTATCCACGAGTGAAGTCGATTAAATATTGTTCTTTTTATAGGCAAATTCATGCACGCAACGTATTTCACTTTGATACACGACGGTAATGTTGGTATGCCGAAATAGTTCGAGTATGTTTCCATTTTCCACGAAAAGGCGTCAAATAGAACTGAAAACAGAGTTAGCACTCCTGTGTTTGGTAAGTTTTTGCAGCTCGACGGCTAAGTAGAACAGAAAAGACATGCTTTTTTCGAAATAAATCATTGAAAAGTGCACACCGAGTGCTCAATCATATGCTTCTTGAATTTTCACAGTCCTGAAAAGAAATCGCCCATATTAGTTTTAAACCAAACCTGAAATCTTTTTGTGCTTTTCCCGATGTCTCACAAAACAACAATGGAAATCGAAAACGTCTCTGCAATGTCTTTCCTGCTTGCAGTTTGTTCGGACATTGAAATACTGACACAGAAAGCATAGGTTCAAAGAGCTGTATGATAAGAATTGTCAAAAAGCTATTGAAAAAGACTCCTTTTCAGATGCATATGGAATTGAGCTTGAAGCATTTCATTTGTGCCATGATTTCTTGTTCTGATTTAAAATTTCAGTGAGACCAGAGTCCTTGAATTAAGTATTTTCTGGACGAGAGGATGTATCAAAATTTGGTATCGGGAAAAATTGAAGCTGTTGTCAAGTGCCATTCTTCCAAGAAAGAGGAAGCGGACCCAAGAACCCTAGATAAATGACTCTTCTAAGATTGACATTGGCAAAAAAATACATGACTGAAAGCATGCTTTGGTGATAGCAGATGGTACTTCTCGGAGTACTTAGCGAACAAAGCCGTACATCAGGATCGTTAAAATAGAGTGTTCAGCATTACGGACCCACATTGCTGTAAGCGTATGAATAAAAAGTAAAGTAAATGCGCTAAAAGAAATGCGAACAGAAAATGAAATCAAAGAAACTTGAACAGAAAATGAAATCAATGAAATAATAACAGATGTGCAAGGAAGATTGTAGCGTAACGGAACTTTCTCAAATTTTTCGTCATTTAATGCAATATTAATTTTTTCAGTAAATTAAACAGTGAGTGAAATATAGCGTTCCTGTATCGCTCAATTCACCATGCGTGAGTGCTTCGAATTTCGAATCATCCCTCAACCTATCGATGGTTCGAATAACGATTTCTACACTTTGATCTTTTGGAAACTAATTATGTAGAATAACTTAGAAAAGGTGCGTTAGAACATAGCGTTATTTATGTTGTCGATATTTAACCGTTGTCGAGCTAAGTTTACTCAAGCCAAATATTAAAACTACTTAGAAACTACACTAGACCTATGCGGAGTCGCGAGATAAGGTACAATTCGCACATCTATTAACTCGAATATTCCTACGGTCATTATAATTATAGCCAAGGCGAGTGTGGCTAAAATCCCCACGGCGACAGAAAAATTGAACTACCTGTTCTTAGTCAAATCCAGACGAGGATTCGGGGCTTCACCGTCACTATAAGTAGTGATAGAACAAGAGACAATGACACCTCATGAAGACATTTCAAATCCCGAATAAATTATTGTGAGGAATAGCGCTTATGGAGCATAGAAATGGCCTACTCGTATGCACATTAAAGTATGGCGACTCATCAACTATTTCATCGACCCGCTTCGAAGGATTTTGCAAGAATTGTACACGATGTACGCAATTTTCATGTGAAATAATTATTCTTTGGAAAGAAGATAATTCTCGAATAACTATTTGTTCGCCAAAAATTGATGTAGAAAAAGCTATAGCAAACTTTTTCGTAGAAATTCCAATACATTTCAATTAGAACAGATTCATTGGTCTCTTCGAAACGCTTTGCTTAATAAATATCAGCAAATTCATGCTATATTCAAACTAATTCGGAAAACACTTTCTATCATCCTTAGTATGAAGCCTTCTTGATTTTATTGTTGAACTGACCCTGACATTAAACTTACATACATGATGTAGCCAACGATTTCAGTATGGAATATACAATTACTGGAATAATAGTATGAGTCGAGAAAACTCAGAATAAGTCTGCTTCGACTGAAAGTCTGAAGAACAAAATGTTTTGTGTAAACCTGGATTCCTTTCTCACAAAATCATTTATGACGAGTTCACAACATAAATTGAAGAAAATGAACTGCGGCCATTTCTACTGTAAATGCATTCAATTATGTAATTCAGTTAATGTTTGATTAGTATGATCAGGTAAATAATTCATATTTGGTAATTTTCTATTTTTGCAGCAATACTTGTAATTTTTAAGTTCTGAAACCGATCAAAAGGTTTAACAATAAAAGAATTCACTTTCGATAGACAAAATGGACTTCGTGTGATAGATTTGTGTGCTCGGCTACATATATTCGCGTTATTATCTATCATACTATTTGATTTTACTTAGTGCTTTACCTATTCTTTCGAAAAAGCTGTGATATATAGTCCCTTTGCGCATTTACTTCATCGAGACCGCTGATCATAGTAATAACCACTAGCATTGTCTTTTGTCCCTATGGTGTACGTGAAGTAATTGATGACTTGAAATGATATTTTTGAGTTTAGATAACAATAAAATTGCATCATTTCTACATATCCTCCTCCGCGACAAATTCGTAAATAGCACAGTAGTGATTCAGTAAAATTCGAGCATCGCCAATTTTTGAAACTTTTAAAACGACAGAGTACGGCATTCATGGTATATTCTGCATGCTGTTACAGTACTCTTAACAAATAATCCTGCATTATTTGTACGACTTTGATTTTGGAAATTATATCGAAACAGCATACACAGGGGACAAATTGATTAGAATAGTAAAAAAAGCAGTCTTTTTTATTAAAAATTTTACTTTAGGGCCTGTCTTTCTATTGAATCTCGAGATAGTGAAAGAAAGGAGGTAGGAATACAAATATAGATTCATGTAGTTTTGAGAGCCTATTCAGTACGATGAAATT
>JAAUYH010142175.1_pt1 | contig 18727 bp, 15 predicted proteins | sample 7278061 | NCBI WGS metagenome assembly JAAUYH01 (sample SAMN14350203, study PRJNA611818) | marine sediment metagenome | isolation source: surface marine sediment (0.6m) | place: French Polynesia: Moorea | collected 2018-08 | reverse complement strand
GTCTTCGCCGGCCCGAAGCTGGTTATCCCCTATACGGCGAGAGTGCAGGAAACGGTCGAGCAGGACGGCAAGACGGTCACCCGCACCAATACTGTGGAACGCGAGCTTTACCTGGCGCCGGAAAATGTCAGCCTTGAAACCGAACTCAAGACGCAGACCAAGAAGCGGGCCATCTATGAAGTGGTGGTATATGACACCAATGTCACTGGATCGGCGCGATTCCAGCTGCCGGACGATTTCGAACGCAACGGGATTGCTATGGAGGATATCGCCTTTGACCGCGCCGAGCTGCGGTTCGGACTGTCCGATGCGCGCGGTCTTGCGGGAGACAACCGGGTATCGATCAATGGAGAGTCGCTGACGCTCAAACCGGGCAGGGGTCTCGGCGAAACCGGAAATAGCGGGTTCTTCGCCTGGGTCGATGCATCCAGCCTCGTCGATGACGTTATCACCGCCGAATTCGACGTGCGTTTCAAGGGCAATGAAAGCGTCACCATCGCCCCGCACGCAGGACAGACCGAGTGGACGGTGACATCGAAATGGCCGCATCCCAGTTTCGCCGGCAGCTTCCTGCCCGAGCCGGAAGAGACCGAAATCTCGGCCGATGGTTTCAAGGCGAAATATGTGATCACCAACCTGGCCCTTGGTACCTCGCTGGTGTCGATGCAGGCCGGTCAGCAGGTGACGCCGCAAAGCGCGGTTCGTTCGGCCTATTATGACCCGGCGGTTGCGGCCGCAAGTGCGACGGTCGGCCTCTACCAGCCGGTCGACATATATGGGCAGGTCGATCGCTCTGCTAAATATGGCTTCCTGATCATCGGTTTCACCTTTGTCGCGTTCCTGCTGTTCGACCTGATCGGCGGTGTACGGATTTCATCGGTACAATATATACTGATCGGCGCCGCGCTGGTGCTGTTCTTCGTGCTGCTGCTCGCATTTGCCGAGATCATCGGCTTTGCGCTCGCCTTCGTCACCGCGTCCGCCGCGACCATCGGCCTGATCACCGCCTATTCGGCGTCGGTCCTGTCCAGCTGGCGCAGGGCGTCGATCATCGGCGGGCTGCTGGCGTCGCTCTATGGTGCAATCTACATCCTGCTCAGCCTCGAGGCCTATTCGCTGCTGATCGGTTCGCTACTGATCTTCGCCGCACTGGCCGGGGTGATGTACGTGACCCGCCGGCTCGACTGGTCGAGCACATTGCGCCGCTCGGCGACCTGAACGAACTGGTGCTCCGTACTTGATACGGAGTTCTGGCCCGATTTCGCCTTCGGTGTGAATGAGTGCCAGGGCTCCGGCTCAGGGCCGGAGCACGATTTCACCGAACAGCACCCCGGGCGAAGGTGTCGCAGGCGGCCGGATCGCCGGTTTCCATGCCGCGCCGCAGCCATTCCATGCGTTGCTCCGAAGTGCCGTGCGTGAACATGCTCTCTATCGGCGTCTGGCCCGATCCGCGCATCAGCGTATCATCGCCAATTGCGTGGGCGGCGCGGAGGCCTTCCTCGACATCCCCGGGTTCCATGCGCTCGGCATTTTGTGCCGCCCAAACGCCGGCATAGCAGTCGGCCTGCAATTCCATTCGTACCTGCAGCGCATTGCCCTGGGCACGTCCCACGCGGCGCTGCTGGTTGCGCACCTGGTTCGCCACGCCGCTCAGATTCTGGATATGGTGGCCCACTTCATGCGCAATCACATAGGCCTGCGCAAAATCGCCGCGCGCGCCAAGCCTCGTTTCCATTTCGCGGAAGAAGGAGGTGTCGAGATAGATACCCTCATCGGCAGGGCAGTAAAACGGTCCGGCAGCGGAGGTTGCGGCACCGCATCCGGCCGACTGTACCCCACCTTCATAGAAGTTCAGCGTCGGCACGCGGTACTGGCTGCCATTCTGCCGGAACAGCCGTGCCCATGTCTGCTCGGTTGAAGCCAACACGCGCCCGGCAAATTGTTCGGCCTTGGTGTCATAGGCAACCGCGTTGTTCGACGATGTAGCCGGTCCGCCGCCGGTCAGCCCCGCACCGCCCGTGAAATAGAGATAGGCCACTGCGGCTCCGCCGATCAGCAAGATCGTCCCGCAGCCCATTTTCCGGCCGAGCAGCATCGGCAGGAAGCTGAGCAGCAAGCCCAGACCACCGCCGCCACCGCCGCCAAGCCTGCGGCCGCCACCGCGGCCATGATCCCTGACATTCTTGCTGGGGTCGAGATCGTCCAAACGCATGCTACTCTCCTGTCCTGTTTCCAATTCGCCTGATTCCGGCAAAAGCGCAAGCGCTGTGCGACGGTTTTACAAAAAGCCGTTGCAGTGATGCCGTGGGCGACTAGGGTTGGCGCAAAGGAGCGAGCGATGTTTTTGAATGACAAGACGGCCCTGATCACCGGGTCCACCTCGGGAATCGGCGCCGGCTATGCCAAGGCGTTGGCAGCCGAGGGCGCGGCGGTAATGATCAATGGTTTCGGTGATGCGCAGGAGATCGAGAACCTGCGGCTCGAATGCGAACAATTGAGCGGCCGGGCTGCTGCCTACAGCGATGCCGACATGACCAAGCCGGAGGAAATCCGCCAGATGTGTGCGCGCTGCGCGGAGGAACTCGGCCCGGCTGATATCCTGATCAACAATGCCGGGATACAGCATGTCGCCCCCGTCGACGAGTTTCCCGAGGACAAGTGGAACGCGATCATGGACATCATCATGAACAGCGCCTTCCACGCGACCAAGGCAGTGCTGCCGGGTATGAAGGAAAAGGGATGGGGCAGGATCATCAACACCGGTTCGATGCACAGCAAGGTCGCGAGTCCCTACAAGTCGGCTTACAATGCAGCGAAGCACGCTATTGCGGGATTCAGCAAGACCATCGCGCTTGAAGTCGCACAGCAAGGCATCACGGTGAACACGATTTCCCCCGGCTATACATGGACACCACTGATCGAGGGACAGATCCCGGATACGATGAAGGTGCGCGGCCTGACCCGCGAGCAGGTCATAAATGACGTGCTGCTCGCGCCGCAACCGAGCAAGGAGTTCGTCCAGATCGAGCAGATCGGCGCGCTTGCGGTGTTTCTGTGCAAGGATGAAGCGCGGTCGATTACCGGTGCGAACATATCCATCGACGGCGGGTGGACGGCACAATGATCGCCGCTTTCCTGTTGGCCACGACGCCGGTTGTCGAAGACACCATCTCCTGGCGCAACGAGGCGACACAGAATGACGTCGAGCGTGTTGCAAGGTGGGAAGAAGCACTGAAACTGGGCAGGGAGGGCGCCGTGCAGGGCGGTCATGCCGGCGATATTGCCAGCCGGGCGCCGCTGTTTGACACCAATATCGGGCAGCAGGCGGCGGACATCCCGGCCGGGCTTTACAATTGTTCGGTCACCAAGCTCGACGGCAAACCCGACGCTGGTCTGCCCTATATCGCCTATCCGGCGTTCAAGTGCCGCGTGGTCGACCATGGCGGCAAGAAGCACTTTACCAAGCTGACCGGATCGCAGCGGACGATTGGCTGGATCTATCCCGACGATCGTGTGCGGCACATCTACCTGGGTTCGCTGATCTACGGTTATGAGGACGCGCTCATTCCCTATGGCCGGACAGCGGAACGCGACCAGGCGGGCGTATTGCAGCGCATCGGCGATCGGCGCTGGCGAATGGTGTTTCCATATCCCTATTATGAATCGGTCGTCGACGTGATGGAACTGACACCGGCACGCTGACAATTTCCTCTATCAATCTGCGGCGATCCAGTTATTCTCGCGGCCAGCTTTTTAGGGGATGAACATGCGGATTTTCTCGAAACTCGGCCTTGTCGTGGCTGCGTCAATGCTGGCCATGTCGCCGGCCAGGGCAGACGGATTGAATGAAGCGATCAACGCGGATCTGCCATCGCTGATGGAAATCTACCGCGACCTGCACGCCAATCCTGAACTGAGCGGTGAAGAAGTCAGAACCGCGGCGAAGCTCGCGGCGGAAGCGCGCCGGCTCGGTTTCACTGTCACCGAGAATGTGGGAGGGACGGGCGTCGTCGCCGTGATGGAAAATGGCGAGGGACCGACCGTGATGCTACGCGCGGACATGGACGGACTACCACTCGAGGAAAAGACCGGACTGCCATTCGCTTCCCGGGTGAAAGCCAAGACGCGCGAAGGCAATGATACCTTCGTCATGCATGCCTGTGGCCATGACACGCACATGACGGGCTGGGTCGGCGCGGCCCGGCAACTGGTTGCGCGCAAGGATGAATGGGCGGGTACACTGGTAATGATCCTGCAACCGGCCGAGGAAACGGGCGAGGGCGCGGTCGCAATGCTCAACGACGGCCTTTTCGAGCGTTTCCCCAAGCCGGAATATGTCCTGGCTTTCCATGACGCAGCCGGCGCACCTGCCGGTTACATCGGCTACTCTGAGGGTTTTGCACTAGCCAATGTCGACAGCGTCGATATTGTCGTGAAGGGCGTCGGCGGCCATGGTGCCTACCCGCACACGACCAAGGACCCCGTGGTATTGGCGAGCCGAATTGTAACCTCGCTGCAGACGCTGGTCAGCAGGGAGATCGATCCGCAGGATCCCGCGGTCGTCACGGTCGGCAGTTTCCAGGCCGGAACCAAGCACAACATCATCTCCGACGAGGCGCTGCTGCTGATCACGGTGCGCAGCTATGGCGACGAGACGCGCGCCAAGCTGCTCGACGGGATCCGGCGGATTGCGCGCGGCGAGGCGGTGGCCGCCGGCATGCCCGAAGACCGGATGCCCGAGGTGCGTATCCGCGATGAAGAGTTCACGCCTGCCACCTACAACAGTCCGGAATTCACCCGTGACATGGCGGCCCTGTTCACAAAGCGTTTCGGCGAGCAGCGAGTGGTGAAGTCGAAACCGGTGATGGGCGGCGAGGATTTCAGCCGTTATCGCCGCGCGGACGAGAGCATCAACAGCATGATCTTCTGGATCGGCGGGGTACCGCTTGACGAATATCAGGCGGCCAAGGAGAATGGCACCAAGCTGCCATCGCTGCATAGCCCGTTCTGGGCCCCGGACGCCGAGAAAGTGATTGCCACCGGCGCCGAAGCGCTGGCCGCAGCCACGCTTCACTTGATGAAGAAATAGGTGCCGGTGTCATTTGTCCACCTGCTCATGCTGGCTGCCTTGGCCGCGGCGCAGCAAGGCGATGGTGCCTCTCCCGAATCGGGCTTTTTCGAAGGGCAATGGGCGTTCGAGGATGAAGCCTGCGGCCTGCCGACCAACTGGGTGATGATGTCGGGGGGGATGTTCGTGTCCGAAGACCTGACCGGCAGCTGGGAATGGCGTGACGAAAAGCTGCTTCTGAGGCTCACTGACCTTGCCGAGGATGAAGAGACGGGCGAGCAGGGCGGCAAGTTCCAGATGGAAGGACCGGTCGAATTGCTGGGTCAGGACGGGTTCACCTTCATCATCGAGCCAGATCGCTATGAAATGAAGCGGTGCAAGGACTGAGGCGGGCAAGTGACGTCCTCGGAACGCGCCTATGAAGCGAAATTGATGACGGCCGAAGCCGCCATTGCCGACGTACGTTCGGGCATGCATATCGGCATGGGCATGGCCGTCGCGGAGCCACCGGCCTTGCTGCACGCGCTGGCCAGGCATGTCCGCGAAGCGGGGCTGAGCGACATCAAGCTGTGGTATTTCCATTCGATGGATCACGCGGCGGCCAGCGTGCTGCATCCCGATATGCTGGGTCGGATCCGGCCGCATTGCATGTTCCTGAGCGCGGTGGAGCGCAGCTTGATGCGCGATGATCCCGATTTTCAGGCCAAGATTGAATTTGTCCCGGTTTCGTTCAGCGAATCCCCAAAGTTGCTGTCGCAGGAGATTGCGCTGGACCTGTTCGTGACGACCGTTTCACCCATGGACCGGCATGGCTGGCTAACCTTCGGAACCAGCAACGACTATTCGTCCACGGCGGCGCGCAGTGCCAAGCGGCTGGTCGTCGAGGTCAATCCGGAAATGCCTCGCGTTCTGGGAGAATCGCTGCTGCATGTGTCGGAGATCGATGCCCTTGTCGAGAACCGGCAACCATTGATCGAGGTCCTTCACGGAAAACCGTCGGCAGAGGACGAGATCATCGCGGATACCGTCGCCGATCTGGTTGATGACGGCGCGTGCCTGCAAATGGGGATCGGAAACCTGCCCAATGCCGTCTGCTCGCGCCTCACGGACCGTAAGGACCTGGGTATCCACACCGAGCTGATGACGCCGGCGCTGGCGAGCCTGGTCGAGTGCGGTGCGGTAACCAACCAGCGCAAGACCACCTATCGCGGCCGCAGCGTTTTCACTTTCGCGATGGGCGACCGGGCCTTTTATGAATATCTGCACGATCACCCGGCGATGCACAGCGCCCCGGTCCAGATTGTCAATGACCCCCGGCACGTCGCCAAGAATGACAACGTCGTGTCGGTCAATGCGACGCTGCAGATCAATCTCAGCGGCGCCTGCAATTCCGAGCATATGGCCGGCCGGCAATATAGCGGGGCAGGGGGGCAGCTGGATTTTGTCCGCGGGGCCAATGCCTCACGAGGTGGAAAGTCGATCATTGCCTGTCGATCGACGGCCAAGGGAGGCACAGTTTCGCGAATTGTTCCGCGGCTTGACGGCCCGGTCACCACGCCGCGCAACGACGTGCATTATATCGTGACAGAATATGGCTGCGCCGAACTGCGCGGCAAGAGTCTGCAACAGCGCGCAGAAGCAATGATAGCGCTCGCCCACCCGAAGTTCCGGGCCGAATTGGAATCATCGCTGTGAGAGGCCGGTAATGCGGCGGCGCTAATTACCGGCGATCGACAGGTGGCGCCAGGCTTTGCGGATTTTCCCTGCTGCCGGTTTCACCGGGTTCCGGCGAACGGGTCACGACCGGGCGCCTGATCCTGCTGGCTGACGCCACGGCACGCTGATATTGCTCTGCAGATAATTGCGAAGTTTGGGCAGGTCGATCTGCAGGCTTGTCTTCGGCTCCATCCACGCTGTCATTGCCGGTATTACTGTCCAGCAGCGATTGGCCAAAGGCAAAATCCTCGTCGCCGCCTTCATCCTCATATCCCCATGCATCGTCTTCGGAAACCTGTGTGGTTACCGGAGCTGATTGTTCCTGTTTCACCGGTTCCGGTTTGGGCTTCTCGTCTTCGCTCACGGGTGCGAGGAAATAGACCAGCGTTCCGGCCGATATCACGAACAGGGCAGCTTCTTTCATCATGGATCATACTCGCATTGGATGGTTTGCCCGGAAGACTAGCTGCCTCGCGTTAACAATCTGCTAAGTCTGAAACCGTGTGAGACGCCCCAAAAAGCAGGAAATTGCTTGCAATATTGTAAAGAAATTTACATTGCGACATCATGAGTGAACAGAAACTTTTTGCTGGGGCAGCAATCAAGCGATTGCGCCGCAGTGCCGGATTGACCCAGGTCGCGCTGGCCCAGTCGCTCGACATTTCCGCCAGCTACCTCAACCTGATCGAACGCAACCAGCGGCCGATAAGTGCGCGTTTGATGCTGTTGCTGGCCGAACGTTTCGACTTTGATCCGCGGCAACTGATCGGCCAGGAGCCAGGCGGTGGGGTCGAGGGATTGCGCCGGCGGCTGGCCAATCCGGTGTTTGAAGACCTGTCAATCGATACCGCGGAGCTCGAGGAATGGCTGGTCGCTGCGCCCGGTACCGCAGAGGCTTTTGTACGTCTCTTTGACAAACAGGGCGAACTGGCGGCCGATCGCCAGACCCATTACGACCCGATCCAGGCCGTCCGCCGGGAAATAGAACGGTGGCGCAACCATTTTGCCGATCTTGATGCGATGGCGGAGGAACTGGCCGATGAACTGCGGCTCGGCGCAGGGGATCTCTATGGTGCCATTGCCGAACGGCTGCGCGTCAAGCACCAGTTGACGATCCGCATTCTCCCGGAAGATGTGTTGCCCGACAAGTTGCGGCGTCTCGACCTGCATGCGCGGCAATTGCAACTGTCGGAGATGCTCGATCCGGCGTCGCGGACTTTCCAGGCGGCGTTGTTGCTCGGCCAGATCGAGGCCAAGGAAAAGCTCGATGCGCTGGCAGCTGGCGGCAAGTTCGAAAACAAGGCGGCGGAGAACATGTATCGCCGGCACCTGTCGAACTATTTCGCAGCCGCTGTGATGATGCCATATGCCCGGTTTCTTCGCGCATGCGAGCAGTCGGGCTATCGGATACAGCTTTTGCAACGCCGTTTCGGTGCAGGTTTCGAGCAGGTGGCGCACCGCCTGACCACGCTGCAGCGCGTCGGCGCTCGCGGATTGCCCTTCTTCATGCTGCGGATCGACCGGTCGGGCCAGATTTCCAAGCGTTATGCCGGTGCCAGCAACGCGCCGATGGTCGAAAGCGCGCAGCGATGCCCGCTGTGGAACATCCACCGGGTGTTCGAGCAACCTGCTGAAATCCAGACACAATTGGTGTCGCTGGAAGACGGATCGACGTGGTTCACGCTTTCGCGCGCGGTGCAGGGCATCGGTTCAGGGGCTGGCGGCTACACGCCGGCATTTGCCATCGGGTTGGGCGTGTCCGCCGATCTTGCGCCGCAGTTGCATGATGCAAGGGGCATGGACCTGTCGCCGGAACAGGCCAATCCCATCGGCCTTGGATGTCCCGCCTGCACGAGGCCGCAGTGCTCGCAGCGTTCCGCGCCGCCAAACAGCCGTGCCCTGATGTTCGACGAGAGCGAACGCGGACTGACGCCGTTCCAGTTCAGCCCGGACTGATTTCGGAACCGCTGGCGGCTGTCGACGATCGATGAAAACTGTCGGCAGAAGTGACAATCTGCACGCATTTTCGCCAAAAGCGGCCATTTTCACTGTAAAATTAACCGACAGCTTACCAATTACCGTTATCAGCATCGGAACTAACGGGAAGACGGTCCGCGCATGATCCGATTGTTCAAACATTACATTCCCTATCCGGTCCTTTTCCTGGGCGTGGTAGATTTCCTGCTGCTCATACTGGCCGCAGAGCTTGGCTGGATTTTCCGTGCGATGCAGATCGACATGGCGGTCGGGGCGATGCTTGATCGGCCATTGCCGATATTGAGCTTCGCCGTCGCGCTGCAACTGGCGCTGATTTCCGTCGGTGTATACGGTACGGAATCGCTTCAATCCCTGCGGTTTGCGGCGGCTCGAATCCTCGTCGCGATATCGCTGGGCGTCATCTTCCTGTCGCTCATGGCATTCGCACTTCCCGGCGCCACGCTCTGGCGCTCCAATTCGCTCTACGCAATGGTGCTGGCGATCCTGCTGCTGATGCTGGTCCGGGTTTTGCTGGGCACGATCCTCGACAGCGACGTGTTCAAGCGCCGTTTGCTTGTGCTGGGGGCCGGCCACAGGGCGAACCGGATCGCCGAACTGGAAAAACGCGGCGAAAGCGGTTTCATCGTCGCCGGCTTCGTCGACATGAACGAGGGACCGCGCAAGATCGCCCATGCCGTGAGCCGTGATGACATAGACAGCCTGCCCGACCATGTCATGGACCTGGAGGTCAGCGAGGTCGTGGTAGCGCTCGAGGAAAGGCGCAACTCACTGCCGGTCGCCGACTTGTTGACGGTCAAGACAACCGGCGTGCACGTCAATGAATTGTCCAGCTTCCTTGAGCGTGAGACCGGACGCGTCGATCTCGACAGCGTCAATCCGAGCTGGTTCATCTTTTCTGACGGATTCTCCTCCGGCCGCCGGATCTCGACGGCATTCAAGCGCGGTTTCGACGTCTTGCTGAGCCTGTTGCTGTTGTTGTTCACCGGACCGTTGATCCTGCTTTTTGCGCTTCTGGTGAAGCTCGAGAGCAAGGGCGATGCGTTCTACCGGCAGAAGCGGGTCGGGCTCTATGGGCAGCCATTCCACATCATCAAGCTGCGTTCGATGCGGCAGGATGCCGAAGTTGCCGGTCAGGCCATCTGGGCGAGCGAAGACGATCCGCGGATCACGCGCATCGGAAGCTTCATTCGCAAGGTAAGGATCGATGAACTGCCGCAGGCATGGAGCGTGCTGAAGGGGGAAATGAGCTTTGTCGGCCCCCGCCCGGAGCGGCCGGAATTCGTCGACCAGTTGCAGACACAGATGCCCTATTATCCGGAACGGCATATCGTAAAGCCGGGCATTACCGGTTGGGCGCAGATCAACTATCCCTATGGTGCGTCAATCGAGGATAGCCGGCACAAGCTGGAATATGATCTCTACTATGCGAAAAACTACACGCCGTTCCTCGACCTGCTGATCATCCTGCAGACAATCCGCGTCGTCCTCTGGCCGGAAGGAGCGCGCTGAGGTGGAAACGCTGTTCATCAATATCAGCGTCTATGGCCATGCGATCGCCGCCGCCCTTTTTGGTGCGCTGGCGATCTGGCAATTCCAGCGCAAGACAGATCGCAACGCCACCCAATGGGCGCTGATTGCCGCGTCCAGCCTGACCAGTTTCTGGGCACTTTCCATTGCCGTTGAGGGGCCGTTTTCGGCGATCAGCCATTTTTCTGAAACCTTGCGCAACGTCGGCTGGCTTGGTTTCATGTTCGCGCTTCTGCGTGCCGGCGAAGGCCGCGACGAGCCAACGACAATCAAGCTGATCTATGGCGCGCTGGCCTTCGTCCTGGCGGGGCAGCTCATTGTCGACTCGTTGCTCCCCGTCTTTGCCGGCAGCCCGCGCCTGGAGGGCATGACCCTCTATACGGCGCTGGTACTCCGGATGATTTTTGCCGTCGGCGCGCTGGTGCTCGTCCACAACCTCTATTCGATCTCGGCCGTGGAAACGCGTTGGGGGATCAGGTTGCCCATGGCCTCGCTGGCAGCGCTTTGGACCTATGACCTCAATCTCTACACAATCACCTATCTGACCCAGCAATTCCCGATCGAACTGAGCGTGATGCGCGGTCCCGCGATGGCCCTGATCGCGCCAATCATTGCGCTAGCAGCCGCACGCAACACGGAATGGGAGCTGACCTTGTCGCGCAGCGTCGCGTTCCGGTCGCTCTCGCTGGTTGCCATTGGCGGTTACCTGATGATGATGGTGATTGTCGCGTCGATCCTCCAGATAATCGGCGGCGACTATGCGCGCCTTGCGCAGATCAGCTTCCTGTTCGGCACGTCGATCGCAGCCTTGTTGCTGTTGCCCTCGGGCCGGTTCCGTGCCTGGTTCAAGGTCAAGATTGCAAAGAACTTCTTCCAGCACCGTTATGATTATCGCGCCGAGTGGATTCGCTTTACCGACACTATCGGCCGTCCTGGTACGGATAGTGCCCCGTTTCATGAGCGGGTCGTGCAGGCGGTGGCGGACATAACCGATTCCCCGGCGGGTATCCTGCTGATGCCAGACGAGTCAGGCCACCTGACCTTGCAATCGCGCTGGAACTGGCAGGAAATCAAGGTCCCGGCCCGGGCCTGCAACAGCCGGACGATCCCCTTCTTTGAAGAAACTGGCCATATCGTAGAGTTTGACGGGCTCAGAAAGGACCAGGATCCCAGTTGCGACCCGTCCGCGATCCCCGAATGGATGATCAATGACGACCGAACCTGGGCGGCTGTGCCGCTGGTTCACTTTGAACGGCTTGCCGGGGTGATCCTGCTGGCCCGTCCGCGGATTAACCGGACACTGGACTGGGAAGATCTCGACATGCTGCGCGTCGTCGGCCGACAGGTCGCCAGCTATCTCGCCGAAGCGCGCAGCCAGGAATCGCTGTCCGAAGCACAGCGGTTCGACGAGTTCAACCGGCGCATGGCCTTCATCATGCACGACATCAAGAACCTGGTCAGCCAGCTCAGCCTGCTGGCGCGCAATGCAAAACGGCATGCCGACAATCCGGATTTCCGCGCGGACATGATCGAGACTTTGCAGGATTCGGCGGACAAGATGAACGGTCTGCTCGAACGCCTTTCGCAGCACAACAAGGCAAGACCGGAAGAACCGCGGCCGGTCAAGGTCGGTGACCTCGTGCAGTCGATCATCGAGAAGAAGCGTTTGCTGCACGCGATCGAAAGCAGCCAGATCGACAATCTGACCGTAATGGCCGATCCGGCGCGGGTCGACCAGATCATGGGCCACCTGATCCAGAATGCGATCGATGCCAGTGAAGATGGCACGCCGATCATCATCAACGCCCGTCGGCGGGATTTGAGCGTCGCGATCGAGGTGATCGACAAGGGAGTCGGCATGTCGAGCGAATTCATTCGCAGCCAGCTGTTCAAACCGTTCGCATCCAGCAAGCAGGGCGGCTTCGGTATCGGTGCCTATGAAGCGCGGCAACTGGCGCAGGCGATGAACGGCAGGCTGGAAGTGGAGAGCAAGGAAGGCACGGGCAGCCGGTTCACGCTGGTGCTGCCGCTGGCCAAGCAGCTGACAGAAGATATCCCGATGGATGAAAGGGCGGCGTGAAATGTCCGACAAGAAGGAAAAGGTCATGGAAAAACTGCTGGTAGTCGAGGACGATCCCGGCCTGCAGAAGCAGCTGAAATGGGCGTATGAGGATTTTGAGGTCTTCGTGGCGGGAGATCGCGAGACGGCGATCGAAATCCTGCGCGCCGAGGAACCCGACGTAGTGACGCTGGACCTCGGCCTGCCGCCGGATCCTGATGGCACAACCGAGGGCTTTGCGACCATGGAGGCCATTCTCAGCCTGAAACCGGATACCAAGGTGATTGTCGCGTCGGGACATGGCGAAAAATCGAGCGCGCTTAACGCGATCGCCGGCGGGGCATGGGATTTTTACCAGAAGCCCGTCGATATTGACGAGCTCGGCCTGATTGTCCGGCGGGCTTTCCATGTCCGCAACCTCGAACAGGAAAACGCGCAACTGGCGGCCAAGGGCAACGAGGATGACCGCGTCCTCGGCCAGATCATCACCGGTGCACCGGAAATGATCAAGGTCGCGCAGATGATCGAGCGGGTGGCCAATACCAATGCATCGGTCATGCTGCTCGGCGCCAGCGGTACCGGTAAGGAGTTGCTCGCGCGCGGACTGCATGATTGCAGTGACCGGCGCGACGAGGCATTTGTCGCCATCAACTGCGCCGCAATCCCCGAAAACCTGCTGGAATCGGAACTGTTTGGTCATGAAAAAGGTGCCTTTACCGGCGCAATCAAGACGACCGAGGGCAAGATCGAGCAGGCCAATGGAGGTACGCTCTTCCTCGACGAGGTTGGCGATATCCCGCTGCCGCTGCAGGTCAAGCTGCTGCGATTCATCCAGGAGCGGGTGATTGAGCGCATTGGTGGACGCAAGCCGATCGCGGTGGATACGCGTATCGTTTGCGCGACCCACCAGGACCTGGAATCGATGATCCAGGAAAATGCATTTCGCGAAGACCTCTATTATCGCCTGGCCGAGATCGTCATCAAGATCCCGGCACTGTCGGAACGTTCGGGTGATGCCAGCCTGCTGGCCCGCCATTTCCAGAAGAAATTCGCCGAGGAGATCAATCCGGCGGTGAAGGGAATCGCGCCCGACGCGCTGGCGGCGCTGGAAGCGTGGGACTGGCCCGGCAATGTCCGCGAGCTGGAAAACCGCATCAAGCGCGCGGTAATCATGGCCGAGGGCAAGATGGTGACCGCCAATGACCTTGATCTCGACATTGATGCCGGAGCCGCCGCAGATCTGCTCAATTTGCAGGCGGCGAGAGAGGCGGCTGATCGCGCCGCGATTGTGCGCGCCATATCGCAGACCAACGGCAATATCTCCAATGCCGCCAAGCTGCTCGGGATCAGCCGGCCGACGCTCTACGACCTGCTCAAGCAGTATCAGTTGCAGCAAGCCAGCTAGGCAATGACGCGCAAGGGCATCTTGCAGGCGCCGCGCCCTGATCGCCGGTGGACCTTGCCGCTCCTCGCAGCGGCCTGCCTGCTGGTGAGCCCGGTGATTATCACCGCCGCCAGCGAGGGCAATGCAGATGCTCGCAGCGCCTATTCCAGGGCGGACGAATTCCGTGCCCGGGGAGACGTGCGCTCGGCGCGGATTGAGTTGATGAACGCGATCAAGGCCGATCCGGACTGGATTGCCGCGAGGGTGGCACAGGCCGAGGTGCTGCTGAAACTTTTCGACGCTATCGGTGCCGAAGCCGAACTTGATCGCGCCGTCCAGCTTGGGCTGGATCCTGCTGTTGTGCGCCATCTTTACGGACACGCCTATAACCTGCAGCGAAAGGCGCAGCAGGCGCGGGACCAGTTGATGGCTGATGATATCCCGCCCGAACATCAGGCTTATGCCGCCTGGATCATGGGCAATGTTGCGCAGCAGCTGGGTGATGACGTGCTCGCCAGCCGTGCCTTCGACCGGGCCGTCGAATTGGATGCCCGCAACCCGCTGTTATGGGTGGATATTGCCCGCTACCGTGCCGGCCATGGCGACCAGGCGGGGGCGATTGCGGCCGTGGACGAAGCGGTGCGGCTGGATCCGAACAATGTGCGGGCGCTGCAATATCGTGCCGAGCTATTGCGCTTCCAGTTCGGGCTGGCCGCTGCACTGCCTTGGTTCGAACGGGCATTGCAGATCGATCCCAATGATGTGCTGCTGCTGACAGAATATGCCGCGACGCTGGGTGACATGGGCCGGATGAAGGACATGCTGACCGTTGCCCGCAAGATAATTTCGCTGGATGGGAAAAACCCGCGGGCGTTCTTCATGCAGGCAGTGCTGGCAGCCCGCGCCGGCAAGCATGACCTCGCGCGCAGCCTGATGCTGAAGACCGAGGGGAGGCTGGATGGCCAGCCGGCCGTGATGCTGGTGCAGGGGATCATCGAACATAGCGAGGGCAATTACAACGCCGCGATCGAGAAGTTCCGGCAACTCGTCTCGATGCAGCCGAACAACCATCGTGCGAGGAACCTGCTGGCTAGATCGCTTTACCTTGCAGGAGACCTGGAAGCCACGTCGGCTACGCTCAGGCCGCTGATCAACCGCAGCGGCGCGGATCCCTATGCCATTTGGCTGGCCAGCCGGGCGTTGGAGGCGCAGGACCGGCGTGACGGCGCAACCGCCTTGCTCAACCGGGCGGCCAATCATGATATCGGCCAGGAAACCGCGTTCATGCCCGACACGCCGATCAATGTGCTCGCGGCAGAAGCAGGCCGGCAGCCGAACAATGCGCGGGTCATGATCCCCTACATAAGGGCGCTCTACAATGCCGGCGACTATCGTGCCGCACATGGCCACGCCCGCCGCCTGCAAGCCGCCAACCCGGGAGCTAGCGATGCGCACATATTGGTCGCTGACACGTCGATGGCGCTCGGCGATCATGACGGCGCGCTGGCGGCGCTCGACCAGGCGCGCAAGATTCGCTTTTCCGAACCGGTCATGCTTCGCATGGTCGATGCGCTCAGAGCGAAGGGCGCAATGCAAGAATCCGGCGAGTTGCTGGCGCAATTTCTCAGTTACAATCCGAGCAATATCGCAGGCCTCCGCTGGATGGCCTATGCGCATCTCGAAACCGAGAACTGGTCGGTGGCAGCCTATATACTGGAAAACCTGCGCCGGCGGTTGGGCGAGGGTGATGCCCTGATCATGGCCGGCCTGGCACAGGCCTATACGGGGCTTGGCGACACTAAGAAGGCCATCGATGCGGGGCGAAAGGCCTATGCGCTGCAACCATCAAGCCCGGTGGTCTCGCATTTGTTCGGGCTGGCCCTGCTCGAGGACGAAGCGCGGGAGCAGGATGCAGTCGACCTGATCGAGAAAGCGGTCTCGATCCGGCCGGAGAACCTGACATATCGCCAGAGCCTGCGTCGCGCCTATGCGGCGTTGGAAAAGAGGAGCGGCGTCGCGGCCAGCTGAAAAGGTTCAGGCGTCGTTGCCGAGAAGATCATCGACCCGGATGTCGAGTCGGCGCATCTGGCGCTCTACGGGCGGCCAGACATTCTTGACAAAATCTTCCCGCTGCGCCGCGCGCAACTTGGCGCGCGCGCCATTGGCAACAAACATGCCGACGCCGCGCTTGACGTTGACGAGGCCGTCTTCCTGGAAACCCTGATAGGCTTTTGCCACAGTCAGGGGATTGGCGCCCTGTTCCGCGGCAAAGGCGCGAACGGAGGGCAGCATGTCGCCTTCGGCATATTCACCGTCCAGGATGGAATCGGCGATTTTGTCCCGAAGCTTCAGATAAACGGGTTTGCTTGCATTGTTCATACTGCCTCACTGCCATAATACAGCGATGCAGGCAAGGGGAATGGCGTATTTTTCTTGCAATGGGTGATAGAAACCGTCGATCAGGCGCCTTTGCCGCCGTCCCAGGCTGAAAGAATATTTTCAAGTTCTGGGCGTGGACGTTCCTTCAACTCGGCATTCGATGTGCCCAGAAAGATGAATCCGGCGATCTTCTCGGGTGCCTTGCCGAACATGTCGCGTACCATGTCGTTATAAGCGGGCCAGCCCGTGATCCAGCCACCGACAAAGCCCATGGCATGGGCAGCGTGCAGCATGTTCATGCCAAAGGCGCCGCAGCTCAGTTCCTGTTCCCAAAGCGGGATCTTCGTCGATTCCACCGGGGACGACAGCAATACCAGCAGAACGGGAGCCTCGTGCGCCATCGCGTCGAGGCCGTCCAGTTCCAGCCGGCCGGCATCGGGCTTCTCGGCCAGGTAAGCGGCCTTGAATCCCTCCGCCAATGCATCGCGCTGATCCGCGGCGACCGAAACCACCCGCCAGGGCGCCAGCTTGCCATGATCCGGCGTACGCAGTGCTGTTCCGACGATGGTGCGGACCTGTTCGGCATCGGGACCCGGGTCGACCATGTTGCGGGGACGCGCAGAGCGGCGGCTGGGGAAATAGGCGGCAAGGCTGGAGAGATCGTTGAACGGCAGGTCGGTCATGACTGTCACTTTGGAAAGCGCTTCCCGAATTGCAAGCGCCATTTGCAACAAAACTGCGCGTGGTTGGAACAATATGCTTTCAATGGGCTGTTTTTTCATTAGGGTGCCGTTCAACTAAGCCGCGATAGACGGCTTCACGCAGGTTTTGGGGAGTAAGTGCCAGATGCACGAGTTTATCTTTACATTCGATTCCGCATTCGAAATGTGGACCTTCTGGGTCGCAGTGGTGGCTTTGGCCGCCTTTCTTTTGGGTGGGTTGTTCCTGGTTACCCGCCCGCAGGCAGAAGTCATCGGGCACCCCAAGGGGCTGTTCCTGCTGTTCATGGCCGAGATGTGGGAGCGCTTTTCCTATTACGGGATGCGGGCGCTGTTGATCTTCTACCTAGTGCAGCACTGGATGTTTGCCGAGGACAAGGCCTACGTTATTTATGGTGCCTATACGGCGCTTGTTTACATCGCACCGGTCGTAGGCGGTTATCTGGCTGACCAATATATTGGCCAGCGAAAGGCCGTCCTGTTCGGTGCGATACTGTTGACTTTTGGCCACTTCTTCATGGCGTTTGAAGGTGGCGGGGGTCAGAACGATCCGATGATCAATGTGTTCTGGCTTGCGCTGGCGCTGATCATTGTCGGTTCTGGCTTCTTGAAAGCCAATATCTCCGTGATCGTTGGCCAGCTCTATGATCGTACCGATATCCGCCGCGACCCGGCCTACACGATCTTCTACATGGGTATAAACGTCGGCGCCGCGACGGCATCGATCATCTGCGGCTTCCTCGGCCAGACTTATGGATGGGAATATGGCTTCGGGCTCGCCGGCATCGGCATGCTGATCGGTCTCATCTTCTTCGTTATCGGCAAACCTCTGCTGTTAGGCAAAGGTGAGCCGAAGGATCCTGCGAAAATTGCCGGGGGCAAGGAATGGGGCATTTATGGAGCCGGCCTTGCGATGGTGCTGCTGTGCTGGGCAGCGATCCAGTACCAGGACCTGGTTGGCTATGTGCTGGGCGCCTTTGGCGGTGGCTTGGTGCTCTATGTATTGTTCACCGCGGTGACCAAATTGGAACCCGACGAACGCGATCGCATTTTTGCGGCGATGTTCCTGATCCTCGTCTCCATCGTCTTCTGGGCCTTGTTCGAACAGGCCGGGTCATCGCTCAACCTCTTCACGGACCGCCATGTCGACACGCAAGGTGTCAACGCATCGATGTTCCAGTCAATCAACGCGATCTACATTGTATTGCTGGCTCCGGCCTTCGCCATGCTGTGGCAGGGATTGGCGGCCAAGAATGCCGAACCATCCACTCCGATGAAATTCGGACTGGCGGTGATCCAGGTGGGTCTTGGCTTCCTGGTATTGGTCTGGGGCGCAGAGAGTGCAGGGATCAACGTCCCGACGCCAGTTGTGTTCATCTTCCTCATTTACCTGCTGCACACCACCGGCGAGCTTTGCCTCAGCCCCGTGGGTCTATCGGCCATGAACCGGCTCTCACCAGGCCATATGGCATCATTGATCATGGGCACCTGGTTCTTCGCCTCAGCTACGGGTAACTTTGCCGCCGGCCTGATCGCTGCTGCAACGGGTGGCGATGGCGTTGGCGAGGAAGCCGGCAAGCAATTGGTCCTCGATGTCTATTCGACCGTCGGCTGGTACGCGGTCGGCATTGGTGTGGCGGTCATGGTCGTCAGCCCGCTCATCAAGCGGCTGATGCACCTGGATACACTGCAGGATGACAATGTCGGCGACGATCTTGAAGGTCAGCGTGAAATTGGCGAACCGCAGGCTGCTGGTATCCATCCTTCGGTGAAATCCTGAAGACAAAGGAGTAGTTGATGAAATTTGGGGCATTGCTGGCGGTTACGGCCGCCGGGACGATCATGGCCGGTTGTGCCGCCACCGCCGCGGAAACCGG
>JAAUYH010097275.1_pt1 | contig 18729 bp, 13 predicted proteins | sample 7278061 | NCBI WGS metagenome assembly JAAUYH01 (sample SAMN14350203, study PRJNA611818) | marine sediment metagenome | isolation source: surface marine sediment (0.6m) | place: French Polynesia: Moorea | collected 2018-08 | reverse complement strand
GCTCGATCCCTTGGGCCCGAGTACGAGCCATGCCGCCGCCTCCGTGACAGCGACCACCGGGAGCGCCGCTCGGGCCAGACGTGACCGCCAGGCCGGGTCGCGGAGATCGGTGCGGCCGAGCCACATACCGAACAGATAGAAGGCCACCCACGGGAACACCGGATGGAACCCGTCGAAGAACAGGTTTCGCACGAAACCCGACGCCGTCGTGATGCCCCGATAGGAGTAGTCGTCGAGGTTCCAATTCTCGAACGGATCGAAGGACACGATGAACACCAGCGCGACCGCGATCGCCGCCGCCGCAAGTGTGAGAAGCCTCCGATCGGACGAGAACAGGACGACGGCGCCGATGGCCAGGTACAGGCCGTAGAAGTGGAGGATGTCGGCCGGCCACACTGGGAAGAAGGCCCAGCCCAAGACGAACAGAAACAGAGCTCGCTTGGTCAGGGTGACCTGAGCGGCCCGCTTGGTCTTGTCGTCGGCACCGTCTCGGGCCCGCCGGGACCCGAGGCTGGCCCCGATGCCGGCGAGGACGACGAAGGTCGCGGCGGCGCGGCCGTCGAACAGCGCCGTGAACGCTCGCAGCCATTGGGGCCCTTGTTCCTCGGCGCTCATGGTGATCTTGAAGTTGACGATCACCATCCCGACGATCGCGAATGCTCGGGCAATGTCGGGCCCGATGATCCGTCCGGTCGAACGTTGAACGGGGTCGGAGCTCACCGCTTGGTCCGGGTCGCCGACTCCGATGCGACTACTTGGGGAGCTTGGCCACTCCGTCGCCGGTGAGCTCGGCGGTCACGTCGCGGCGGTTGATGGCCAGCAGGATCGCCTCGGCGGGGCCTGACACCAGTGCGCCGTCGCCCCATGCCCAATCCATGTCGGTTGCCTCGAGACGCAGGCCCTCGATGTCCTTGGGGTCGACGTGGATCTTGCGCTGCTTATGAGTGGTGGCCCAGTCCAGCGATGCCCTCAGGACCTCCTCGTCGAGCGATCCCTCCAGCCCCAGTCCTCGGCGTACGTCCTGGGTGTGCACGGCCACGTCCATGAAAGTGACGCCGGCCGAGAAGGAGGGGATAGGTGCACTCTTCGCTCCCTTCTCCCGCAGCGCCGCCGAGATGGCATCTCGGCCCATACCCTTGTACTTCTCGGCGTTGGCCATCCACGCCTTGTCGACGTTGAAGCCGGCCTTGGCCATGCTGAACATCATCGCCGGCAGACCCAGCTCCACGAAGCTCACGACATGCCCGGCGATGTCCATCGGCGTCCAGTTCGCGCACAGCGTCTTCCCGGCCAGCTGTTCGTCGCTCAAGCTGTCGAGCAGGTCCGCGAAGTCTGACCTCGCCTTGGCGGTGATCTGCCAGTCGTCTGCCATTGTCTCGTCCCTTCGGTTCGTTTCGTCTGATCCCTCGACGAACGGCCTACCGGAAATCGGACACATTGGCCAGTTTCGGAGCGGCATCGGCCGGCCCGGAAGATGTCGCGGTAGCGTCGCCGGGAGGAGGGGGAAGATGCCGCAGTACAAGCTGGACGAGCCGGTGATCCCCATCCACATCAAGAACAACCGGACCGGCGAAGCGGTGTTCCGGATCACGCCGGAGTTGTTCGCAGAAGCGGCGGGTCGGCATCCGGACGTAGCAGCTCGAATCCAGCCGACCATCGACTTCGACCTCGACCACTTCGAAGAGTCGATGGCCACGGCCGCGGCGCTGGTGACATGGGACCTGCCAACCGAGAACCTCGCGGACCGGGCCCCGAACCTGCGGTGGATCCACGTGATCGGCGCCGGTGTCGAACACCTGCAACCCCTCGACTGGCTTCCCCGGGAAGTCACCCTCACCAACAACCGCGGCGTGCATGCGACGAAGGCGGGCGAGTACGGGTTGATGGCCCTTCTCATGCTGAACAACAGGATCCCCGAGCTCGTGGGAGACCAGCTCCGGCACCGGTTCCGGGAACGCTTCAGCGATTCGATAGCGGGCAAGACGCTCCTCGTCGTCGGCGCCGGTCACATGGGTCGGGCCGTGGCCCGCCAGGCGCAGCGTGTCGGTATGCGAACGATCGGCGTCCGCCGTCATCCGCAACCGAATCCGGCGTTCGACGTCGTCCATGGGCCGGCCGACCTCGACGAGCTCCTACCCGATTGCGACTTCCTCCTGCTCACGGTTCCGGCCATGCCCGAGACACAGCGGCTGATCGACTCCCGCCGGCTCGCCCTACTCCGCCCCGGAGCCGGGGTGATCAACATGGGCCGCGGGTCGACGCTCGACCCCACCGCCCTGGCCGACGCCCTCAGCGAGGGTCGGCTGGCGGGCGCGGTGATTGACGTCTTCGATACGGAACCGCTCCCGCCGTCGTCACCGCTGTGGGATGTGCCGAACCTCATCATCACGCCTCACGTGTCCTCCGACGATCGCCGGGCGTATGTGCCCCTGACGCTCGACCTGGTGTTCGAGAACCTGGGCCGCCTGCTCGCTGACCGGCCGCTTCTCAACCAGGTCGACCCAGTGCGCGGCTACTGACCAAGACCCGCGCGAGCCGGCCGAGTGTTCGGGACCTTCGGCTCTGGGGCCCCGCCCGTCGAATGGGTAGGTGTAGCTGGTGCCCGATCTCGCCAGCCCGACCGGGCTCAAGCCGGTCATCGATGTCATTCCTGCTCGCTGCTACGAACGATCGGTGGGGCGGGGGATGGGCCTCATCCTTCGAGATCTAGCGGTGTATGGACTGGCGATCTGGGGCCTGGCGTCGACCGACACCGTGTGGCTCCTGGTGCCTCTCTGGTTGGTCGCCGGCGCCGCCACGGCCGCTCTGTTCGTCGTCGGCCACGACGCCGCTCACGAGGCACTGTTCGACTCGAAGCGTCTGAACGCCGTCGTTGCCCGCATCACGATGCTTCCGTCACTGCACGCGACGGAAGCCTGGGTGTTCGGCCACAACCGGGTTCACCACGGGCACACCCTGAAGCAGGGATTCGACTTCGTCTGGCACCCGCTCACCGTGGAGCAGTACGAGGAGCTGACGCCGTTCCAGCAGGCGCGTCATCGATTCGAGTGGGGCCCGCTCGGATCCGGGCAGTACTACTTCCGCGAAATCTGGCTCAACAAGATGATGCGCTTCTCCTTCCCGAAGCGGTGGGCGGCGAAGGTGCGCCGCGACAAGGTGATCGTCGCAACGTTCGCCCTCGCTGCTGCCGTACTCACCTTCCTCGCTGCCGGACCCCTGGGTGGACTCTGGCTGTGGATCAAGCTCGTCGTCGTGCCGTTCCTGCTGTTCTGCCACCTCATCGGCTGGGTGGTTTACGTCCACCACATCGCCCCCGACATCCGGTGGTGGCCCCGGCGGGAGTGGAACCGCTTCCGCGGTCAGGTCGAGGGGACGACGGTGCTCTGGGGGCCACCGCTGTTCGATCCGGTGTTCCACTGGATCATGGTGCACCTGCCCCATCACGTCGACATGCGAATTCCCTGCTACCGGCTCCCCGATGCGGCCCGGGCCATTGCTGCTTCGTACCCCGATCACGTCGACGAACGCCGCCTCCAACTCCGCAGCTACCTTCGGTCGGTCAGGGTGTGCAAGCTCTACGACTTCGAGGCCGGCCGCTGGCTGGCCTACCCGTAGCTCTCAGCTCCGGCCCCAGCCGCTGATCTTGGTGGTCAGCACTAACAAGACCAGAGCGCCGGCACCGGCGGCGGCTGCCACAACGTACTGTTCGCTCAGCGCAAGAAGGCCGGCAACCAGGAAGGCCGCCACCCACGCCAGCCCGAACACGAGGCTCAAGAGGCCCCGGATCGTTCCGGCGATGCACCCGAGCCGATCACGGGATTGGCGTCCACGCTCCTTTTGCTGTGCTTCCCAGCCTTGCTGCTGGTTTCGCCGAAACTGCTCCCGCGCCCGCTCGTGCGCCTGCTGGATCTGGTCCTGGCTGGACCATCCCATACCGCTCATCTCCCACCTCCTTGATCGGAGACGACAGACCTCGGGTGGTTCCTCTCTAGGCGTAACCACCTTTTCATCATTTTCTGGGCGCCAACCGGCGAAGGGGTAGAGGCTAAGGCCCCGGCACCGTGTCCTCGAGAATCGTGACGAGCTCCTCCAAGCGGGCCTGCGGACTCCCGACCTCGACCCGGTACACCCCGGGGGGAAGGTCACGGAACGTCGTTGTGTCCCATTCGTCTACGTGGTCGAGCATCTCGACCGGACCCACCTCGTGGCCGGTGTCGACGTCGATGACCCGGCACGACATGATGTCGCCGGTGTCGGTCTGGGCCCTGACGGTGAGCGGTTCGCCATGCTCGTAGAGGGGATCCACGTCCAAGGAGATCTTCTGCGGAGGCAGGTCGGCCTTGCGGAACACCGAATCGTCTTCAGGATCGAGCAGGCCGATGAGCTGATCGAGATTGCCCTGGGCGTTCTGGAGAGACGCGTGCCGCGCCGACGAGAACCGGCCGGCCTCGGCGTCGGTCCACTCCCACGGAATCGACGAGCCGCGGGGCACGGTGCCGTCTCCCATGGCTTGGGCCCCGGAAAGGGTCCGCAGACAGCGAACCGCACCATCCTCGAAGCGTGCTGACAGGAGCGTGGGCTGCCGGACTCCGACAACCGGGTAGATCTCGTAGTCATAGCCCGGCTCTGTGCGGTTGTTCCGTTGGGCGTCGATGATCTCCCGATGGAAGCCCAGGGCGTCCTGGGCCATGTCGAAATCGACGTTCGGGATGCCCTCGTATTCGAGCGGGGGGACGAGGTTGCCGTCGCCGGGGTCATAGCAGTGATACAGGGGCATCAACTGATAGACGGACGGCAGACTTCGAAGCACGTCCGACAGGTCGGCGATTGTGAGCGGCCCCAGCTTCTTCGTGAAGCCGTTCGCTGTGAAGTCGAGGGCGTTCACGGACCCGCGAAACGGGGTGCCGAAGGTGATGAGGGCGCGAGTGTCCTTCCAGCCGCCGAGCTTCTCGATGTAGTAGCGGGCAACCAGCCCTCCCATCGAGTGGGCTACGAAGACCACGCGGGCATCCGGGTGATCCTTCCTCCGGGCGTCCAGCCACTCTTCGACGGCGACTTCGAGGAGACGAGCGGCGCGGCGATTGTCGCGACGCCAGTCGTACGGGAACTCGAAGAGGTCCGTCCCGTCGACCAAACCGAGCTGGTTTTCGAGGGTCGTTACCAGGTGGTCGTAGCCGTCGATTCCCCAGAATCCGGGGATGACGTGAACATCGCGCATCAGACGCGAAGGCACGACGGCGTCGTCGACGGCCGGGTCACCCGTCAACTCCAGGCTCTTGATGCTCTTTCCGAGGCTCAGGAGCGCCCGAAACACCCCGGACGGGCTGATGGCCCACAGGTCCCGTCCATCGCGCTTCAATTCGCTTCCCAAGATGCCCGGTAGCACCACAACGATGTCTTGCATGGCTTTCCTCCTCTACTTGCCTGTAATCAACACCACCGCCTGCTGTTCGGCGACCAGCGAGGCCATCTGTTGCCGAGCGCTCTGCAGATCGGTCTCCTCGATCCGAACACCGGCGCCGTACTCCTCGAAGGACGCCGCCAGGTCGAAGACGATCGCTGTCGCCGCCGGAGACGCCTCGTCGGCCAGGATGGTCAACTCGACGCCGCCGACCTCGGTGACCAGAGCCGCGGCCCGATCGAAGTTCGTCGCGATGCTGCTTACGTCGGTGCCGGCCCGGAAACCGGGGGCGAACAAGCTGACGCGACCCTCGGTTGCGGCCTGCACGTCGGACCAGAAGACCCCACCGAGAAGTTCTTCGGCCGTGGCTTCCTCGGAGAACAATCCGCCTTCCGCGGTCACGTTGACGGTGCCCTCGGGTACCAACGGGACCCGAACATCGATCCCGTCGATTTGGGCCTGGCGCTCGATCGACAGCGCCCATGGAGTGAGTCGGAGCTCGTCGATGAGAGCGGGGAGGCTCTCGATCGGTTGCGTCTCACGGGGTTCCACCTCGGCGATGGCACCGATCTCGGTGTCAGCGGTGAACCAGAACTCACCGGCGGCGAGCGTCGACTGATCACCGGGGCCACCGTCGTCCTCGCGGGGTGTGGCGATGACATCACCGTCGAACGAGGCGACGAGCGTCAGGCTGCCCTCGGGAAGATATGTGACCCAGACCCAGGTGCCGAGCAGTTCCAGGTCTGCGGTCTCGGTGGTGATCACCTTGTTCTTGCATTCGTTCTTCCACAGACCGCTGTTCTTCGCCAGGCAGGTGCCCGACTTCTCCTGCGACTCCGTGCACGGCGAACGCTTGATCTCGCCGTCCTCGAAGACGTAGATCTGACATTGACCGATCTCGATGAGTCCCATCCCGACGCTGTTCGTGGACACCTTCCCGTCGACCGGTAGATCCGCGGTTTCGCTGCTGCACGGTGCCAACCGCGTCAGGGTCGAGCCCGACGGCGCCGTGTAGACCTTGTCGATCACGCAGCTGACCTCGCCCGCCTCTTGCAGCTCCGCCGTGTTGTCGCTGGTACAGGCCACGCTTGCCGCCAGAACGACAATCAGTACGAAGAAAAGTCGTGTTCTCCTCATGGTTCCTCCTCTGGCCCTCGATCGCCCGCTCGGATCTCGAGCTGGCGGATCTCTCTCGCCATTCGTTCGTCCTTCGCCTGCGCCCACCGGGCCGCAAGGGTGGCCACCACCCCGACTGTGAACGCATCGGCTACTGCAAGGACGGCGGAGACCTGGTCGGTCGCATCGACCGACAGACCGGCGCTGCGCAGCGTCTGCTCGTAGTACCCGCCGGCATGACTGATGAGCAGTGACGCGCCGTCGCCGCCGAAGATACCCAGCCCGGCCTGGAGCAGTGCGAAGGCGACGCCGACGGCTGCCATGGCGCGAAGGGTGCTCGTCGCCGATGGGGTCACTGCCCAAGCCAGGGCCCCGCCGGCCATGAACCCGAAGACCAGGCTCCAGGGCCGGTCGACCAGCGATATCCCGTTCGCCCACAGGAAATAGGCATGAACGAGCCCGAACGCGGCGCCCGCCCCCAGCACAGCAACTCGAAGCGGTCGGCCCGTGAGCTCCCGGATCCCGACGAGAGTGGCGGCGAGCGCCGCCGCCGGAACCCCGGCCCAGATGAACTGGAACTGGAACGTGGGAACGCCTGCTTCGTCCGTCAGCAGCGGTCCGGCCACCAGGCCGTGCAAGAAGCCGACGGCAAACCCGACAGCGGCCCCGACGAGGGCGGCGACTCGTACCAAGCGACCCTGGCCACTGCGGATCCGGTTCCACGTGATCAACCCGGCGATCCGTCGCTGCTTGGCCGCCCCCAGACCGCTGTACGCCGGTGGGGCGGCGCCGGCCCCTTCGAGCTCGGCCCACAGGCGAAGCTCTCGCCAGCGGGCGGCCCGGGGTTCGGAGGTGGCGAGCGCCGAGCACGAAAGAGCGAGCGAATCCACGAAGTCGCTCTTCGCCGCGAGCAGCAGGCCGGCCAGGAGCCGGTCGACGGAACTGGCGCCGTGAATCGCCGTCCAGCCCAACGGACCGACGTCGGGAGCGGTCGGATTGACGGGGGTCGTCGTCGTACCGGTCAGCAGCCGGCCGTAACGGGAACCGGCCGCGACCGTCGTCCCGGGACGGTCGAGCTCCTCAATGGCAGCCCGATACGCACTCAGCTTGGCGAGCCAGGGAGCCACCGGCTGTCTTCTCGTTAGCGCCGACCGGATCAGAAGCGCCAGCTCGTGGAGCCCGGGCGCCAATGCCTGATCCATGGCGGCGAGGAAACGGAGCTGGCCCCGGGAGGCCAGACGGCCGGCCAGCCACTCGCGCCAGACCAGCTCGAGCGTGCTCCGGGCTTCGCGCTCCCGGGCGGCTCGGTCGCCGAGCAGCCTCTCTACCATCGCCGCCAACGCCTCACTGGGGTACTGGTATTCGTCCACCACCCTCGTCCTGCGGACGAGCAGCCCGGCCCGGACGATGCGTTCCATCAGCAGGTCGAGGTCGGGGGGCTTCTCCGCCACGAGCTCATCGATCGCCGCCCACCGGTCGTCGATGCGCAGATCCTCGGAGGTGAGGATGGCCCTGACCACCTTCGTCTCGGCCGCGAACCGACTCTCGAGCAGTTCTTGAACGGCCTGTTCGACGATCCAGTCGGCCCCCTCCCCGTAGAGCTCGAGGGTCACCCGGTTGGTATCGTCGGCTCCGGCTCGCCGGTAGAGCCAGTCGCAGGCGATCTGCAGGAACAGCGGCTCGATGCTCGGCCCCTCACTCATGTCCTGGAGGTCGTGGATGAGGGTGTCGATCACCGGAGGGTCGAACTGGATCGCCTTGCCGAGTCTGGAGATCGGCTCGACGACGCTGGCTCGGGCCTCTTCCGGGGACAGCATCTCCACCGGCACGTACTGCCAGTCGGGTTCGGGTGACGGGTTGAGGCGGGCCAACCGGCCGAGCTCGTCATCGCGACACGCGATGACGAGCTTGACACCGTCGAGGTCGGCCAGGACTTCGCGGAATTGCTCGCTGAATCGCTCCTGGGCGGCCTCGTCGAGGTCGAAGAGGCGTTCCAGCTGATCGAGGATCCAGACCACCGTCCCGTTGCCGGTGCCACTCTTCAGGGCGGCGACGACCTCCGCGAGCCGAGGGGATCGGCGCACCTCGACGTCGAGCACCGACTGATTCTCGATCTGCGCGGCGAGCGTCTGGGCGGGGTCGGTGTACTCGGCGGTTCTCGCGACCATTGCGCCGGCCGCGACCAGATCGGGGGTGATGCCCGCCATTGCCAGCGAGGTCTTGCCGGATGCTGCCGGCCCGTGGAGAACGAGTACGTCCGACGAAGCCAGCCGCTTTCGACCCTCGGCAACGAGGTCGTCGCGGACGAACTCATGACGGGTTGCGAAGTCGAAGGGCGCGAAACTCTGGTACGGCGAAGAAGTGCGGTCGTCGGCATACTCATCGAGCGTCGTCCGGTCAGCCGGGTGCATCGCGTAGAGGTCGACGTCTATCTGGTTGACGACGACGTTGCCGTTGATCTCGCCGGCCTGGACCCCGACATTCTGTACGAGAGTTCCCGCCTGGACGACCGTGACCGACTTCCCGACCCAGTCCCGGAATCGCTCGGTGCCGCCTCCATCGAGGGCGGCCGCGGCACGCATCGCATCCGCCACCCGTTCCACGGTCAGCTCGTCCGGGGACGGGAAGAGCCGGCCCGAGTCGTGATTCAGATACAGAACCGGCACACCCCAGTCGGGAGACGACGCCCCCGACTGCAGGTAGATGGCCCGCCGGGCCACCGCCACCGCTTCATCGACGGTGACTCCGGCCAGGATCCGGGGGTAGACCTTGGCGATCAACGTGCCGGCCGCACCATCGCGGATCCGGAACTGGTTGCCGATTATGGCGGGAATGCCCGCATGGGCCAGTGTTGCGGCCACGCCGCTCCACACATCGGTACCGTTGCGCCGTCCCGAGTCGCAGGCGCCCAGCACGGCGAGCCTGACGCCGGCCGATGCCAGCGCCACACCGAGCTTCTGTGACCCGAGTCGGACGGCGCTGGCGTCATCATCGGACTTCACGAGCAGGAGAACCCCTTCCGAGCCGAGACCAGACTCGAAAAGGCCGTGTCCTGAGAAGTGGAAGACCTCGGCGGGTTCCTCGAGCAGCGGGTCGAGCTGCGCCGGGAATGCCGGGTCGGCGAGAGCCAGATCGAACAGTTTGCGCCCGGCCTCGGTGTTCAGGTCTTCGATCGCTTCGTTGATCGCCGCACGGTCGCGTCCGAGGTCCAACTCCTGTTCGCCGTCCGGGGCGGCCAGAGCGGCCACGATCCGGGCCGTATCACGCTCCGGAGGTCCGAGACGGCGAGGCGGGAGCCTCTCCGACCGGACGATCGACACGTCGGGGCGCAAGGCGAGGAAGTCGGTGTCGCGCTGCTCGCCTCGTGCTTCCTGGAGGGCCAGATACTCCCACGGGAGCTGGGACAACCAGGGGTCCTCGATCTCGAGCCGCAACCGGAGGCCCTCGCCGCTGGAGAGTGCGCTCGCGGCGACGAGGAATCGTTCGCGGACCGTGTTTCCCGTGGTTCGCTGCTCCGGCAGGGCCAGCCGGCCGAGCGTGAGTCCCAGGCTCCTCAAGCCCTCGCGTCCCGGACGGCCCCGCTCCAGCCGCGACATGACGGCATCCATGTCGGCGATGTCAAGTTCCACCGTGGGGGCTTCACCCTGATGCATCTCGTCGGTGACCCAAACCCTGAAGCTGGCGGTGGCATCGTCGACACTCACGTTCGACAGGGTCAACCGGAAGTCGCGGTAACGCAGAGGCTGCAACCGCCCCGCTTCGTCGATCATCGCCTGCTCCCAGAGAGCTCTTGAGGTCAAGTTACGGAAACGGCGCCTCCGCAGACAAGGGTCCAAAGCCAGGTGTGAGGTGTATCCGCACTGGTGTCTGGAGGCGACTTGCCGGTTGCCGGTTTGGGCCTATCGCCAACCGATCGGCCGCGTGCCTCGAGAACGCTGAGCGTCGGACAAAGCGACGTGGTTGCGGTACACCTGCGCATGAGCGTCGGCGCAATCGGCCCACGTGAACCGAGCAGCGTGTTCGAGCCCCCGTCGTTCCATCTCGCCCATCAGCTCGACCGAGCCCAGGACCCCTGCGAGAGCGTCACTCAGCGCCTCGGGCCCATCTTCCCGGCGGACCACCGTGGCGACCGGACCAGCGACTTCGAGGAGGGCTGGTGCGTTCGAGATGACGAGCGGCGCCCCGCAAGCCATAGCCTCGAGGGCCGGCAGACCGAAGCCCTCGTAGCGGCTCACCAGGCAGACAGCGGCCGCTCCCCGGTAGAGGCTCGCCAGCTCAGGGTCGGACACGGGGCCGGTTACCACCACGTGTTCGGCCACGCCGAGCTTCAGCGCCGCTGCCATGGCACGGTCGCGATCGACTCGGCCGGCGAGGATGAGCTTGTGCGGTAGCCGGGCGCTGTCGCGCAACAGCCGGAAAGCTTGCAGCAGTCGCAAGGAGTTCTTGCGGATGGAGAAGGGTCCGACCGACAGCACGTAGGGATGGCGCACGTCGAATCGGTTCGGGGCTGCGTGCTGGCTTCGAGGATCCCCCGTCACCCGCGGGTGGAACACTCGGGAATCGACACCGAACGGGATCACCTCGACGGTCGAGGGCTCGACATGAAGGCGTTCGCACACGTGGTCTCGGGTCGCCCGGCTGGGTGTTATCACCCGCACGTCCTCCAGCCGCTCGAAGCGACTGACGAAGAGGCGATCGGCCTTCTCGGCCCGCTCGTCGGTGAACTCACCCGAGAGTCCGCCGAGGCCGTGGATCGTGACGACGACGGGCACTCCGGCGAAACGAACCGGGTGGCGGATCCGCTCGAGTGGCACGTGCACCACGTCGAGTGCTCCCAGGACACTCTTGGGAACCGGCATCCGTCTGACCACCTTTTCGGTGATCGCGCCCCGGCGCGACGAGCGGTCGTCACGGACGAGGACCGGCTGTACTCCATCCGACTCTTCGAGGTGCTCGACCAGGCTGGTCACATAGCGATTGACGCCATTGGCAACCCGCATCGATGCGTTGGGGACCAGGCCGACTCGGAGCATTCAGCGGGTAGATCCTTCGAGCTCGACCACGAAGTCTGCACACTTGACGAGCGTTTGGTCGTGACTGACGAGCAGGACGGCCAGGTCCGAGCTCTCGGCGAGTACTGCTTCGATCACGCGGCTGGCCGTGTCACTGTCGAGGTGATTGCTCGGCTCGTCGAGTACGAGGAGTCGAGGCTCGTCGACGATCGCCCGGGCGAGCGCGATGCGTTGACGCTCTCCGCCGCTCAAGCCCAACCCGTCCGCCGAGAGCCTCGTGTCGAGCCCCTCGGGCAGATCGGCGAGCAACTCGTCGAGCCCGACGAGTCGGGCGACGTGATCGGTGCGTGATCGATCGGTCGCAGAGTTCCCGAACACGATGTTCTCGCGAATCGTCCCCTCGATCAGCACCGGATCCTGGAAGACGACACCGATCGATCGCCGCAAGGCGGCCACGTCGATTTCGTCGTACGAGCGGCCATCCGCGGTAAGGCTGCCGCTCGTGGGGCGGATGAAGCCGAGGATGGCACGAACGATGGTCGACTTGCCGCTTCCGTTCGGTCCTATGAGCGCGGTGACAGAGCCGCTGCCGATGCGAAGGTTCACGTCTTCGACGATGCCGCGGTCCTCGTAGGCGAGCGCAACAGAGTCGAGCTCGATGTCGCCCCGGAAGTCGATCTTCTCCCGGCCGAGATACGGCGACCCAGTACTTGCGTTCAGGAGGTCGTCGATGGCGCGAAGAGAACTGAACCCGATGATCACGCTCGGCGCGACGTTGGAGAGCTTGGCGAGGGGGGCGCGAAGTAGAGCAAGACCGGCGTAGAACGAAATCAACTCCCCGCTGCTCATCGCGTCGCGAATGACGGCGAGACCGCCAACCGCGAGGACGATGATGCCCATCAGGGCCACGATCAAGCGGTTCACGCTGCTGTAGTCGAAGCGGGCATTGATCAGGCGGGCCTCGGAGTCCTCCAGGCTGCCGAGCCGGGCCGAAACCTCCACGGTCCGGTACATGTCTGCCGATCCGGCTCGGGTCGCCTCCATCGAACGTAGCGACTCGAGGATGTAGGAGCTGAACCTCAGGTGTGCCCGGCGGTACTCCCATGTGGACGTGCGAACGCGTCGCCCGAACGTCCGGCTGCTGAGCACGGCGAGCGGTACGACCGCCAGACAGCAGAGCGTGAGCCACCAGTTGAGATACGTCAACACCAGCACTATGCCGAAACCCAGGCCGACGGACGCCGCTGCCTCGAGGAGGATCGCCTGCACGCAACGCTTGGCGCGCTCCGATTCGATCACTGCGATCTCGTGGACCTGGGCGATTCCGGTCTGCTGGAGCTCGTCCAGCGACAAGAAATGAAGGTGCTCCGAGATCGACTCGCGAATCCGGCGGACAATGGCCATCGACCGACGCGTGAGGCGATGTCGAGCCCACAGCGCGAGGGATGCGCCGACTGCCTGCAGAGCGAAGAGGAGCACCCCCAATCGGACGAGTCGGGCCGTGTCGCCGGCCGGTAGGGCGACGTCGAGAACATCGCGAACGATCAGGGGAACAGCGATGAGCGCGAGCATGTCGAGCCCCGAGACGCACAGCAGGGCGAGCACCCGCCCGTCGATGCGGAACTCGGGTACCGCCCCGAACCGCGGGATCAACATCGGGAGCTGGCGCCTACGAGCGAGGGGCGGCGAACGAGAGCAGCGCTGCGCTCTATCGACTCGTCGTCGGAGGCCGTTCCGCAGAACTCGGCGAGTTGGCGGACCACACCCACCGGATCGAGGACGAGGTGCTCGTAGCGTACGCAAATCCGCCTGGCCGCCTCGACGGTCTGCAGGTTGGCGCGAGTTGTCGTCGTGTAGAGCTCGTGGAGCCGAATGCCCTGTTCCCGATCGAGTGTGCTCAGCGAGGTCCCGCCCGGCGTGCCAAAGCGCTTCTCACTGCGCATCTGGAGGCTTCGGGCGACTGCCGCCGGGTCGCGCTCGATGTTGATGACTCGCGCATCTGGGAAGAGCCGCAGCCACACCGGCAGTGTCAGCCCGTTTCGCGGGTCTTTCCAGCCCCAGCTCCCGTCCGACTCATGGACGGAAGGTCCTGCTGGACCCCAGAAGGATCTTGACCACGGGGAGTCCAGCCACGAACGGGCGACGCCTGCGAATTCGCTCTGCCAGCTCTCGTACTCCAAGAGCCTTATCAGTGGCTCGGGAGCATCCCACCACGCTGACGCCATTCTGAAGAAGAGCCGATTCTGCCATGCGAAGAAACGCGCTTCGTTCGTACCCGCAGCCTGTTGTGATCCCATGAACGTACCGAGCTCGCCGAGGACTCGACTGAGCACAGATGTTCCGGATCGGTGCATGCCGACAACGATGACGGGCGGGCTGAACGATGTGGCTGCGTGCGAAGTCGACGTCGCCTGACCGAGGCGGGCGCGCGATCGACGGAGGGCGACCTGGAAGAGGCCGTGCCCGACCAACTGTCGGGCGCTCTGCATCATGACAGGTCCACCTTCGCCGGCGGGGCGATGACCGTGTCGAGTGCTCGGGCAGCCTCGGCCGAAAGCCACTCGGGCCGGTCGGGCTCGTGCCCGTTGGGGTCGTTGACAGGCGCGAAGATCTGGGCGGCATCACGACGGCGCCGGGAGAGGTCGACGAGGCTGTGGCGCTCGTCCGCACCGATCCCTTGCAGCTGCCAGCGAAGCCGCATGACGGCAGGCGATCGGGCGAGCGCGAACTCTCGCACGAACCGGCGAACACCCGGGACCTGTGCGGCCGGTCCACTCTGGGCCCCCAGGTGAACGAGATTCGGCAGGTCTCGATAGACCATCGACCTCTCGGCGTCGTCGAGGAGGATGTTGACCACCTTGGCCGTGTCATAGAAGCGGAATCGCATGTCACGCCGGTCGAGCTCGTTGCGTACCGCCGGCGGAAGATCGCGCCAGGAGTACTTGCGAAACGACAACCCCCATTTCTCCATGGTCCGACGGAGGGGCTCGGTTCGGTAGGCCGCAGCGTAGGTACATCCGACGAAGGTCCCGTTGGCGGTCCTCAGAAACCGTCCGGCCAGAATGCTGTAGTCCTTCGGTGCGACCCGATCGTCGTCTCCGTGCCAAACGGGGAGGCAGCCACAGGTCGCTGTCTCATCGGGCCCCGGCACAAGATCGGCCATCGTCAGAGGTCCCGTGGCGAAGATGTCCGAGTCGAGAATGCAGAAGTAGTCGCTCGTCTCCGCCTCGAGAAGACGGTCGAGCAGTGGACCGTGGCGCAATATCCCACGATCGGAGACAGTGCGTAGCTCGATGCGGTCGGGGTAGGTGCGTCGGTACTGTTCGAGCGTTCTCCGCTCCTGTTCGGCACATCCGTTCAGTACGAGACGGAACTGCAGAGACGTCTGCTCGAGAAGTGACCCCAGGAACGGGGCCAGCGAATCGACGGTTCCTCCGACGTAGATGATATGGACGCTCGACTCCATGTCAGATGGCGCACTGCTGTCGGATCATCTCCGGGTCGGCGAGGACGCAGCCATGCCGATCTCGGATGTGCTCGATGGCCAGAAGGCACTTTCTGAGACCGTCGCCGGTCTCCCTCGAGAAGCGACTCGACCTCACATTCAACGTGAGGTAGGGCTTCGGTTCGGTCACGAGGTCGTCGACGTAGGGCCGAAACGCCCGCCTGGGCGATGCGAACAGATAGTTGTGCTCTATGCGGCTCCGGATCGGACGGCCGACGAGTCTGCGACCGAGACGCACGACAGGGTTCATCCAGGCGTCGACGGCAGTGGCCGAATAGGGAACGATCCACGTGCCGGTGCCGGGAGTATCGGCCGGTACCCGCCAGTCGGTCGATGATGGATAGTACGGACGCGGGGGTACATCATCGAGGTTCGGGATCTCGGCCCGGACCTCGAGGTCATGCCCCTTGATCAGCGTCGACCTGTCCCGTCCCGGGAAGACCGACAAGTCCATCGAGACCCCTCGGTCGCCGAGATAGTCCAACATCGCATTCGAGCTCCACCCGCGGGTCCAACTGATCATCTCGGGCGTCCGGCCCATCGCGGTCTCGAAGGCGTCGATGCCGAGACCGACGGTGTGGATCGTCCAGGACTCGTCGACGTAGTCCTCCACCCGCTCCGTGTCCCTGATCGGGTGCACGTGGAGACCGATCCGGTCCCCTTCGTCGAGGTACTGGCCGATCTGGGCCTCGTACCTGCCGAACCCCCACCCGGCGTCGCCGTAGATCTCCTCGATGTGAGCATCGGCACGCCACATCCAGTTGAAGATCACCGGCGTGCCCCAGCGGTCGGAGAACTCGTGTCGGACGTCTTGGATCATCGGGTGGCCGGCCTCGATTCCGTGCCAAGGCTCGGGATCGAGGCCGACCACACCATCCGGTTCCGCGTCGATCACGATCGCGACGGGCAACGGACCCTCGCTCGACCCGCCCATCGACCCCTCGCCGTCGGCTCGCACCACTTGTTGTCCCATTCCGCTGACGGTATAGCACTCGTTGCGGTTCCTACCAGGGTGATTTGGACCGGATACTGACTCTGCGTAGGGCCGCGACCGGAGGGGCGAATACGTCTCTCGTCACGATGCGGGTTTCTGGGTCAGATTCCCGCCATCGCCGTCACCTCGAGCCACTCAGTCAACTCGCGGACGACGAGCTCGCCCGAGTCGAGCGCCAAGTCCAACTGAGCCCGTTGTTCGGCGGACAACCGGTCGAGCGACGACACCAGTCCGGGGGTAGCCGAAGGGTCGGTGACAGGAAGCAGCCCGTTGGCGGCGAAGGAGGCGGCGACGATCTGATGGTTGGCGAGCCACAAGGACTCGGTCTTCGTGGAGAGAGCGATGGCGTGCAGGTCGTTTCGAAGATCATCGAAGCCGGTGGCCGGCGCCCACACCGAATAGATGAGTATCGGTCCCCACACCACACGGTCGTCGACCGAGGGCACCGAATCATGGATGATCACGAACTCTTCGATCACGGCCTCGCCGTCGAAGTCGTAGCCGACTCGGTACCGGACGAAAGTGCTCGTCTCCGTCGACGGCATCGGATCGGTCTCCACTCCGAGCTCCGTCGAACCGGCGCGATTCGCTGCGACGAAAGAGCGGGCGAAGTCCTCCGGGCTCTCGAACTCCTTGACGATCACCCCGAGGTCCACTGTGCCTTCCGCATCCAGCTCATAGTCGTCGCGCCAGCCGAAGAACGCAGACCCGAACGCCTGGATGCCGGTCAGCTGGTCGGGCGAACTGGCGATGAATTGCGGATTGGCGAGCGGTAGTGCCGCCGGCTGCCAAGTGACCTGTTGTTCGAATGCCCAGCCGGTCGGCAGAAGAACTCTCGCCGCAGGAAGCGCGAGGACCGGATCCTCGATCACGGCCTCCTCCAGCGTGAAGCCGGCGCCGTTCACAAACTCTGCGAGAGTGGTCGTCGTCGGGCTTGCACTGGCAGAAGCCGATGCGTCGTCGCCGGGATCGGACCCTGCACTGCTGCAAGCCACCAGCACCGCCAGGAGTGCGGCGACCGACACTCGGTTCCACATCATCGTCACCATGCTGAGCGCCCGCCTGTGGTCGCGGCAAGCCGAACTCTCGGCCCACGACCTAACCTCTCGCGTGAGGGGGGTTGGGCGGCATGTGGGACGCCTTTGTTTCTTACAGCCACCAGGGGGACGCCGAACTCGCTCCTGCCCTACGGGACTCCCTTCACCGGATGGCGAAACCCTGGTACCGAACCCGGGCGCTCCGTATCTTCCTGGACAACTCGTCGCTGTCGGTCGACACCGGTCTGTGGCCGACGTTGACCCGCGCTCTGGATGAGAGTCGTTATCTCATCGTGCTGCTCTGCCCGGAGTCGGCGGAGTCGGCGTGGGTCAACCGCGAGATCGAATACTGGTGCGAGCACAAATCGCCGCTCACGCTGATGCCCGTGCACACCGGCGGAAGGATCGTCTGGGACGAAGCCGAGAACTGCTTCGATTCGACCTCTTCCACAGCCATTCCACCAGCCCTCGTCTCGGTCTTTGCGTCCGAACCCCGGCACGTCGATCTCACTACGGACGGCGATGAGGATCTGGTCGACGACGCCGGCTCTCCGAGCCGAGCGTTCGATCTGACCAATCCGTGGTTCCGGTCTGCGGTTGCCGAGATCGCTGCTCCTCTTCACGATTTGAGCAAGGACGACATCGAGGGCGAGGACGTCAGGCAGCATCGTCGAACCCGTCGAGTTGTGCAGGCCGTCATCGCCGTTCTCTCGGTCCTCGCCATTGCGACAACGACCTTTGCGGTACTGGCGACGGCAAACGCCCGTCGGGCCGAGGCGCGACGAATCGACGCCGAGGCGGCCCGCTTCGAGATCGAGTCACGCGCCAGCGCCTCCACACAGTTGGCGTTTCTCCTGGCCGCCGAGAGCTACCGTCTCCGCCAGACGCCCCAAACGGAGCGGGCGCTCCGGGATGCCGCGACGGCCGCACCCACACTCGAACGGCTGATAGACACACACACCTCCGGCATCGAAGACCTCGTCTGGTGGGACGACGACCTCATTGCCGTCGACACAACCGGTCGGATTACGCGACATTCACGCACTGGCGAGCTCCTCGGGGGGTCCGCCGGAGTCCCCGCGCCGCTCTTCCTGCTGGCCGACGGCCGAAGACTCCAAGTCGTCACCTCCCTGGGAGTGCAAGAGCTCGATCCCGCGACGCTCGCCCCGATCGGAGAACCAATCGTGTCCGCGCCGGGTGTGTCAGCCGCGGCCGGCGACGGCATCGGCGGTGTGGTCATCGGTTTCGAGGACGGCACGGTGTTGGTCGAAGACGAGGTCTCGTTCCGTCCTCTGTCCGGAATCCTGGCCGTCGCCGGGGGAGCGAGTGGAGAGCTCGTCATCGCAGGCACGGGGTCGGACGGCGGAGCGACCATCCTGTTCCTCGACTCCGTCGACCGTCTGCGCTGGGCGACTCCGATCCAGGGGACGCCCAGTGCTGCGCTCGTCCTTGCGGACGAGTCCGTAGCGGTTGCTGATGCCGCCGGCCGGGTCTCGATCCTCGACGGCGAAGGCGGCGAGGTGCTGCGCCAGTTCGCCGTGTCGTCCGGTCGCATCTCCAGACTGTTCGAGGACGGAGGTCGACTCGGCACGGTCGGATCGGACAGTCAGCTTCGCTTCCTGGATCTCGAGACCGGCTTCGTCGCCGAGGACGGTTTCGGACAT
>JAAUYH010220491.1_pt1 | contig 18734 bp, 29 predicted proteins | sample 7278061 | NCBI WGS metagenome assembly JAAUYH01 (sample SAMN14350203, study PRJNA611818) | marine sediment metagenome | isolation source: surface marine sediment (0.6m) | place: French Polynesia: Moorea | collected 2018-08 | reverse complement strand
TTCGCCGAGCGGACCGACAGCTCCAACTCGTCGACCTTGCGCAGCAGGTTGCGGTTGAACGGCACCTCGTCCTGGGATTCCTCGGTGCGCTGGGCCTGCGGCTCCTCGAAATTGACGAACAGGCGCAGCTGGTCCTGCAGGATGCGGGCGGCGAGCGCCACCGCGTCCTCCGGCGTCACCGAGCCGTTGGTCTCCACTACCAGCGACAGCTTGTCGTAGTCGGTGACCTGGCCGACGCGGGTGTTGTCCACCTTGTAGGAAACCCGACGCACCGGGCTGTACAGGGAGTCGACCGGGATCAGTCCGATCGGCGCGTCCTCGGGCCGGTTCTGCGCCGCCGGCACATAGCCCTTACCGAGATTGACCGTCATCTCCATGTTGAGACGGGCGTCGTTGTCGAGCGTGCAGATCACCAGGTCGGGATCCATGATCTCGATGTCCGATCCGGTGATGATCTGGCCGGCGGTCACCGGGCCCGGCCCCTCGGCATGCAGACGCATGCGCTTCGGCCCCTCGGCGTGCATGCGCAGCGCCAGGCCCTTCACGTTCAGCACGATGTCGGTGACGTCCTCGCGCACGCCCGGGATCGACGAGAATTCATGCAGCACGCCGTCGATCTGCAGCGAGGTGACCGCCGCCCCCTGGAGCGAGGACAGCAGCACGCGGCGCAGCGCGTTCCCGAGGGTAAGGCCGAAGCCGCGCTCCAGCGGCTCGGCGACGATGGTCGCCTTGCGCTGCGGGTCGTCGCCGCCGACGATGTCCAGCGCGTTCGGCTTGATGAGTTCCTGCCAGTTTCTCTGCAGCACGGATGATTTCCCTTCGCCAACTTACGACCCGGAATGCGCGGGCCTGCATGCAACGGCGCGGCTCAGCCGGCGCCAGGCTCTCCGATCCCATGCGTGTCGGCCGCGTGGCGGACGGCCGCTGTCCCGGATCGGGAACCGGTTGCGAATTCGTTAGACGCGCCGCTTCTTGCGGGGTCGCACGCCGTTATGGGGGATCGGCGTGACATCGCGGATGGAGGTGATCTGGAAGCCGACCGCCTGCAGCGCGCGCAGCGCCGACTCGCGTCCAGACCCCGGCCCCTTGACCGTGACCTCCAGCACCTTCATCCCGTGTTCCTGGGCCTTCTTGCCGGCGTCCTCGGCGGCCATCTGCGCCGCGTAGGGGGTCGATTTGCGGCTGCCCTTGAAGCCCATCGCGCCGGCCGAGGACCAGGAGATGGCATTGCCCTGGGCGTCGCTGATGGTGATCATGGTGTTGTTGAACGAGGCGTTCACATGCGCGACGCCGGAGGTGATGTTCTTGCGTTCACGACGGCGCAGGCGCGCGCTCGCGGGCGATTTGGCCATGACTTGCTGATTCCTTGAACTGCCCGCGGGCTACTTCTTCTTGCCGGCGATCGGCTTGGCGGGACCCTTGCGGGTCCGCGCGTTGGTGTGGGTACGCTGGCCGCGAACCGGCAGGCCCTTGCGATGACGCAGGCCGCGATAGCAGCCCATATCCATGAGGCGCTTGATGTTCATCGCCACCTCGCGCCTGAGGTCGCCCTCGACCTGATGCTCGGTGTCGATGGTCTCGCGGATCCGCAGGACCTCGTCCTCGGTCAGCTCGTTGACCCGGCGCTCGCGCGGTATGGCCAGGGATTCGCAGATCCTGGTCGCGGTGGTGCGGCCGATGCCGTGGATGTAGGTCAATGCGATCTCGACCCGCTTCTGGGTCGGAATATTGACGCCAGCAATACGCGCCACGCCGGTTCTCCTAAGTCTCTCTCGATGTCGCCCCGCGGTCCGACACCATGGCCACCAAGTGGCGGCGTCGTCCGACCCGAGGTCGCATTCGTTCACTGGGCCGCGGTTGGAACAGAACAGGCGTTTCCGGCCTGTCCCAGGTCCGAAGCGGCGCGATTATAGGCCCGAAGACCCCCAAGTCAACACCCGCTAATGCTGCAGAATCCCTTCAATCTGGCCGGTCACCGCATCGATGTCCTGCATGCCGTCGACCGCCTTCAGGATGCCCCGCTCCCGGTAGTAGGGAAGGATCGGAGCGGTCTGCGCATGATAGGCCTCCAACCGCTTGGTGACGGTCTCGATGGTGTCGTCGGAGCGGCGATTGAACTCGGTCCCGCCGCAGACGTCGCAGACCCCTTCGACCTTGGGCAGCTGGAACTTGTCGTTGTAGCCCGCACCACAGGTCACGCAGGTGAATCGGCCGGCGATCCGTTCCGCCATTTCGGCGTCGTCGACCGTGATCTCGATGACCGCGTCGAGCCCCAGCGCCTTCTCCTCCAGCATCGCGTCCAAGGCCTCGGCCTGCGGCACGGTGCGCGGAAAACCGTCCAGAATGAAGCCTGCCTTGCAGTCCGGCTCGTCGATCCGTTCGGAGATCATGCGGATCATGATGTCGTCCGACACCAGCTTGCCGGCATCCATGACCGCCTTGGCCTCCTGGCCCAGCGGGCTGCCGCTGGCGACCACGGCGCGCAGCATGTCGCCGGTCGACAGCTGCTTCAGTCCATGCTTCTGCTCGAGCCGCTTGGCCTGCGTTCCCTTACCCGCGCCCGGCGGCCCCAGCAGAATCAACCTCATCCACGCCTCCCCCTCAGCTTGGTCTTCTTGATGAGACCCTCATATTGATGCGCCAGCAGATGCGAGTGAATCTGCGCCACGGTGTCCATGGTGACCGTCACCACGATCAGCAGGCTGGTCCCGCCGAGCGTGAACGGGATCGATGGGTTATTGATGTAGAGGAACTCGGGCAGGATGCAGACCGCGGCCAGGTAGGCGGAGCCGATCACGGTCAGCCGGGTCAGCACATAGTCCAGATAGTCGGCCGTGTTCTTGCCCGGACGAATGCCGGCGACGAATCCGCCATACTTCTTCAGGTTCTCAGCCGTGTCCTGCGGGTTGAAGACGATCGCGGTGTAGAAGAAGCAGAAGAACACGATCATCGACGTGAACAGGATCAGGTAGAGCGGCTGGCCGCGACCCAGAAGCTGAATCACCGGCTGCAACCACTCCGGACCACCGCCGGCGCCGGAGAAGCCGACCACGGTCACCGGCATGAACAGCAGCGACGAGGCGAAGATCGGCGGGATCACGCCGGCCGTGTTCAGCTTCAGCGGCAGGTGCGAGCTCTCGCCGCCGAACATGCGGTTGCCGGCCTGGCGCTTGGGATACTGGACGATGATCCGACGCTGCGCCCGCTCCATGAACACGATGACGGTGATCACGGCGACGACGAGGAACAGCAGGAAGATCACCAGCAGCGTCGGCAACGCGCCGGTGCGGTTCAGCTCGAAGGTGCCAGCCAGGGCCACCGGAAGATTGGCGACGATGCCGGCGAAGATGATCAGCGAGATGCCGTTGCCGACGCCGCGTGCGGTGATCTGCTCGCCGAGCCACATCAGGAACATGGTGCCGCCGACCACGGTGATGACGGTGCTGGCGCGGAAGAACAGGCCGGGATCGCCGACCAGCGGCGCGCCGTTCGACCCGGTCAGCGCCTCGAGGCCGACCGCCAGCCCATAGGCCTGGACGGTGGCCAGCAGGACCGTGCCGTAGCGGGTGTACTGGTTGATCTTCTTGCGGCCGGACTCGCCTTCCTTCTTCAACTGGTCGAGGGAGGGCGACACCGCCGTCATCAGCTGCATGATGATCGAGGCGGAGATGTACGGCATCACGTTCAGGGCGAAGATCGTCATGCGCTCCAGCGCGCCGCCCGAGAACGTGTTGAAGATGTCGATGATGCCGCCGGAAAGCTGCTGGCTGAACACGTCCTCCAGCACCACCGGATCGATCCCCGGAATCGGCACATAGGTTCCGATCCGGTAGATGATCAGGGCCCCGAGGGTGAACCAGATCCGGCTCTTCAGCTCGGTGGCCTTGGCGAAGGCCCCGAAATTGAGGTTGGCGGCGAGCTGTTCTGCGGCAGATGCCATATCACCCTCGGCGGTTCGGCATGTGGCGGAAGGAGCGGAACTCCCTATTTAGGTACGGCGGTCCGCGACGTTAACCGTCCGACCCCGATTCCGCCTCGACATCGGCCTCTTTGGCTTCAGCCTTCTTGGCGTCGCCGGACTTGGACGCCGTCGGCTTGGCCGGCGCGCCCTTTGACACGACGACCTTGCCGCCGGCCTTCTCCACCGCCGCGACAGCCGCCGCCGACGCGCCGGCGACCTCGATGGTCACCTTGGCGCTCAGCTCGCCCTTCGCCAGCAGCCGGATGCCGTCGCCAAGCTTGCTGACGACTCCCGCCGCCTGCAGCGCCGCACCGTCGATCGTGCCCTTGGCGTCCAGCTTCTTGCCGTCGATGGCCTGTTGCAGCCGTCCGAGATTGACGACCGCGTACTGCTTGCGGAACGGGTTGTTGAAGCCGCGCTTGGGCAGCCGGCGATAAAGCGGCATCTGGCCGCCCTCGAACCCGTTCAGCGCGACGCCGGTCCGGCTCTTCTGGCCCTTCTGGCCGCGCCCGGCCGTCCTGCCCTTGCCCGAGGCTGCGCCACGGCCGACCCGGGTACGCTTCTTGCGGGCGCCTTCATTGTCGCGGATTTCGTTCAGTCTCATCGTCTCGATCCTCAGGACCAGGGCGCCGTCAGGACGCCTGCTCGATCCGCACCAGGTGCTTGACCTTGTTGATCATGCCGCGCACGGCCGGCGTGTCTTCAAGCTCACGGCGGCGGTTCATCTTGTTCAGGCCGAGGCCGATCAGCGTTGCCCGCTGGTCGCCCGGCCGCCCGATCGCGCTGCCGATCTGGCGCACGACGATGGTCGGACCCGACGGCTTCTTCTTCGCGGGCGCCTTCGGCTTCGCGGCTGTCTTGGGCTTGGCCGCGGCCTTCGGCTTGGTGGCAGGCTCCGCCTTCGCCTCGGCCTTCGCGGCCGGCTTGGCTGCCGCCTTTGCCGTGGTCTCAGCCTTGGCGGCCGGCTTGGCCTCCGCCTTTGCCGTGGTCTCGGCCTTTGCCGTGGTCTCGGCCTTGGCGGCCGGCTTGGTCGCGGCCTTCGCTTTCGCGGCCGGCTTCGACTCCGCCTTGGTCTCGGCGGCCTTGGCCGGCGCCTTCGGCTTGGCCGCAGTCTTCGGCTTGGCCGCGGCCTTGGGCTTGGCGGCCGCCTTTGCCGGCGCCTTGGCCTTGGCCTCCGCCTTGGCCCCGTCGTCAGCCTTGGCTTCGGTCTTCTTCTTGGTTTCGTCAGCCATTTGCGGCCTCTCGTTCCTCAGAAGCGGCGTCGCGGCGGCCAAGGATGTCGCCGACCCGCTTGCCCCGGCGCGACGCCACGCCACGCGGGCCTTCCATCTCGGCCAGCGCCTGGAAGGTCGCCTTGACCATGTTGTGCGGGTTGGAACTGCCGATCGACTTGGCGACCACGTCGTGGACGCCCAGCGCCTCGAACACCGCGCGCATCGGGCCGCCGGCGATGATGCCGGTGCCCGCCGGGGCCGCCCTGAGGGTGACCCGCCCGGCGCCGAACCGTCCGTTGATGTCGTGATGCAGGGTGCGACCTTCGCGCAACGGAACCCGGATCATGCCCCGCTTGGCCTGCTCGGTGGCCTTGCGGATCGCCTCGGGCACCTCGCGCGCCTTGCCGGAACCGAAGCCGACCCGGCCGCGGCCGTCGCCGGCCACCACCAGCGCCGCGAAGCCGAAGCGCCGGCCGCCCTTCACCACCTTGGCGACGCGGTTGATGCTGACCAGCTTCTCGACGAGCTCGCTTTCCTCGCGCGGCATGCGGTCGTCTCTTCTGGGGCCTCGAGCCATCTTGATGCCTTCCTCAGAATTCCAGGCCGCCTTCGCGCGCGGCATCCGCCAGCGCCCGAATCCGGCCGTGATAGATATAGCCGCCGCGATCGAACACGACCTGCTTGACGCCGGCCTTCGACGCGCGCTCGGCGATCAGCTTGCCAACCTCCGCCGCCGCCTCGACATTGGCGCCGGACTTCAGCTTGCTCTTCAGATCCTTGTCCAGGGTCGAGGCCGCTGCCACCGTGCGGCCCTGGATGTCATCGATCACCTGGGCATAGATCTGCTTGCCCGAGCGGAACACCGACAGGCGCGGCCGGTCGTTGCGCCGCTTGCTCAGCATGGTCGACAGGCGCCTGCGGCGGCGTTGCCTCAGCTCTTTGGTCGTCAGCATGGCGGTTACTTCTTCTTGCCTTCCTTGCGAAGGATGGTTTCGTCGGCGTATTTCACGCCCTTGCCCTTGAACGGTTCCGGCTTGCGGTAGGCGCGGACCTCGGCCGCCATCTGGCCGACCCGCTGCTTGTCGGCGCCGCTGATGGTGATCGCCGTCGGCCGCTCGCACTTGACCGTGATGCCGTCGGGGATCGCATGGCGCACCTCGTGGCTGTAGCCGAGCTGCAGCACCAGATCCTTGCCCTGGACCGCGGCGCGATAGCCGACGCCGTTGATCTCGAGCTGCTTGGTGAAGCCTTCGGAAACGCCGACCACGAGGTTGTTGATCAGAGTCCGGCTGGTCGCCCACATGTTGCGGGCGAGCCGCGAATTGCTGCGCGGCGTCACCGTGATCTGGTCGCCCTCCTGGGTCGCCCCGACCTCGTCGATCAGGCGCAGGCTGAGCTGCCCCAGCTTGCCCTTGGCCGTGACGTCCTGGCCGTCGATCTTGACGTCGACGCCGGACGGCACCGTCACGGGATGTTTGGCGATACGAGACATGACCGGTCCCCTAGAACACCTGGCAGAGGACCTCGCCGCCGACATTGGCGGCCCGGGCCTCGCTGTCCGACATCACGCCGCGCGGCGTGGACAAGATTGAGATGCCGAGCCCGTTATAGACCCGCGGCAGGTCCTTGATCTTCGAGTAGACCCGGCGGCCCGGCTTCGACACCCGGTCGATCTTGCGGATCACCGGGCGGCCCTCGGCGTATTTCAGCTCGACCTTGACCACACCGATGCCGGTGCGCACCTCCTCGGTCGAGTAGTCGCGGATGTAGCCTTCGCGCTTCAGCACATCGAGCACGTTGACCCGCAACTTGGATGAGGGGCTTTCGACGAGCTGCTTGCCCGCACGCTGTCCGTTGCGGATGCGGGTCAGCAGATCGCCCAGGGGATCACTCAGCGACATGTCCCTGTTTCTCCTTTACCAGCTCGCTTTCACCATGCCCGGAATCTGGCCCTTGGACGCCAGCTCCCTGAGCGCGATGCGGCTGATCTTGAATCGTCGGTAATAGGCCTTCGGCCGACCGGTAATTTCACAGCGGTTGTGCAGCCGGGTCGCGGAGGAATTGCGCGGCATCTCGGCCAGTTTCAGCCGGGCGGCGAACCGCTCCTCGACCGGCAGCGAGCGGTCGTCGGCGATCGCCTTCAGGCGCGCGCGCTTGGCAGCCAGCCGGTTGACCAGCTGGTGACGCTTGCGGTTCTTGTCGATGGCACTCTTCTTCGCCATGGTCGGTTCCTCGTGCCGCTCAGTTGACGAAGGGGAAGTCGAAACCCTTGAGAAGCGCGCGCGCCTCCTGGTCCGTCTTCGCCGTCGTCACGATGACAATGTCCAGCCCCCGGATGTCGTCCACGCGGTCGTAGTCGATCTCGGGGAACACGATCTGTTCCTTGATGCCCAGCGCGTAGTTGCCGCGCCCATCGAAGGATTTCGGCGACAGCCCGCGGAAGTCGCGGACCCGCGGCAGGGCGATGTTCACCAGCCGGTCGACGAATTCGTACATGCGGTCACGCCTCAGCGTGACCTTGGTGCCGATCGCCATGCCCTCGCGCAGCTTGAACGCGGCGATCGATTTCTTCGCCTTGTTCACCACCGGCTTCTGGCCGGAGATCGCGGTCAGTTCGTTCACGGCGGCGGTCAGCTTCTTGCTGTCCGCGATCGCCTCGCCGACACCCATGTTCAGGATGACCTTCTCCAGCCGCGGCGCCTGCATCGGGTTCTCGTAGGAGAATTCCTCGATCAGCGCGGGCTTCACGACCTTCTCGTAATGCTCTTTCAGTCTGGCCATGACGCTGCTCACAAATCGATGACTTCGCCGGAGCGCTTGGCAAAGCGCACCTTGCGGCCGTCATCCAGGACTCTGAGTCCGACCCGGGTCGCGGTGTCGTTCTTGGGATCGACATGGGCGACGTTGGAAATGTGGATCGGCGCTTCCTTCTCCACGATGCCGCCCGGCCCCGCCTGCGACGGCTTGGTGTGCCGCTTGACCATGTTCACGCCCTGCACGATCACCCGCTCTTCGGCCGGGATGACCTTCAGCACGTCGCCGCGCTTGCCCTTGTCGCGGCCGGTCCGGACGATCACCGAGTCGCCCTTGCGGATCTTGAACTTCGCCGCCATCACAGCACCTCCGGCGCCAGGCTGATGATCTTCATGAACCGCTTGGCCCTCAATTCGCGGGTGACCGGACCGAAGATGCGGGTCCCGATCGGCTCGCCCTGCTTGGTGATCAGCACCGCGGCGTTCTGGTCGAACTTGATGCTGGTGCCGTCATTGCGGTGGATCTGCTTGGCCGTGCGAACGATCACCGCCTGGTGGATGTCGCCCTTCTTCACGCGGCCGCGCGGGATCGCTTCCTTCACCGACACCACGATGATGTCGCCGACCGAAGCGGTCTTGCGCTTCGACCCGCCCAGCACCTTGATGCACTGCACCCTGCGCGCGCCGGAATTGTCGGCAACGTCCAGGTTCGTCTGCATCTGGATCATCGGACCGTCTCCCCTACTCGGCCTTGCCGGCGTCGGTCACCAGCGTCCAGCACTTGCGCTTGGAGATCGGCCGCGACTCCATGATCGACACCGTGTCGCCGACCTTGGCCGCATTGTCCTCGTCATGGGCGAGGAACTTCGACGACCGCTTGATGAACTTCTTGTAGACGGGATGCTTCAGCCGCCGCTCGACCAGGACCGTGATGGTCTTGTCGGCCGCGTCGGAAACGACTTTTCCCGTGAGCACACGCCTCGGCATGGCCCGCCCTCCTAACTGCCCGTCCCGGCGCGTTGCCGGTCGGAGATGATGGTCCTGATCCGCGCGATGTCCCGGCGGATGCGCCGGAACTGCGAGGTGTCCTCAAGCTGCCCGCTGGACCGCTGGAAGCGGAGGTTGAAATGCTCCTTCTTCAGCGACAGCAGGGTCTCGTTCAATTCGTCGGCCGTCTTGGCGCGCAGGTCTTCCGCCTTCATCGCTCAGCCCTCCTCGCCCAGACGGGCCACGAAACGGGTGTCCACCGGCAGCTTGGCCGCCGCCAGGGTGAAGGCCTGGCGCGCCAGGTCGACCGGCACGCCGTCAAGCTCGAACATGATCCGGCCCGGCTTGACCCGGCACATCCAGTACTCCGGCGAGCCCTTGCCCTTGCCCATGCGGACCTCGGCCGGCTTCTGCGACACCGGCACGTCCGGGAAGATGCGGATCCACACCCGGCCCTGGCGCCGGATATGGCGGGTGATCGCCCGCCGCGCCGCCTCGATCTGACGGGCGGTGATGCGCGCCGGACTGACCGCCTTCAGGCCGTAGGCGCCGAAGTTCAGCGCCGTACCGCCCTTGGCGACACCCTTCACCCGGCCCTTGTGGGCCTTGCGGTATTTCGTGCGCTTGGGACTGAGCATCCTTCACATTCCCTCGATTGCGTGCCGGCCCGTCAGGCCCGGGGCGCGCCCTGCTCCAGCAGGCGCTTCTCCTGGGCCATCGGGTCGTGGGCCATGATCTCGCCCTTGAACACCCAGACCTTGACGCCGCAGGTGCCGTAGGTGGTCTTGGCCGTCGCCTGGCCGTAATCCACGTCGGCGCGCAGCGTGTGCAACGGCACCCGGCCCTCGCGGTACCACTCGGTGCGGGCGATCTCGGCGCCGCCCAGCCGGCCGCCGCAATTGATGCGGATGCCCAGCGCGCCCAGGCGCATGGCGTTCTGCACCGCCCGCTTCATCGCCCGGCGGAAGGCAACCCGGCGCTCCAGCTGGCTGGCGATGTTCTCGGCCACCAGCTTGGCGTCAATCTCCGGCTTGCGGATCTCGACGATGTTCAGGCTCACCTCGCCGCCGGTCATCTTGACCAGCTCCTGGCGCAGCTTCTCGATGTCGGCGCCCTTCTTGCCGATCACCACGCCGGGGCGGGCGGTGTGGATGGTCACCCGGGCCCGCTTGGCCGGCCGCTCGATGACGATCCGGCTGATCCCGGCCTGCTGCAGCTTCTTGGTCAGGATCTCGCGGATCTTGAGGTCCTCGTGCAGCTGGTCGGCGTATTCCTTGGTCGCGAACCAGCGCGAATCCCAGGTCCGGTTGATGCCGACGCGCAGTCCGATCGGATTGACTTTCTGGCCCATCTAGGCGGTCTCCTCACGTTCGCGCACGACGACGGTCAAATTCGACCAGGGCTTCTGGATCCGGCCGACCCGGCCCCGGGCGCGGGCGCGAAAGCGTTTCATGACAAGGGCCTTGCCCACGAAGGCCTCGGCGACATACAGCCGGTCCACGTCCAGCTGGTGGTTGTTCTCCGCATTGGCGATCGCCGACTGCAGCACCTTCTTCACCTCGCCGGCGACGCGGCGCTTGGAGAAGGAGAGGTCGGCCAGCGCCTTGCTGGCATCCTTGCCCCGGATCAGCCCGGCGACGACGTTCAGCTTCTGCGGGCTGACCCGCATCATCTTGGCGAACGCCTTCGCCTCGTTGTCGGCCAAGGCCCGTTCTGCGGACGGCTTACCCATGGCTACTTCCTCTTCGCCCGCTTGTCGGCGGCGTGGCCGTAATAGGTGCGGGTCGGCGAAAACTCGCCGAACTTGTGCCCGACCATGTTCTCGGTCACCAGCACCGGCAGGAACTTCTGCCCGTTGTAGACGCCGAAGGTCAGGCCGACGAATTGCGGCAGGATCGTCGACCGGCGCGACCAGATCTTGATGATCTCGTTGCGCCCCGAGGACCGCGAGGCCTCGGCCTTCTTCAGCAGGTACCCGTCGACGAACGGCCCCTTCCAGACGGATCGCGCCATCTGCCGTTCTCCTTACTTCTTGCCTCGGCGGCGGATGATCAGACGATCCGTCGCCTTGTTGCTGCGTGTCTTGCGGCCCTTGGTGGGCTTGCCCCACGGGGTGACCGGATGGCGGCCGCCCGAGGTGCGGCCCTCGCCGCCGCCATGCGGGTGGTCGACCGGGTTCATGGCGACGCCGCGCACCGAGGGGCGCTTGCCCAGCCAGCGCTTGCGCCCGGCCTTGCCCAGCTTGATGTTGGCCTGGTCCGGGTTCGACACCGCGCCGATCGTCGCCATGCATTCGCCGCGCACCAGCCTGAGCTCGCCAGAGCCGAGCTTGACCTGGGCGTAGGCCATGTCGCGGCCGACCAGCTGGGCATAGGTCCCGGCCGATCGCGCGATCTGCCCGCCCTTGCCGGGCTTCATCTCGATGTTGTGCACGATCGTCCCGATCGGCACGTTCTTCAGCGGCATGGCGTTGCCCGGCTTCACGTCGGCGCGGTCGGCCGCGATCACCGTGTCGCCGACGCCCAGCCGCTGCGGCGCCAGGATGTAGGCCTGCTCGCCATCCTCGTATTTCAGCAGGGCGATGAACGCGGTGCGGTTGGGGTCGTACTCGATCCGCTCCACCGTCGCCGGCACGTCGAACTTGCGCCGCTTGAAGTCGATGATCCGGTACTTGCGCTTGTGACCGCCGCCGATGCGCCGCGCGGTGATGCGCCCGGTCGCGTTGCGTCCGCCCTTCTTGGTCAGCCCTTCGGTCAGCGCCTTGACCGGCTTGCCCTTGTGGAGGGTCGAGCGGTCGACGGTCACCAGCTGCCGGGTGCCGGGCGTGATCGGGTTGTATTGCTTCAGTGCCATTTGCGCTCAGCTCCTCACAGGCCCGACGACACGTCGATCTGGTCGCCCTCGGCCAGCGTCACGATGGCCTTCTTGACGTCCGAGCGGCGGCCCATGATGCCGCGGAACCGCTTGGTCTTGCCCTTCTGGCGCAGGGTGTTGACGGCGGTCACCTTGACCTCGAACAGGCCTTCGACGGCCTGCTTGATGTCCGGCTTGGTGGCGTCCAGCGGCACCTTGAAGACGACCTGGTTGTGCTCGGACACCATGGTCGATTTCTCGGTGATCACCGGCGAGCGGACGATGTCGTACATCTGCTCCCGGGTCAGCGTGCGCGGCTTGGGGTACCTGCTCATTTCAGGCGAGCCTCCAGGTGCTCGACGGCATCACGGCTCAGCACCAGCGTGTCGCGCCGCAGGATGTCGTAGACGTTGATGCCCTGCTGCGGCAGCACGTCGATCTTCGGGATGTTGCGCGCCGCCAGGTCGAAGGACACGTCGATCTCCGGGCCGCCGACGATCACCGCCGAGGAGACGCCCAGCGCCGAGAGCCTGCCCGCCAGCTCCTTGGTCTTCGGCGTCTTGGCCTCGACCTTGTCCAGCACGATCAGCTTGCCGTCGGCCGCCTTCGCCGACAGGGCGTGCTTGAGCGCCAGCTTGCGGACCTTCTTCGGCAGATCGAAGCCATGGTCGCGGACCACGGGTCCGAAGATCACCGCGCCGCCGCGATACTGCGGCGAACGCAGCGAGCCGGAGCGGGCGCGGCCGGTGCCCTTCTGCTTGAACGGCTTCTTGGTCGTGCCGCGGATCTCGCTGACGCCCTTGGTCTTGTGGGTGCCGGCGCGGCGCTTGGCCAGCTGCCAGTTGACCATGCGGCTCAGCAGGTCGCCGCGCGGCTCAAGCCCGAAGATCGAATCGTCGAGCTCGATGTCGCCGGACTTCTTGTTCTCAAGGGTGGTAACCGGGACCTTCATCGTCTCAGTCCTTCTTTTCCGGCTCGGCGTCGTCGGCCGGCGCCGCATCGTCGGACTCGGCCGCGGCCTCGTCGGCCTCCGGCGCGGCCTCGGCGGCCGGCTCCTCGGCGGGCTCATCCGCCGGGGCGGGCTCCGCCTCCGCTTCGGCCGGGGCGTCCGCCTCTGCCTCGACCGGCGCTTCCGCTTCCGCCTCCTCGGCGGGCGCCTCAGGCGCGTCTTCGGCCGGCTCCTCGGCCGGCGCGCCCGCGGATTTCAGCCCGGCCGGAAACGGCGCGTCCTCGGGCAGCGAGCCCTTGACCGCATCGCGCACCAGAACCCAGCCGTCATCCGAGCCGGGAACCGCGCCGCGGACCAGGATCAGCCCCTGCTCCGGATCGGTGGAGACCACCATCAGGTTCTGGGTCGTCACCCGCTGCGCGCCCATATGCCCGGCCATCTTCTTGCCCTTGAAGACCTTGCCCGGGTCCTGGGAATTGCCGGTGGAGCCGTGCGCGCGGTGCGAGATCGACACGCCGTGCGAGGCGCGCAGGCCGGCGAAATTGTGCCGCTTCATGGCACCGGCGAAGCCCTTGCCGATCGAGGTACCGATGACGTCGACCGTCTGGCCGGCGACGAAGTGCCCGGCCGACAGCTCGGCACCGATATCCAGCATGGCGTCCTCGGACACCCGGAACTCGGCGAGCTTGCGCTTCGGCTCGACCTTCGACTTGGCGAAATGGCCGCGCATCGCCTTCGACACGTTCTTCACCTTCGGACTGCCGGCGCCGAGCTGGACCGCCGTGTAGCCGTCCTTGTCGGCGGTGCGGACCGCGACCACCTGGCAGCCGTCGACCTTGAGCACCGTCACGGGCAGGTGCTCGCCCGCGTCGTTGAAGACGCGGGTCATGCCGACCTTCTGTGCAATCACACCCGAGCGCATGGTTCCTGCCCCTAGAGCTTGATCTCGACGTCGACGCCGGAGGCCAGGTCGAGCTTCATCAGCGCGTCCACGGTCTGCGGAGTCGGATCGACGATGTCCAGCAGCCGCTTGTGGGTGCGGATCTCGAACTGCTCCCGCGACTTCTTGTCGATGTGCGGCGAGCGCAGCACCGTGAAGCGTTCGATGCGCGTCGGCAGCGGGATCGGGCCCCGCACCTGCGCCCCGGTCCGCTTGGCCGTGGCGACGATCTCGCCGGTCGACTGGTCGAGCACGCGGTGATCGAACGCCTTCAGGCGTATGCGGATGTTCTGGCTGTCCATCGTCTTAATCCGTGTCCTGGCTTCGCGACGCCCCGCGCCTACTCGATGATGGAAGCGACGACGCCGGCGCCGATGGTGCGGCCGCCCTCGCGGATGGCGAAGCGCAGCCCCTCATCCATGGCGATCGGCGCGATCAGCTCCACCGTCATCGTCACGTTGTCCCCCGGCATCACCATGTCGGTGCCCTCGGGCAGCTGCACCACCCCGGTCACATCCGTGGTCCGGAAGTAGAACTGCGGACGGTAGTTGGTCAGGAACGGCTTGTGACGGCCGCCCTCCTCCTTGGTCAGGATGTACGCCTCAGCCTTGAACTTGGTGTGCGGCGTGATCGACCCCGGCTTCGCCAGGACCTGGCCGCGCTCCACCTCGTCCCGCTTGGTGCCGCGCAGCAGCGCCCCGATGTTGTCACCGGCCTCGCCCTGGTCCAACAGCTTGCGGAACATCTCCACACCGGTGCAGGTGGTCCTCTGGGTCTCGCGGATGCCGACGATCTCGATCTCCTCGCCGACCTTGATCACACCGCGCTCCACACGCCCCGTCACCACCGTGCCGCGGCCCGAGATCGAGAACACGTCCTCGATCGGCATCAGGAACGGCAGGTCCTTCGGACGGTCCGGCGTCGCGATGTAGGTGTCCACCTCCTCCATCAGCTTCAGCACCGAGTTCTTGCCGGTCTCCGCGTCGCCATCCTCCAGCGCCGCCAGGGCCGAGCCCTTGATGATCGGAATGTCGTCGCCCGGGAAGTCATACGAGGACAGAAGCTCCCGAACCTCCAGCTCCACCAGCTCCAGCAGCTCCTCGTCATCCACCTGGTCCACCTTGTTCAGGTACACCACGATCGCCGGCACGCCCACCTGGCGCGCCAGCAGGATGTGCTCGCGGGTCTGCGGCATCGGCCCGTCCGCCGCCGAAACCACCAGGATCGCGCCGTCCATCTGCGCCGCGCCGGTGATCATGTTCTTCACATAGTCGGCATGGCCCGGGCAGTCGACATGGGCGTAGTGCCGGTTCCCCGTCTCGTACTCCACATGGGCGGTCGAGATGGTGATGCCCCGCGCCTTCTCCTCCGGCGCCTTGTCGATCTCGTCATAGGCGGTGAACTCGGCACCGCCGGCCTCCGCCAGAACCTTCGTGATCGCCGCCGTCAGCGTCGTCTTGCCATGATCGACATGGCCGATCGTCCCGATATTCGCGTGCGGCTTCGTACGCTCGAACTTCGCCTTTGCCATGGTACTCGGTCTCCGTCTCTCAAATCCGTCTGGTCCGCTTCAAGCCGGCGGGGCTCGCCTGACCGTTGGCGGTCAGCCGCTCCCGCGCCAAGCCGGTCAGGCAAGCTTGGCGCGGACCTCCTCGGCGATGGACGCCGGAACGTGCTCGTAATGGTCGAAATGCATGGTGTAGGACGCCCGCCCCTGGGTCATGGACCGCAGGTTGTTGACGTAGCCGAACATGTTGGCCAGCGGCACCATGGCCGGGATGACCTTGGCGTTGCCGCGGTCCTCCATGCCGGTCGGGATGCCGCGGCGGCTCTGCAGGTCGCCCATCACGTCGCCGGTGTAGTCCTCCGGGGTGACGACCTCGACCTTCATGATCGGCTCCAGCAGCACCGGCTTGGCCTTCGGAATGCCCTCGCGGAACGCCGCGCGGGCGGCGATCTCGAAGGCCATGACCGAGGAGTCGACATCGTGATAGGCGCCGTCGATCAGGGTCGCCTTGAAGTCGATCATCGGGAAGCCGGCCACCACGCCGGTCTCCAGCGCGTCCTTCAGGCCCTTCTCGACGCCCGGGATGTACTCCTTGGGCACGTTGCCGCCGACGATCTTGCTCTCGAACTGGAAGCCCTCGCCGCGCTCCAGCGGCTCGAGCACCAGCTTGATGCGGGCGAACTGGCCCGAACCGCCGGTCTGCTTCTTGTGGGTGTAGTCGACCTCGGCCTCGCGGGTGATGGTCTCGCGGTAGGCCACCTGCGGCGCGCCGACATTGCCCTCGACCTTGAACTCGCGGCGCATGCGGTCGACCAGGATGTCGAGATGCAGCTCGCCCATGCCCTTGATCACGGTCTGGCCGCTCTCGTGGTCGACGCTGACGCGGAAGGACGGGTCCTCCTGGGCCAGGCGCTGCAGGGCGGTGGACATCTTCTCCTGGTCGGCCTTGGACTTCGGCTCGACCGCGACCTCGATCACCGGGTCGGGGAACTCCATGCGCTCCAGGATGATCGGCTTGGAGGTGTCGCACAGCGTGTCGCCGGTGGTCGTGTCCTTCAGACCGACCAGCGCGACGATGTCGCCGGCATGCGCCTCCTTGATCTCCTCACGGGTGTTGGCATGCATCAGCAGCATGCGGCCGACCCGCTCGCGCCTGTCCTTGACCGAATTCAGCACGTGGCTGCCTGCGGTCAGCGTGCCGGAGTAGATCCGGGCGAACGACAGCGAGCCGACGAACGGATCGGTCATGATCTTGAACGCCAGGGCGGAGAACGGCGCGTCATCGGTGGCCGGACGGGTGTCCGGGGTCTCGCCGTCCATCTTCACGCCGCGCACGTCCTCGATGTCCAGAGGCGACGGCATGAAGTCGACGACCGCGTCCAGCAGAGGCTGCACGCCCTTGTTCTTGAACGCCGAGCCGAGCACCACCGGGATGAACTCGATGCCGACGGTGCCCTTGCGGATGCACGCCTTCAGGGTCTCCTCGTCCGGCTCGGTGCCTTCCAGGTAGGCCTCGAGCGCCGCGTCGTCCTGCTCGACGGCGGTCTCGATCAGCTGCTGGCGGTACTCCGCGGCCTGGTCGGCGAGGTCGGCCGGGATGTCGGTGTACTCGAACTCCGCACCCAGCGTCTCTTCCTTCCAGATGATCGCCTGGTTCTTGACCAGGTCGACCACGCCGACGAAATCGGACTCGGCGCCGATCGGCAGCTGCAAGACAAGCGGGACCGCGCCCAGGCGGTCCTTGATCATGTCGACGCAGCGGAAGAAGTTGGCGCCGATGCGGTCCATCTTGTTGACGAAGCACATGCGCGGGACGCGGTACTTGTCGGCCTGACGCCACACCGTCTCGGACTGCGGCTCGACGCCGGCGACGCTGTCGAACACCGCCACCGCGCCGTCGAGCACGCGCAGGGAGCGCTCGACCTCGATGGTGAAGTCGACGTGGCCCGGCGTGTCGATGATGTTGATCCGGTGGTCGTTCCAGAAACAGGTGGTGGCGGCGGACGTGATGGTGATGCCGCGCTCCTGCTCCTGCTCCATCCAGTCCATCGTCGCGGTGCCTTCATGCACCTCGCCGATCTTGTAGGACTTGCCGGTGTAGTAGAGCACCCGCTCCGTGGTGGTCGTCTTACCGGCATCGATGTGGGCCATGATGCCGATGTTGCGGTAGGTGCTGATGTCGTGCGTGCGTGATGACATGACGAAGCTCTCTTCAGTCAGGCGATTGTCGCGGCTACCAGCGGTAGTGCGAGAACGCCTTGTTGGCCTCGGCCATACGATGGGTGTCTTCGCGTTTCTTCACTGCCGCGCCGCGCTGATTGGCGGCGTCCAGCAGCTCGTTCGACAGCCGGTCGACCATGGTGTTTTCCGAACGCTTGCGCGCGGCGGCGATCAGCCAGCGGAAGGCCAGCGCCTGGGCACGGTCGGGCCGCACCTCGACAGGCACCTGGTAGGTGGCGCCGCCAACCCGGCGGGAGCGCACCTCGACCTGCGGCTTCACGTTGCTGATGGCCTCATGGAACGTCACAACAGGGTCGGCCTTGGCGCGCTGCTCAAGCCGGTCGAGCGCGCCGTAGACGATCTTCTCCGCGACCGACTTCTTGCCGTCGGTCATCAGGTTGTTCATGAACTTGTTCAGCACGATATCGCCGAATTTCGGGTCCGGCAGGATCTCGCGCTTCTCCGCGCGGTGACGGCGTGACATGGCGCTGCCCCCTACTTCGGCCGCTTGGCGCCGTATTTCGAACGGCGCTGGCGGCGGTCCCTGACGCCCTGGGTGTCGAGCGTGCCGCGGATGATGTGATAGCGAACGCCGGGCAGGTCCTTGACGCGGCCGCCGCGGATCATGACGACCGAGTGTTCCTGCAGGTTGTGGCCCTCGCCCGGAATGTAGCTGGTCACCTCGAAACCGTTGGTCAGGCGCACGCGCGCGACCTTGCGCAGCGCCGAGTTCGGCTTCTTCGGCGTGGTCGTGTAGACGCGCGTGCACACGCCGCGCTTCTGCGGACATGCTTCCAGAGCGGGCACCTTGTTGCGCGCCCGCTCCGGCTTGCGCGGGTTGCGAATCAACTGGTTGATCGTCGGCATCTCAGACCTTTTCACAGCACAAACAGCAAAACCGGCATTGCACGATGCAGCGCCGGTCGTCGATGGAGTGACTTGGCTCTTCACGAAGCAAAAGCCCGTCACCGCGAACGCTTACGCGATTGGGTGGGGCTTCTATTCCGGGGCGTTGGGGCGCAGGCGCCCGCCGCTCTCTAAGTCAGTCCGTCAACGAGATCAGCGTCTAGGCTCGCGACCTACAGCCAGCTCCCGTTAAGGCGCGCGGAATATACGGACGGGCCCTACCCGCGTCAAGCGCCGGGTTCGAAAATTTCGGCGACGCGGATTCGCGGTTTCGCGAGGCTCGCCGGGGCGGTCTCTGCCGCCCCCGCCCGGCCCCGGACGCCGCACGGAGAAGGGGCCGCCCCGAGGCGGCAGAGACCGCCCCGGCCAGCCTCGCGAAACCGCGAATCCGCGCCGCCGAAATTTTCGAACCCGGCGCTTGACGCGGGTAGGGCCCGTCCGTAT